>Ga0123354_10010946_pt1 | contig 13994 bp, 2 predicted proteins | sample TergutLab28metaG_2_FD_97872 | JGI IMG/M metagenome (GOLD analysis project Ga0123354, IMG submission 97872) | Labiotermes labralis P4 segment gut microbial communities from Petit-Saut dam, French Guiana - Lab288 P4 | ecosystem: Host-associated > Arthropoda: Insects > Digestive system > Gut ... | reverse complement strand
TGATGATATATTCAGGATCCAAAAAAGAATAATTAGAATAATCACTAACTCCAATAGGAATGCATCATGTAGAGAACTATTTAAAAAACTGAATATTCTTCCACTACAGTCACAATATATATAGTCAATACTATTATTCATTATAAAAATAAAGATCAGTTTCCTTTAAACTCAAATACGCATACAATTAATACAAGACACAAAAACAACATACATGTACCTCCTGCTAACTTAACAATGTATCAAAAGGGTGTCTACTATTCAGGAGTTAAGATTTTCAATCATTTACCAATAACCATTCAAAATCTATCGGACAATGAAGGAAAATTCCTAACTGTACTAAAAAAGTTCCTCCTGATCAACTCATTTTACAGTTTGGAGGAATATTATAATACATAAAAAAACAATAATCTCATTTTATTACTATCACACCTAAGATTATACTAAAATTAATCAACTAAATTATTTTCAATATTGGCAACCGATAATTATTGTAAACGTCCTAAGTACATACACTTATTAATGGCAATGTTCCACACTGCCATTTAGATCTGATTAGTCTCATAACAAACTAATCATACTTAACTTAATTATAATCAACATCACTGATAGTAAGCCGATGCTTAAGGCTCAAACCTAGGCACTTATCCTATTGTTTATATTATTTGTAATGCCACATTTTGTACAACGGTATATGTTCTTACCTATTATGTATAAATGACTAGTTCCATATCTGTATGATTTATGGAATGTGAAATATATGAATGAATGATACATTTAAAATAAAAGAATTAAATTATAAAAAATTGTAACTTCTGCCAGTTTTGTACAATGTAGACTGAGGGTGTTTTAGAATATGATTCTGCAGAGTCTATTTTGGCTTAGGATGAAGCACATAAATAGGAAGTTAGAAGAGAGCTATGTAATTACTAACTTAATAATTTTTATTCATCATCATATGTTATTAGATCCATCACATCAAGCACGAAATGGGTGGGGCCTTAACCACACACAGTAGGGGATAAAAAATGTATTCAAAATTTTATCTGAAAGGCCTGAGAGTTCATGGAACATAACATGAAAATGTATATTAAAGAAACAGGCTATGAAGAGTAAAAACTGGCTGCAATCATGGTCCATACATGAGCGGATGAGAAAACTGTCCTAAGCATTTGGGCTTTGTAAAATGCAGAGAATATCTTTGCTAGATGAACAGCAGCTTTCCAAGAAGGACTCTGCTCCATGGACTTTGTTAGAAAGAGGTTTTCATACAGTGAGGCATTTTGTTTTAATTTGATGAAACTTATTTCTACATCATAAATGCCAATAAAGACCAACAAGTTCCCCTAATATACATGTCAATGTTTATCAATGGTATGTTCCAGTAGACACAAATATGTAGGTGTTACACTGGAGAAGAGATTTGTGTGCCTATTAACCTTTAGTCAAGGGGGATGGGTATTGAAACTGTAGTCCAAGGTTTATGAAAAATTTATTTGAACAGAAAAAGATAAAATTATGAAACAGATGGCATTCTGTGGAAAATAAAACACAGATTATGCTGCATATCTTAAAAGTGCAGTAAATTTTCTTGTTGCCTAAAAATATAGAACGAATTTCTAAGGGTGTTTTCCTATGTGCATTTGCATACGCAAATGCAGGTCTTTGGAAGGGGTGCAGCTTGATAATCAAGACACTCTCAATCAAGGCAGCCTCTAATCTGGAATAAATTTGCTTGTGAAGGCACATATATAATAGCAACAATCATTTACCATGTTACAGCACAAGATGAATGTGTGTTCTTGCCTCACAGATGATCCCTATATTAGTAAAATTCAGACAGTTAATGAGATGTGTTCACAGGCTTCATTATGATGGTGAACCACACTATACCCAATCATGAGCACTGACCTCTAATATTTAATTGTGTTTAAAAGCTATAATCATGATTTGTCATGTATAGCTGAAACAGTCAAACATTTCAAACACAGAATGAATTGGGAACATAAGGGAAATTATCAGTAAATCACACTTATACTCACAACAATATATTTACTTTTCAATTTACATTTTATACACAGCCATATTTGAGAAGAAAATTCTATTGCAGCTTACAAGCTGATTTTATACTGTAGTGTACATAATGGCATATTTTTGTCTACATTCATATCATTCATATGATAAAGCAGTTCAGCATCCCTGCAGGTGAGGAGTTAATGTCAAATAGTCACCTATGGTGACATTATAGTGGATGATCAGTGAAGACACTGAAAGCTGTGTCACCACACAAACATACTTACTATACATGTTTTACTAAGAAGTATATTACACATTCACTAGGTATTACTTCATAAATGCAAAACTTCTAAACCCATATCACACTTTCATGAGCCTTGGAAGTTTCTAGAATGTATAAAAGAAACCATAAACAAGAATGATTCACACAAACATAAAACACAAATTACACAAAATCTGAGAAGTAATTATGCATACAGTTAACATTTGAAATTGTGATCACAGATTAAACTTGGTCCCCCCAAGTAGGGTTATCTTAATTTAAAGATAATCTGTATTAAAAAAACCAGCAGAATCTCAAACTCCACCCCTTCCTCTCATGCTAACATAGTACCTTCCTTTGTCTGTGAATAAGTAACATATGATTTGTCAGAAGCCCGGGTATTGTGGCTGGTATGGTGACAAGGCTGCAGGCTAAAAAACCAGTCTCTAGCAGGACATGAGATTTTTTCCTTCTCTGAAGTGTCGAGACTGGATCTGGGATCCAGAGAGTGTCCCATTCAATACATATGAGAGATTCTTTCCCAGGAGGAAAAATGGCCATTAGGGATGAATCTGGCCCCCAACCTCCATCTAGTGTAAGGTTTAAAACTGAATGGAGCTACAAGTCCACTCCTCCATACCATATTCATGTGCAGAGCCAACTTTACTTTATTTTGCCTCTGTTTTGCTAACACTTGTATGTAATATTAACCATTCATATTAATCTCTAAACAGAGAATTTTTATTGATGTAAGTAAACAGAAAAGCTAATTAACTGTGGTCGACAAAGTTTTGATTTTCAAAGAGGCCTTGGTTTTTATAGCAGTGTTTCAATGTATATGGTGGCCAACTGGTATGCAGACATGTCGACTGTTGTATTACTTATTGGATTATAATATAGGCCATATATTTTTAGTGCCAGAACTGAACACCCTTCATAAATAAAATAAAAAATTAAAAAAAAAAAAAGTTAATTCTCAGAGTAACTTGGATTGTTACTTAATTTTCAGATTTAAACATAATCCTGCTACTGTTGATACCAAGTTCTGCCCCTGTCAAGAGACAACTGCATGTAACAAACCACAGAGACAGGAATTGTGAACACGAAGGTAACTAAATAAGAGGTGGCACATATCTTTAAGGGCCAAAAGAGTAAATTCTAAATCCTGTCCAATAGTAACTGATATTTAAAAAAAAAACACAATGAATGTTCAGAATCACAATTCAAAATTTAGTAGAGGTGTGAGAAGCACCATGTTTAACACATTTTTTTTTTTTGCTATACTCCTGATCTCATGTTTAATTTCATGCCTTAAGTACAGGAAACCTGTGTCCTGTAAGGCAGTTAAAGGACAAACCTGTATTTTAACACATCTGTTCTCACATTCAAGGTTGGCCACTTACTGGCACTCTGTTGAAGCTACCACTCCACCCTACTGTAACACACTATAACAAGACAGATTTTCTTGTAAAACACATTTTGGGCACACAGTTTGTTCCTCTGCTACTAGATGAAGCAAGTGATTTTTGGAAGTATGTACAATAATCTGCTAGTAATTTCTTAGGAGTGAAATATTCTAAATGGCAAGTGTAGTGCTAAAAATGGCTAGGCTGGATGATATGCTAGCTGCACAGTTGCTGACAATTATTCTTATGTGAACAATGAAGAAAATCTGAAGCAATGATGAGAAATCACTGACAGGGAGATGAAAAACAACCGAGTATGCACAACATAGACTCACACTTGTATTTCTTACAAGAGATGATATTAATTTTAAAACTGTTTTTTATGACATGTTTTAACAGGTATTTATTACAACCACTAAGTGACAGTATTACCTAAAATATATTATGCCTGTATCACAACATTTTTTAAAGTTTGCATATATGTTTCAACTGGTTTAAAGCATCATAACACATAGCCGATTTTTAATGCAACAATGTTATATTTGAAAAATATATTTTGTAATACAGCAAACACAAGATCTAAATTACATAAAGTGACATTAATTATAAGGAACAAGTGCACTGGACTAGGTGCACTGTACATTCCCTAGCTTTTACGCTGTTTATTCCCCAGCTGCACAACTGCTCACAATCTTCTCATGCTGAAACTAGGGACTGGACAATGAAATTTAGTAAATATTCAAAAAATAACTCAACTGGTAATAATTTCAACCTTCACACATCAATGGCATCACTCGATAAAAGTTTCAGTGTCTTTCCAAATGTGATAGAGAAGATTACGATATGTTACAAATATTACACCTCTACTACATTGAAAATGCACTTACAAATTACACATAGAAGTCAAGTTTGATTCTGGACCAAAATTACTACACCAGTTAATTAATTTTTTATGGACTTTTTAATGATCGTCCTGTCTCTAGTTGGAAAGTGTTTTGAGCATCTGAACCCTCTCAGTCAGGAGATATCACAGTCTCAATTAAGTCTTTGCTCCTATAGCTGTAGGTCACACAGGATCATTTAATAATGCAGTCTTGTCTGACTTTTTACTTGACACTGGCGTTAATTTATTAAGTTCAGCACAAAGTGATTCATATGCTCTCTGCAGGGGCTTCGTGTTATTATGAGTCTTCAGATGAGCCTTAATTTCCTGTAAAAAGGCCACAAAAGAATTACATTTTTACTAACCAACCTTTATTATATTAACTCTTCAAATCCTCTGATGGAATCAGTACAACATTTTTGTAATGAGTCCTGGTCTGGTGAGGTGACAACTGTTAAATGAATTATAATCAACATCCAATCATACATAAAATAAAGCCCAAAATTATATAAATATAGATAGATAGACTAGAAGCATGAATTTTAATTTTTTAACCTGAGATAAAAGTGACCAATGTACAATATACATACCAGCTGCATGGCCTTTTATTTTCAAACAACAATCTTTATACATTTGTTTCAGAGCAAGCAATAAGACCATGTTAACAGGAAAAGTGGTATGCAGTACCTGGGGCAAGGTTAGTAAGAACTGATTGCCTCATCTTGTTACACATTTCTGATTTATCAACACAAATGTTCATACACTTATGTGTTAAAAAAAAAAAACATCCATCCTATGGAAGAAACAGGCAACATTAAAGAAACCTGCTAAAGTGGTGGCTATTACGTCCTCACAGTTGATATCAGAAGTATTCTAGCCACCGAGTCTAGAATTTTGCCCATCACAGAGAATAAAGTGCTTCTAACAAGACAGAATGGTTGAATGGTGTACAGCAAAACAAATGCTGCTTACTGTAAGAACCAATTGGAATTGAAAAACACAGTGCCTGAGGAAAATGCAATATTTAATGTTAAGCCTGGCAGCATCCACAGTATCTACAGAGCTTCAGACGGTTAAGATCACAGTGTGTTAAAAATGAGATATCAGCATACATGAGACATAATATCACCAGATTATAGCAAGTGCAAAGTAATGAGACTTATCGTGTAGTTTTAAGTTTCAAATGTAATAACCACCACTTTCAGCATCTTTATCACCAGGTTCTTCCATGGATTATGTCCCTTTTTGAGCATACCATATTATAGGGAATACTCAAGCAACAAGTATTATAACCTCATACCGTTAATATACGCTTCTTCTTAATCCAAAAATGTGCGCGTATAACATCCTCAAATCCAGAGCTTGGCTTCTTGAGCTGGGCAACCATGGCATGGATTACTGTGTGGAGCAGTACATCCTCATTGTAGGACTGGCTGCAGCGTTTCCCTTTGGCTGTTCCTAACAGAATCTCATACCCTGGTTCATTGAAATATGGCTCTGGGACCAGGATCAAGCTTTGTATGGAAACAAGGACCTGTAAAATGAGACATAAACCCATGAAGTTTATATTCTGAATGCTATGGCAGAACACAACTATTTCCACCAAATGACACAAAAAGTGAAGGTTTGCCCTTTTGTGTATGCCATGAAGAGATATGGCAAAGTGGAGCTATGGCTCCACTAATTCTTAATCCCAGTACTAGCCACAGGTTAGTGGTCAGCTTCATATCCAGCCATTTAACCCCCAGTACCAATTAAATTACCCTCCTACCTATGCACAAATGTCACAAGTGGTCTCATCCCTTCAGGTTTCTGAGACTAACATTCTGCATGCATTTATAATTTTTCGCACACATGCTTTGTCCCACCCAACTCATCCTCCTTGATTTGATAACCCTAATAACATGTAGCAAAGTGTATGAGTTACAAAGCTTCTCAAAGTGTAAGAAAGTGTTTCTTTAATAGGCAATTCATGTAAGAATGATTTGAAAATACGCTTTAATATGTATTGTTACAGCAAATATATATGGCAAACCGAAACAATCACAGCACAGTCCAACACATGAAGAATTCCTAAATTTGCACATTTGTACACTCCTACATTAACAAGAGACTTAGGAAGACCCAGAACTAAAGGGAAACCTATTCAACTTTGGAAACGGCTATTAGGCACCTACTTCCTGTGCATGATGAAAGATTAATACATCAGAAATTAGGTTTGTCTTTAATTACTGCTGCTTGTTTCAACACTTAACCTGCAGAAGAGTTGAAGTCTCATGCCAGTGCTCCCCTTGCAAGCCCACAAATGTGTCCAAGAGAGAGAGGCAAACCCTGCCACATGAGTAGAGGTTGGGATTGAAGCGGACCTGACCCCGGCCTGTGGTGCAGAAGTGCACTAGTGGTGGTGATTTTGGATACTGTGGTGGAAAATAAATGTCGAACTGGAAGCAGCCACCAGAGTAAGGTGTCCCTTCCGGTCTGTAAGTAGAGAAGAATGACTATGTCACTGGAAATATGCACTTCCACCTCCAGCTACTGCAATGGAGGAAAGAATTAATTCACACTAGCTCATTTTCTCTGCATATATTATGTGCACATCAATTTTTCCTGCAAATGGACTCATGATCTTCAGTTTTTAATGCACCATCAATTCAAACAAGACAACATAATAACCTGTGCCTCATGTATCACTGCACAGAACTGATACAAATTGATATTGCAATATGTGTATATGTATACACTCATAATGGGCAGTAATTTCCACGGTACTTGCAAGAACATTATTCCTTTCCATGTACATGTACGAAAATCTTCCCTGATGCAAATGGTACTCATGTGACTAAATGGACCTACCATTGCCATAACATATCTAGCACATTCTTCCTGCTGTTCACACACCACCTTGTCTCACGCTGTCATGCATATGCTTACCACCGTTAAAACGTAAGCACTGTGTTATCATGCAAGTACAGTTTGGTGCATAAACAAAGTGAAGTCAGTTACTGTTAGTTCTGGTTATAACTTCCAGGGATTAGTGAAGATGGGGAAGAAGCACTCATGGCCCAGTTTGAAATACTATCCTGGCATTTTCCTGGAGGGACTGAAAAAACCACAGAATTTGTAAGAGGTTAGCAAGTCTCAAAGCTAACATTTTAATTTGGGACCTCTAGAATACAGGGAGTCCCCAACTTCCAGACATAATTTGTTCCTGAAAATGTGTAGGAAAGTTGAAATATATGAAAGTCAAGCAACAGGCTTATATGTTATAAGGGGAGTTCTGTTCCCATTTCCATCAAAGGTGTCAGTTGGGGCACAAAATATAAACAATACAAATACATTTTCTAAAGTTCTTTCTTGCCTCAAATTCTAGTTATCTCATGTACCTTCTCTGGCATTTAGGTGACACAAAATACAGTAAAGGACTCAGTTTTACAGCCCTAGACACTAGCAAAATGTAAGAGGCATGTGTGGGAGGATAGATGGAACAATTCTTATTACTGCTGCAAGAACAAGTAGGCATGGTGGGATATGCTGTTTGAAAAAAATTCTTGCAGAAACAAATAAACACTACTGTACAAGCACAGATAATAATGTTGTGGCGATGATGCAGAGGCTGAAGCATTGGCTTAGTTAACAGACAGTGCCAATGTGTGTGATAGCTTGAAATATCTGTTTGTCAGCTGTGCACACCAGTCCAAATTTGGCATACAAAAGATTGATTAGAGATGAAAATTTATTATGTACAAAAGTATGGGCTGTACAGAGTCAAAAGCCCGGAAGTCGAGGACTGCCTGCACAAAGTAGAAACGAGTGACCATGATATATTTAGTGGATGATATAGGTGGAAGTTACGTGAACATTGTTTGATTTGGGTCTGAAGAAGCTGCCTGGCTGATCAACATATACTCCTATAACATGATACAGGATGATGTAACTAGTAATCTTAATATTTATTGCCTCTTCCCTGATGATACAGTCCATAAGTCCTTATCTCTTCACTAAAATGCCAGTGCCATGTGAATGGATACACTGGCCCAACATTAAGAGCCTGCTCCCTCACTAAATCAAGGAAACCAATCAGTCATGCAATGAAACAAAATGAAGGCCAACGCAGATAACAAAGATTTGAGCCTTATGCTTGAATTTCCCTTCTTGGTGCCTCAGCCCTTCTGTTCTTCAGTTCCTTGTGCCTCAGTCATTGTTCCTGTTATTGTGTTCCCTGTGCATCAGTCCTTGTTCCTGTTCTCTCAATGGCCCCTGATTCTTTTTACCTGTTCTTCTCTTCCTGATGTTCTACAACCCACATTTCTGGCCCTTCTACCATATGGAATAAGCAATACTACTGGAGAACAAATCACAGTTACTTCCTCTAGCTGTTAACTTCACAAAACAGGTATCACATTGAATGTACCTCAACAACAAGTGTTCAGCAAAAATTAAGATGTATACCTATGCATTCAACTTACCCGATAATAAGTGCTCTTAGTAAGGTGCATTTTGCATCATCCTATGAGAGAACAACACTAAAATTAGTATTATTTGCATAAAAATCATTATAATAAATGTATACATTTCCATAAAACAAATATTCATTAACAAACAATATACTGTATTTGTAATGTGAGGTCTATGTTCTCAGAGTGGTGTTGCTGAAGACAAAAGTTTCCTGGACTGTTACACCATGTCAGCTGGTATGCTTTTATGTTTGGAGCCAAGCAATTTACACTTCTCTTTGACTGCTTAACCCTGAAGATAAGGCAATATGATTCTTTGAAACACAAGTATTTAACAGTTCACACAATGTAACAGTCCAAAACAAATTAACCTAATTAAATATATTGTAATTTACTGACATGAAAGAAATATTTACTGAGTGCTTTGTTGTGTGACTTACAAGAAATGTCTAAGCAGAAAACATTACTACAAGGGTTTTGAAAATCCATTTGACACTCACCTAGAGAAATATGATGATACACATTAATTATAATTAATGTGTAACATAAAAAAAAAACACTCAAAAATTTTAAACTAAACTTAATATTTTTATTTTTGATACATTCTTTAGGGGTGCTGCCAGTAATTTTCATTGTTGGCAAGTGAGTCTGGAAGGAATTTTCAAATCCCTGGTCATCAGACAATCAGACCATCTAACAAACATGACTTACTGTACGAATGAAAATAGCCGATCCTATATCAAGGGGCAGAGAGGTTGACAAGGCAGCCATTTCTTGTGCAATCCTTATCAACTGTGCAGAATTTGGAGGGAGAGCCTTTTTAAAATTGGTGCTGAAGTGATGTGCACTTGCACCTTCCACTAAAATAAACAGGCAACTGAAACAGTCTCAGGAGGCACTTTATACATATTGGTTGTCATTGTGACCCTTGCATCCACAAGCAATAAGATTGATAAAATAAATTTAAACTACATAAAAAATGAATTACCACACAAGCAATGTAGCTAATTTTAATGACATACAGGTTCAAATCATACAGCACATCATAAAAAAATTAGTGGAGACTGAAAAACCAACCCTTTAGTAAACTTTGGGTTTGGTTTGTACATCCTATTGTAAAACATATCAACTAAAGATAAAGTAATACACCGTCAAATACAATTAAATTTTTATGATTATTATATCATTTTATACACTACATGTTTTGGCCTTTTGTGGCCATCATCACATATATAAAATGACAAAGTACTTTCAGAAAGGATAATTGTAAAAGTAATTTTCGATGGCGATGGCAGAGTAAGATATTATTCTTCACTGTGGAAAAACGATCTTTAAAGGTAAAGGTTCTTATATTTTTGATATGGGCATTGTTAAGGCATATAGAACGGTTATATGTACAATATAACCCTTGTATATGCCTTTTATACTTTTCTTATTCTATTGCTGAAATTATCCTTCCTCAACACATTTTGTCATGTTATTTACCTAATGATGGCCATAAACAGCCAAAACATGTAGCATGTAATATATTACAATAACCATATAAATAGAGTAGTTGTGATAAGCAGTATATTCCTTTCTCTTTAGTTCAACCTTTTAGCATTGAGAAATGTAAACTATAAAGTGTTAATTAGTCACAAAGAGGTGTGCAATATACATAAATTGCACCCTATTCTTGGCATTCTCCTTTAACTATCTAACTGAAAGAATAAAACAATGATCAGCAGCTGCAAGTCCATACTATCTACTCAGCTTCTGATAACTACCAAGCTCATCAATTTCCTAACACAAAGTGTTCTTGGCTCCAATGCCAGAAGCAAAGATAAACATATACAGCAAACAACTACCCCACATAGTCAGCTTACCAGCAATAAACAAAACTGAAGCATGTGTAGAATCACTGCACATTCACTTATTACTGACATCAAACATACGCAATAATGTCATTATGAAGCAGTAAACACTTACCCTCAATGTCACAACTCAAGAACTGCAAGTCTTTTAGTGCTTCCTTGTATGTTGCAGTTAAGGCCTGGTCACAGTCCATAGTGCCTGCTGGTGACTGTGGTATAGGAGACTGCCGTGAAGTGGATGGCGATTGATCATTATCACATGTTGCAAGGAGGCCTTGATTTCCTAGAGCAGTTGAAACTGTGTGACTCATCTGGTAAAAGTCCCGAGCCAATCTTTCTTCTTCAGTAGTTTCAGCATCAGCAGATACCATGCAGAAACTCTTGTTGTTGACTTTCAATGTTGAACTGGTATTCTTATGCTTGGCTGAGGTTGTACTTGGAATGTTTCCATTTGCTGATGTTTTTGTAATCTGTACTAAAATGGCTTTTGCTTTCTCTTCCAATCTGGTCACCAATGTATAGATGGATTGTACTTGGTCTGGCAAAGTCCATAACAAACGAACGAGTTTCGGTCTTGATGCAATTTCACTAATAATATCAACGACACAACGATAAACTTCTGTATGTCGACATATTTCAAGAAATGAATCTACTTGCAGCTTGGATTCTAGAAAAGGCACTAATGTGGAGGCCTCCAACACAGTGAACAAATCTTCTGTTGGATCAACAGGGCTTTTACCATTCTGTTGACTGCCAACACCAGCATTCCACTCACTGGGAGTAACTTGTTTATGTTCTGTGAGATCACAATCAGATTGCAAACCTGTAAGACATTGCTTTTTTGGAGCTGCAGCCACATGATTGCTGTCATGCATTGTTTTGTAATGACTAGTGCTGCATCCTTCTGTCACTTCTGTCACTGATGAATGTGAACTGCAAGATGGAAGTATGAAGCTGGTACATGTATCATCAGTACCAAAATGTTCCCTATTTGAATCTGAACTTTTTCGAAGTTCCTGAAGGATTTTCTGCAGTACACATTCTATTTGCTTATCTTTCTCCCTCTGAGCAGACATGTATGCATTCAGGTTCCACCCTTCCTGAGACGGAGAGCTGTAACCAGTCCCTGCAGGAAACAGGGACTTCTCGTGACATTTCTTCTTCTCACTTTCAGGTGTATGAGACAATGATGCTTCAGGTTCAGCTTCTGGTGATCGTTGGTGGGCACGTGAAGGGATTTCACTCACCCATGCTAACCAGAGAAGATAGTTTTCCATTTCAATATAAGCTCCTTGAGGGAAAAACTGCAAATCATTGCGGTCACTGCTCAGATCAATTCTTGCCCATGTGCCTAAATAATCTTTGATTTCTTGTAAAACAGATTTCATATTTCTTGTAGGATTCCAATGAGACAACTTCAACATGTCCATACTAGCAATACGCAACATCATGGATCCTTGAAGTCGTGGCCGAACAACTTTCACAACTGGTGGGTAGAAGGGATACAGATCCAAAGTAAAATCAAGTTGGAGTTGTATATAATCATACCCATATTTCTGATATAATTGTTGCAGATCCTGATTCAACTTTCCCTGAGAATCAAAAGAAGAAAGAAATACTGCCCACTGATAAATATTGTCAGCAATAGGCTCTGCATTGATTCCAGTCTTGTGTTTGGACTCCATAATAGTAATTAAGTCATTCATTAATATCCCAGATGCAGCAGAGTTACTGAATACCTGTTTTGGATGATCCTTTATATTCCCATCAAACATATCAGATGTTTTTGGCTGCTTAGTAATAGCCCTGAGCTCTGCTTCCTTCATGCGCCACCTCTTCTTTCTCTGACACAGCACATGTTCCCATTCTTCTCCCTCTTCAGAGTCACCATCAACTACCATGAATTCTTCACCCAAATCCACTTCAGGATCAGACTCTGAAGAGCTTAAACAGGGCGAACTGTTTGATTTCTTGCTGCAGTAAAGTGATGCAGCTTTCTCCAATATCATATCAAGTGACAGCAATACATCAGCATCAAGGATAAACTCATTTAAAGCATTGCACCAAAACTGAAGTGGTGGTATAGCTTCAACAAAAAAATGATCTTCATAATTAGGATATTCTGATGGGCAAAGAAGTGTAAAATTTTCATCCTTGCCAATGCTGAATTCCAAACAAATACGACCGTCTTCACATAATGAGTCCTGCAGTAATCTGATAAGATTATTTTTTTTCTGTGCCCAATTTACAAATTCGGTCAGCAACACAGATCTGGTATTATGGACATCAACTTCAATTTTGGTGGTACAAGATCCTTTATCCTCAGTCTCCATGTTTATCATATCCATGACGCAAAGTAAGTTTCCTCACAGTACAATGCAATTAAGCACCATGTAGAAACAAATCTGGAATCACAAAATTATTTACACTATGGGGGAAAACAAACAGAATAATGTATCGCATACAAACTATAAGCAAGGATGAATGAGATAACACATCAAACCATTCAAGTGAAAAGTCTTTTCAAATTACATTCCTTGCTGATGGATTTTAGAATCAATTATGCTTGTTCATCAAAGAACCCAATCAGAGAACACAAACTGTAAAAATTTAAATAAATGGCAAAGAAAAATAACATAAATGTGGTACCTGCTCTTCTCAACATTAATGTAAAGGCTGTAAAATCATGATTTGAGATTCTTGGTAGTAGGCTAACTGACATTTTAATACTTTGGGCCTTCAGTTGGTACCAATACTATGTATCAATGATGCAACCAACCAACAACTCCCAAACCAAACACATAGGCCTTACATACTACAAATGATAGTAGTATAATTAATGTAATGTTGTAACCATCAAAGCAAAACCAAAGGCTTTGTTGTTAACAAATCTTTTTCTTATCCCCTATCTATTCTGACCTTCAGTTATCATGTGGATGTTTCAGTCAGTTACTCAACATAAAACATGTTTAGTCAAATCATACACATTTATACAGAGTGTCCCAGGAGGAAAGGACCTAACTTCGGGAGAGTGTTCCTTAGGTCAAACTATACCGATATAACCCAAAACACCTATATCCAAAGTTCAATGGTTACAGAGATATTGGCCAGAGAAAAGTG
>Ga0123354_10010943_pt1 | contig 13994 bp, 13 predicted proteins | sample TergutLab28metaG_2_FD_97872 | JGI IMG/M metagenome (GOLD analysis project Ga0123354, IMG submission 97872) | Labiotermes labralis P4 segment gut microbial communities from Petit-Saut dam, French Guiana - Lab288 P4 | ecosystem: Host-associated > Arthropoda: Insects > Digestive system > Gut ... | reverse complement strand
TGGAAACAGGCAACTCTTTCCATAAGGACCCCCCTTGGGGAACCTGGAGAGGGTTCATTTTGAGAGATGGAGGGCCCTGGAAATGGAACATCTCTTATTAATTTAATATGGGCTACTTTTTGGACCCAGATTATGTTAGGAGTCTGAATCTGGTGACAATCTGGAACTTCTGTGAATGACTAGGGCTCCAATGACTTAGCATCAGAGTATGGGGCACAATAGGCCTGTTTTAAGGTTTACGTGCATGAGGACCGAGAGGGCTCAAACCCAATTACTATTCTATTCTATTATTTTATATTTACTCTCGCCTATTAGTTATTAGGTGGCGGTCTTCTGGTATGTTCACGTCTCAACAAGAGATCCAAGTGATTTACTCCAGCACTTTACAAATGATGTGTGCAGAGCTCATTAGTGCAATCTTCTGCAGGTGTATGGCCGATGGGTGACCTGGAAGCAACTCACAGTTCTGATCTAATCCCTTCTTATTGTTCCTAATGCTCCAATAATAACTGGCACAATTTTTGTCCTCACTTTCCACATCCTACTGACCTCAATCACCAGGTCTTTGTATTTGCTTAGTTTGTCAGGGTCTTTTTTGTTAACATTTGAATCATCCGGTATGGCTATATTGATCACTAGGCAAGTTTGTTCTTTATTATCATTATTATTCAAAGAATTTACATAATTAGTACAGATTTTGTTTATGTAAAACTCTATCAACATAACCTCTAAGAACTGCACTGTTGCAACATGCATTACTGCTGACTTACAAGCAATATTTCTACACAATTTGTAGGTTTGCTGACTTACAAGCAATGATCCTACACACTTTGTATGTTCACTTACTTACAAGCAATATTCCTACATAATCTATAGGTACACTGACACTCAATTTCCATACAAAATTTCATATCCCTAGCTCCAAAGAATCACTGCTAAGACACATTTGCCTGCAAAATTTCACAGCGTTGTCACACAGCAAAATAGCTGATGCCATAAAATATGTGTGCATTTAATTGACTGAAACTTTGAAGGACCATCACATACATCCCACAAGAGCATTAGCAAGAAAGTCATACATAAAATGAATGAATGCTTATTTTGATCAAAAAATAACAGAATTTCTGATGAAGGTAACCCATGCCAAGCCATCTGGAATCGTTACACACTGAGGACATAGCTGTTTGTATTCATAACAAAACTCACAGAAGCAGTAAATAAAGTGTTATATTTGAATGTTCTGAAACATGTGAGAAAACAGAGAGCAAAAGAAATCATTTCAAACTGAAAGGCATGCTCACAGACTTGTATAAAAGAAGCCAACCAGACGCACTATTTCTTAACACTACTTTGACATACAACTCTACATGTTTTGGACAGACTCACTGTCCATCATCAGGAGTCTTGATACTGTATTCAAAGCAACTGGTATTTGTCATACTACTTATGTTTACTGTCTGCTGTGAATACAGTAGCAAGACTCCTGATGATGGACAGTAAGTCTGTCCGAAACATGTAGAGTTGTATATCAAAATAAAGTTGAGAAATAGTGCATCTTGTTGGCTTCTATTATACAAATATATCACGATGCACATTCCTCAGAATGTCAAATACTCATAGATGTAGTATCATAACAGTATGCCACATCACTCAGTGATCTTCATACAGGAAACCCTGACCAATTGCTACACTCCACAGTTTTCAAACTCACATTAATCTCTAGATCGGCACTTCTCTAAACACATTCTAGGCTCCCTGTTTAGGCCATAACGAAAAGGAATAGTATCAGCACGTGTTTAAATACACTTCATTATCAGTTTAATTTAACACATTTTAACTAACCTATGTAGTTTTGTCTCCCAGGTGTAAAGCGGCCAGGGCGTGGTGTTGACCACCCACCCCCACCTAGCACCAAGGTTAAAAAAGAGTAGAGCTTACTGGCATACCAGGGGGGGGGGGGGTTTGGGTTGTTCAACCCCCCCAAAATTCCAAAATCGTGCCAAACTCACCCCAATTGTGAAAACTGTTAAAAATTGCTGAATTTAGGATGCCAACACCCCAAGATGTTCGGAAAAAAGGCAGTAAAATTCTAAAACTACCTAGGTTTGCAAGTGTTTTACACTAGCAATGACAAATAAATTGGTTATCATAAATAATCTCAAAAGTACCAAAAATTAAGAAAATTTTAGTATATGAAATGAAATTTCTTGTACCAAATTACAGCTGCCTCCAGAACCCCTGACTAGGGGGCTATTGCCCCCAGATCCCCATTCTCTCTGTCCTCAACTGAATTTGTTGAACCCCACCGAACAAAATTCCTGGGTACACCACTGGTAGAGCTATACTTCTATGCCCCCTCCGGGCCTTCATGGACGGTTCTAGGGTGAACTCCGACTTACTTACCTAGTACTCACAGCATTCAAAACTAAATTAGAATTTTATACATTATCCTTGTTCTGTTAAAGGACTTTCAAGTCCAGTTAACTATTTCTAAAGTTTCCACAAAAATATGGACATGTTACAAGCACTCAAAATCACCAGTCTCAATATAACGAAATTCCTTGAGACATAACTTGAAAAGCATAAACATAAAATTAAATCTCATCTTCCCGATATCTTACTGACCATCCCCGTTCACCAATGCTGTCTTCTCTGCATACCAAGAAAAGCATTGCTCCAATATATCCACCGGTACTAAGGCAGCCAGAGACTGTAACGTTTCTAGCTTGTTAATTCTGTCGATGGGCCAAGAGTTCTCATCCACAAAGTTAAGGATGTATGACAGTACACGAAAATGGTATTCGTGCTCCAAGTATCGCCATGCACCTAATACAAGGAAAGCCTTTATATGTAAGTGAAGTCATCAACTGGCTAAAACTACTTCCATGGGACACAGCCTTCTTGACAACAGTAACTGCTAAGCTAGTCAACAAATTATGTCTTTTATGAAACCCTAAATTCATTCTTGTTTACACAAGAGTACCCCATTGCAGACCAAGCCAAAGGTACAAACACACATTCTCAATTTTATGAAAATGAAACGCATGATTTTTAGGGAACAGACTAACCATTTATACAACAGGCAAAACTTTCAGTAAGTTCTGTCTTCAGTTCTTTTTCACTAGCCTGCACATTCTCCAGTAGATCCAGCAAAGTATAGAACTTCACTCCAGATTTTATTATATCATCTTCATATTCAGGACCTTGATACAAGCATTTCTCCAACAACTTGCGCACCTTCTGAAGCCTTGGTTTACAAATCCTAAGTTCATAATACTTATGAAACACTCCCAATACCTGTCAGTGAACAAAGTACACAGGACATTACCAACTTAAATCACACACATATATATTTAAACCTCTTTTTCTATTACATGACAACACTATTACATATCCTCCCAGATGCACCTACACCACTCTGAAACAAATACAGCATTATCACAGTTCATACACCTATTTTATATCTAGGAACCTGCAGGATGAAATCTGTACCCAGTACTGGACAACCTTTCTTCTTAGTTTTCTCCACTCCCTAAAACAGCTCTACAGTTTACATCTGTGTTCTCCCCTGTCTGCCATTTGTACTCATCCTGTGATGCAACATGTGCTCCACAAGCTGGTTCAAACAGTAATACTGCTGGTATGCATTTGGGAGGTACCTGGTTCAATCTTGGTCAGGACAATGGCTATCCTGATTGGGGTTTATCATGTTTTACCACACCTGCTACAGGTAAATCTCAATTACAAAATGACCAATTCCTTCCACATTCTTTCCAGTTCATCACTCACCATACATCCAACCACATGACATTACATAGTCTGTGACACTGACAGCATCATAAAGTAAACCATAAATGAACAGAATAAATAAATAAATAAAATAAGAAAAAAGACTACATTATCTACAAGTATGGAGCTAGAAGGCACTGTTAACCCAGTGTGGACTGAGGCCTCATCCTTGCAGCCATTTAGCCCCTCAAGGTGGTTATGTGTCTGTGCATGAATAAATACAAACGACAGCAGCAGAGTTTTTCTTGTTTTCTGCTGCCAGTTTCATCTGTGTGCTTTCCGTGGAACTTCAGTTAAACTTGCAGGTATATCACCAAGAACCACCAAACATAATCAGCATGTCAAAGAAAGTAGCAATGACATTCCTCTAAAATTCTAAACAGATCTGCATCATTAACACAAGCTTGGTTTGAAATACCAGCCATATTGGTAGACATTCAACCTTATGATAAATCTTAGAAAAACTAACATTAAAATTATTTTTGTTAAGTCTTATGGGGGGGGGGGGACAGAAGGCCTGCTGAATACTGAATTCTTCTCCCATGATTTGTCAACAGATGGAAAAAGTATTAACAATCATACAACATACAATTTTCTGTTTGGGTGTATGAACAGCTGCTTTCCTGACTCAGTGTCCATGTTTATGGATGTGTACAGCCCCCTACCCCGAGGTGTTAAATAAGGTTTCAAGGTCACACAAAGTGCCTTTCAAAATCGACAGTTAATATACCACTTAAGAAACATAGAAGTATGCCAGGATTCAAACTGAAGTTTTTAATAATCACCGTGCATTGTGTTTTTTTTTAATGTTTTATAACTTGAGCAACAATCTCAATAAATCAAAACTGTACACACCCAAACTTTCAGACACTATTATGTGGCAGTGTTTCATGTATGATGCAACAGCCAATACAAATGCTCACTGATGGGGTTCCAAATTTAGAAAGTCCACAGTGACTAATGCACCAAGTGAAAAATAACAGGCTCCTTCAGAATACTATATTCCAGACATATAAAGTAGTTAGCAGATTTCCCTTCTTCCAGTTGAGAGAACAAAATAATGTCTTATTCCACACATACTGTGATCCACCTATGTAATCAGACCTCTAGCCTGACACAGGACTTTGGTTACTTTGGAATATCCTACAACACCACACAACATAACAATGAAGGTTTCAAATATAATGCACAAGACTACATTAGTGAATCTATGGACATGTATGATATTCAGAAATCTTTAATACTCCACTTGTCAGTAACAGTAACATATTCAGAATGCTTAGTCTATCAACAAATTTTAATACTGGATAACAGGTATAGGTAGACACAAAAAATGTAATATTTTACACAAGATACACATTTGTAAAATAGAAATATATCACAAGATTTCATGACAAATTAGTCTGTACATTCAAATATACAATTAGTAACTTGGTATTGTAAACTCTCTCTCTAAAATGGTTCAATGATGAACTGTAACATGTTGAAGAACTGAAGCAGTTTTTACATGCAAACTTTAAGCATTTTAATCGTCGATTCCATGAATAAAGTATTTTGGCACACCGTACAGTACCAAAATACTATTCTTGATTTCAAATAAATTACTACTTCATTCTCATAAAAGAATATACCACATTCACAACAGTAATCATGAAAACACAATCTTTTACTGACTGATGGTCCCAGATAAATAAGTAAATTATAAACAGCCATTTTCCAGTTCTGTTAGACTGCCTGTAATGAAAATCTATTACCTGTTTCTCTTCTAACATCCTTCCTGTCTGATCAGCAATTTGTGCTGGCCATCTAAGATCAGGCAACAGAAGTAATGAATTAGATGTCTCTGCCTCCCTCACATCATATGTTTGATTATGTGTACACAACACTGCATTTTCATCTTTGCTGCCACGAAATATCAAACTAGAAGGCAAAATATGTCGTACTGGATTCAGCCACCCGTCTATTGCTCCGTACTACGTGCTTACACACATTCCTATATACACAATGTTCTCACATATATCATAAACCTGGTCTGAGAAATTGTACTATAATTTGACAAGTCCATCTTGTTCCTCTTTTGCACAGCAGTTTCAGCATACCCTAAGAAATTTCTAGCAGCTAAAAAATTAATCACTCACCAGGGCTGGGCAGGTTTTCACAATGTCATTAAGTATTTCATCATATCCCAAAAAGCTTTTACTTTTCAAAGTTACTGACATTCTTAATTTGAATCATTCTTGACATAAGGTTATGTTCATGAACATCACTGTTAAATACGTTTTACTATACTGTACTGAGTAGCTATTATTTTCATCAACATAGGAGAGATTTTTATCGTTGTACTGTGCATTTTAATATCTATAAAGTTCATTCACCAACAAATGCATTCTTTATTAAACTTGACAAAGTTTTCAAATTTACTTTAAAAATCACTTAGGATTGCTCCTACACATTTCAGTCTACGACCACCATCAGGGAGCCTTCATTAGAGCCTGGCTAAAGTTATATTTAGGTAAAAATTCGGTAAAAACCTACATCGTTACATGTTACGTGGTGGTGTGGGAGCATGTGGTAGGTATGGTATGTGTACTGTCCACCGTGTTGAGCGCGCGTTCAACGCAGAGAACAGTACACATACCATAACTATGACATGCTGCCACACCACTGCATAACATATAACGACGTAATTTTTTACCAAATTTTAACCTAAATATGACTTTGGTCAGGCTCTAATGAAGGCTCCCTGATGATGGTCATAGACAGAAACATATAGGAGCAAGCCAAAGTGATTTTTAAAGTAAATTTTAAAACTTTGTCAAGTTTAATATATATTGCATTTGTTGATGAATGAACCTTATAAACACAGGAGAGTTTTGAACAGAGCAATTGTTATGAACCTTTCATTCCAGGATCAAGGATATGGACGCTATTTATCATTTGGCGATAATTTATAGGTTGCTCATTTTATTACATTCCAATTCTTTTTTGACTTAATTTATTATTTGCCTACTGTAGCTTCTTAAGCTCAAAACTGAAGAAAGTATGTTGCATTATAAAAATCTCTGAAGGAAGTAATGAGTCCACATAACATAGGAAGTACCTATTTTGATAATTCTGACATCTACCTGATATATGGTTCAATTTTGGAGGGGAGGGGGGGGGAGATTCTGAGGGAAAAGGCATCTTTCTACTGCAAAAGAGGGTTGTGCAAAATATCAGAGGTGCAGGGAAACAAACTTATTGTAGGCAGATATTCAGGGATTTGAAAATGCTGCCAATAGTTGGAATTACATAAGTGAACTAGTAAACTATATTAAAAGGAACAAAAAAACTCTGAAGAAAACTGTACAAGTTCACAATTTGAATTCACTAAAAAAAACTGGCTGCCCATGTTCAGTTCTGCAACACATCTTTTTTAAAACAAACATATAGTAAATATCAGAATTAAGTTATATAACAAAGAACCCAATCAAATGAATTAATTGAACAAGTACAAGTTTTTGAAGAGGGGGTTACGATTCTTTCTCTTACAGCACACATTTTATCTAATGCAAAAATTTACATCGTGTTAAAAATTGTTGACAGTCTGTAAATGAAAGAAGAGTTGATGAGTCATGTCTTATGGCATAAATATATCTATATAATTTTAACAACGTTGTCAGTAGTTACACGTAAACTGTAACTGATTGATATTGGCATATCCCATGTTAGATGTCTGACTTAAGTTCATGAATAATAAACTGAACACAACTTGCTTGTATCTTGGCAACCAAAACGACGCAACTGGGATAAAACTTTGGCACGTCTACTAACTACTAAGCACTATTTTTACGCAAATTAAATACCTTTGTCCTTTATGCAAACTGTTCAGCAAGGTTGTGTCTAACTCTAAAAACCTGTATTTTCCCTGCACCTCACGCCGTGGTGCAAAACTCAGCACCTGAGTCAGGGGCTGAAGATCACTATCAAATAATTTTGCATGTTGAATTAGAGTCTGCACGTCTTCAAGTGTTCGACAATAACTGCAACAAATTGAAATAAATGCATTATACGCCCATATAATAAACAGTAAAACAACATAAGCAACTTCGAAATAAATATTCGCACCACCTTCTGTTTCCCGCCATTGATGGTTTTCGTGGTTCCACATTACTACGGATCCTTTTCGCACATAAACCATGGGTTACAAACTTGCCCCTCCTGTCCTACTTTGATCCATGCTCTTGTCAGCCACTCGTTACTGAAAATGGAATGCACCCTAGTCAGGCACAGAGATAACCCGACATAAAAGTCGTGTGCGGATTTAGCAGAAAAAGTTACATCGAATAATTTGATGTTCCTACGAAAAGAATCACAATATATAAGACCACTTACAGGGGCTATTAGAATTAACAACTCCAAGTATAGACTAATATAATTCAGACCAGCGAAATTGGTCATCATATGTACACCACGGATTACACGCCCCAATATCATCATGGATTATATTTTATCACGAACCTGAGAAAACGGATACCACATACGACGCACAGAACATCCAATGAAACACACCGCGCACAAGACGTATCCATGTAATGAATTCGTAACGCGGGAAAAGGCGAGTGATGTGTTGGGATATTACTCCGTGCTTTACGAATAACGTTTGAAATTAGAAAGTAATTGCGTTATTAGAGGCCACTGTTTATCTTAAGATATATAGGTGAAGTAAAGTGAAGTGTGGAGTTTTTAAAACACTGGTTTGAGTGTTCAGATAGTGATTGGAGCTTTCCGCTGTGGATAGGTTTGCTAGTAATATGAATGTTACAACTCCAAAATCCGCGCGGAAGAGGATTTTATTCTCAGGAAGCCCCGCAGTTGAAAGTGGTGATGAAAGTTTGGGTCACATGTCACCTCTGTGTTCATCGTCTCCAGATCGCTATAGTTCACCTCCACCGTCTCCACAATGGCTTTTGGAAACTCCCCCAAGAAAGTCTCCGATTGGCCCAATTCAAAGACAGACAGAAAGTCCAAAATCTAGACTTGGCCTTTTTGACTTGTACGTATCTTCAGTACAGAAATTATCTGTAAATAAAACCCAGGACAGTCGAGGGCAGCATAAAGGAAATATGCGACCAGTTACTAACATGGAGCTTGTAGAAGAAAGCCCCATAAAAATGGGTCTTTTAACACCTTTCAAATGCCTTGCAGATAAAGACAAGCAGAATAAAAAAACGCCAAAACAAAAATCACAAAAATTGGTGATTCAAGAAAGCCCTGACATTGTTCCAGCAGCTGCGCCAGTAAAGGCACTTCAGAAACTTAACCCTGATTATGATGCAGGCACAGCGCTGAAACCTGTCCATGCATTCACTGGTGTTAATAAGCTAAGTGCACTACCAGCTTCTTCATTTTATCACTCTTCTCGTGCTAGAGCAGAATTATTTCCTGAAGCTTCCTCTATGTCCAAAAATACCACATCATCAGTCACAGGCAGCAAGAAATGCAAGCGATTACCAACTGTTGGATCACATTCACAAATTTTCTCTCTGTCCAGGTCAAGAAAACATGTAGCAAAACGCCGTAAAATTGGTGAAATCAATTGTGGTGTTTACCATAGGATTAAGAAACACAACAAGAAGAAGCTCACATACAAACATCCAACTGACACTGCACGGCCAAAAATTAAGCCAGAAGACAGAATAGTGTCTTACCTAGACAAAGTTGCTCATTCCATTACAGACACAAGCAATTCTGTTCATAATGAAAAAGATGTTCATGTTACTCCCAATCATGGTGTACAGCCATGTCTAACAGGCAGCAGAATGAAGAGTTCAAGTAGTCCTTTGACTTCCAACACAGTGGAACCGATATGTCCAGCAAGTCCTTTGCCAGACCCAACAAGGAAATTCTTCAAATTTCAACCTGTCTGGAAGACCAACACAAGTGCAACAGTCACTGTTAACAAGAATATCAAGTTAGTATCTTTTTACAGTTTTAAATACTCTGGTCAGTTGAATTTAAGGTCCAAGTATGAAACTTGTCCTAATATGACTTGCAACATTGACTGTTAAGTATCTTCCTTTTTTCCAATGATAATAACAAAATTACATGCATGTTACCAGTTACTATGAGTTTTCAACTGTGGGCATGCACCCAGGGGAGGTATTGTTATTAAAGTGGTTATGATGTTTTATTGTTTTTATGTTCTTCTCTTTAGATAATTGTTTTAAGTTGCTACTATAATTGCAATCATCATTTAATCATTTTTGTCCTGTTGATTGCAGGTTGAAGGTCAGTAATGGAAAATTCTCCCTCAGCAAGCCTAAAACAAAATTGAAGTCCTACACAGTTAAAAAAGTGCATGCATCAAAGTCTTACCAGAACAAGGAGAATGGTACATTTGCTGAGAACAGCACTGCTGAGGTAATGCAAGAGACTGTTCGTGACAATGTTGAGTTTCTACTGAAGAAATTGGAAGAGAGTGAAAAGAAGGATAATTTGCCAGCTGCAGGAGATGTGCAAAGCCCTAATCATTACATTTCCTCAATTACTACTTCAGCTTCATCCTTGTCAATACATGATGACCCACTGCCTCAATTTGTGCCACAAACATCTCAGACTTCGTCTTGTCCATCTGATGGGAGTGCTTTTGAAGCCAGCACAAAAGAAAATCAGAAAGAATCTTCGTTCTTGGATCTCCAAGAAGGTGAAAACACCACAGAAGATGATGCAGCAAAGGAGAATTGTAATAAATATTTTCCTGTTTTCTACAAGAGTTCAGTCAATGAGAGCCTTACAGAGTAAGTTCTTGGTTTGAAGACACATATACAGATATGAAATAATTATATACACATGCATATATGAAATTATTATGTGTACATACAGGTATGCGCCCCATAGCAACGTTTCGGTCGATGGACCACATATATGACAGTGGTCCCATAAGATTATAATATTATACAGGGTGAGTCCTTCGCTAGAGGCCCCAAACTATTGTCTATAAAAAATGATGTTATTGAGATAATGGCTTGAAAATTTATATACACATACCGGGAACAATGCAAATCAGGACCTGCTCATAATTGATGCTGAAACTGGTCTTTCACATCCCAGCACACTTGAATGCGTTTCTGCAAATTCTGGAATACTTTTCCCAAATTGTCGACGTTGATGGCTTGAATCTCTTGGCGTATATCGTCTTTGAGTTGTTCGATTGTGCGGGGTGTATTTTTGTACACTTTGCCCTTCAATAGGCCCCAAAGAAAAAAGTCGGCAGGTGTTAGGTTGGCTTCCCCTTGTCTCTAACTTTTTAACCAATTTCTGGATGGAACACTTTGATGGTGCACGTCTTTCACCAAATTCCTTTCGAAATGCCGTCTGGCACGCTTTAAATGAACCTGTTTGCCAGTATTTACGAACGAGAAACCTGCTATGTTCGACTGTATACATTTTCACTCATGCGACATTCGATTCACAACTGCCGAGATGCGGGAATGCACAACACAGGCAAATGCAAGTCACTGGATCAGTCCAAATCGCAAGGAGGTCCCGGTATGTGTATATAAATTTTCAAGTCATTATCTCCATAACATCATTTTTTATAGACAATAGTTTGGGGCCTCTAGTGAAGGACTCGCCCTGTATTACAATACTTACCGTTGTGTTACAATTGTCTACAGTATTCAGTACAGTAACGTGCTGTACAGGTTTATACCCTAGGAGCAATAGGCTATACCATATAGCCTAGGTGTGTAGTAGTAGGCTATGCTGTACTACATAGGTTTGTGTAGGTACACGTTTGTACAAAAACAAAATCGCCTAACAACACATTTCTCAGAACGTATCCCGGTCATTAAGTGACGCGTATCTGTACTCAGATATACAGTCCTGTTACACGATATAAATTACTGGACTGGCAAAAATGTTACGGTGAATGTTAACACACTAGAACAATGAAAGGAGCATACTGCAGTTAGAATGCGATAGTACGCGCAGATTTCATCTTTTGTGAAATGGTGAGTCCCAGTACCTTGGTGGGTGTGACAGTTCAGTGAGCTCCTGGGAGCTGAGGTGTGTTTGTGTATGTCGGCTGGTGGTGTTTGGACCATGCTGGATAGGCTATGTTCCACAGTCATGTGGTGCTTACTTGATACCCACTCCGTTCTTATCTTTCCCCTTCACTTCCCCTTCCATGTGTCACCGTGTGCCATCTCGTACTAATTGGCCCCTCTACGTATGAATATGTTTCCAGAAATGCTGTTTTTCTGGTTTGCAGCCCTCCTTTCTCTCAGACTGTAGGCCTGACCATTTTCCAGCATGAGTGGCATTCTGTGAGGTGGCTTGCAGCATTATTCATATAACCTCATTTATTTATTTATGATTTGTTTGTTTATCCAAAGTAGTTTTTAAATGTCACTGTGTAAATACAAATTAAATGAAATTAATCTTCTGTAGGACCCAGTCGAGAGCTTTGTGTTAGAAGTGTTTAACTTATAGAGTTAGCACTGGGGATTTAAGAGGTACTACTATTCCTCTTTAAGTTTTGTAATGTAGAATATAGTCACTGTTTTGTGTCCTTTAGGGAGATTTATGAACTTTTTTTCAGTATGACCAATGTGACAAAACAACGTGCAAAGAAACGACCCTGGAGTTCAGTTGGCAATAACCAGTACATCATTGATGCTGGCCAAAAGAAGTTTGGCACAACCCAATGCAAGGAATGCCATATTGTATATCAAATTTGCAATCCAGAAGATGAGATGGCACATAAGAAATATCATGACAGTGCCCATACTCTGAAATTCACAGTATGTAGTACAATGCTTTAAGATGCTAAAACAGTAATATGTAGAATAAACTTTTTTTGCCCTTTATCTCTCTTATAATGTCATCTGTAATATTAATATTTCAGCACATCAAAAACATTGATAGTTGTGAGGTAAAGAAATGAACACCTTCCCTTTTGCAATATAAGAGAGAACATCTGAATGTGTATATGCATGTGTATTATATTGCTTAGGGACATACAATCTGAAAGTTTGGAATCGTTATTCTGTGAAAATGAAATGATATACAACAGGGTGGGTAATGTACATATAACGTAAAGTTGAGGCACGTTCACATAACCATTGTTGCCTTGGAAAGGCAATAAGTTATTACATATTCTGAGTGTGTGTTTGTAGCCTTAGTTATCTGGCATGCACATCACATGCACCATATTATATTATCACATGTTACACAACCGACTCTACCATATTTCCTGACGTTATCTCATAAATGGCATGATTTTCAGGAAAAAGTTATTGAACATAAAATGTATATTTTGATTTTCTGTACATTTCTCATTCTGCCAAGAATTCAGTGAGATAGTGTCATAGATGTACATTGGCCTCCATGTAAAGGACCTGTTATTCTTGTCTGATTGTAATGAAACTTCAATTTTCGTGACAGATTTTCAAAAAATTCTCAAATGTCAAATTTCATGAAAATCCATCATGTAGAAGCCATGTTGTTCATGGGGATAAGACAGATATGACAAAGCTAATAGTTGCTTTATTGCAATTTTTTTAACATGCCTAATAATGAGAGGAAAGCAATGTACATAATCTGAACAATGTAAGGTGTGAAGTTAGCAGACATTTCAGGAACAAAAAGAAGGCATATCTGAGAGCTAAAATTGAGGAACTTGAAGCTAACAGCAAGATTAACAACATTAGGGACTTGTATAGGGGCATCAATGACTTTAAGAAGGTGTACCAGCCTAGATGTAATATAGTAAAGGATGAGAAAGGCGACTTGGTTGCAGACTCCCAAGGTATTGTGGCTAGGTGGAGGAACTATTTCTCCTAGCTATTCAATGTGCATGGGGTTAAGGATGTTGGGCAGGCAGAAATACACACAGCAGAACCACTAGTACCTGAGCCAAGTGCCTCTGAGTTTGAGTTGGCTGTCAACAAGCTAAAAAGTCACAAATCGCCAGGTATTGATCAAATACTGGCAGAACTCATTAAAGGAGGGGGTAGAACAATTTGCGTGGAGATTCATAAACTTATTACTTCTATTTGGAAGAAGGAGAAACTGCCTGACGGTTGATAATAGTACCTTCAAGAGGGTGGAAGAGTTTAAATATTTGGGAACAACTTCAACAAATCAAAATTCTATTGCGGAAGAAATTAAGAGCAGATTGAGGTCAGGAAATGCTTGCTATCATTCGGTGCAGAACCTTT
>Ga0123354_10010939_pt1 | contig 13995 bp, 4 predicted proteins | sample TergutLab28metaG_2_FD_97872 | JGI IMG/M metagenome (GOLD analysis project Ga0123354, IMG submission 97872) | Labiotermes labralis P4 segment gut microbial communities from Petit-Saut dam, French Guiana - Lab288 P4 | ecosystem: Host-associated > Arthropoda: Insects > Digestive system > Gut ... | reverse complement strand
CTGGTACAGCTACTTCCCTCCAACGTGGCCTGATCAGGCCACGTTGGAGGGAAGTAGCTGTACCGGAGGTTGCGGTTACAGTTTTTAGTACTCCTGATGATGGGTGCTGTGACACCCGAAACACGTAGAGTGACTTTGCAGTAAATAAATACCTGCATACTGTTGCATCTGGTGGGATTTTTATTAACATTGAATTACGATGCACGGAACCATGAGTTTAAAACAGAAACTTGTATTTGTATTCCCAAGGAGCTCGTTTTGGTTTTCAGAAGAATTTGTTGGGTACACTGACATACTGTGGAACAACAAAAATTACATGTTAATATACGTATTTTTACAGATTGTCCCTTCCATAACGTGGATCTCGCATTACTGTCAACGTTGTTTTTAAATCAACGATACCTACACCTACCGCAACTAACGCGTCGCTAAATAATCAGAAAGAAACTTTGGTGTTTCTTTCAGTACCTATAAGGAAGTTTGTAATTAGAATAGCAAAAGATAAACTTATGCAAATAAGAAGAAAGGCAAAGAACATACGTCAGCATGCCGTTAATTTCTTAAGTGTTAAATAATTACGCTGTGAAATGAAAAGTGCAGTGATTCATGTGCACGTTAACACATGGACACCTGCACAGTTCAAGTCGGAATTCAAGCAATAACCTTGAATAGAGATAAGAGAATTTTATTGTTACGTGTCATTATAGCAAATGTGTTGTGTTACTGTATGTCCGTGTGCCAACCTACGGACCGTGAACTGCAATTAACACGCACCAATGTCAGCCCAACGCTTTCTTCGAGATAAGTACTCAGTAGGCGTACTTAACGCCTAACCTGTCTCATTTGACAGGTCCCAGACCGTTCACGTCATTTATGCTAAAATGGTTTTATATACTTCCTTATGATACTAGGAGCTGCAACATTGTGGTTTATCGTTCCACTGTCAGAAGTTACGCTTATACTTTGCACCCTTCAACAAGTGTTATCAGGGAGGTCAAATAAAGGAGAATGTTAAGAGCGAGGCGTGTGGCACGCCTTCAGCAAATGAGAAATTCTAATAGGCTTTAAAGAAAACACCTTATACGTAGATGGGAAGTCATTACTAAAACGGAATTTATAGCAATGTAGTGTAAAGAATTGAAATGGATTTACATGCCTAAACGTGGAGACAAATAATAACGTTTAATAAAGTAATGTAAACTAAATTTGGCCCTGTGCACGCCACAAATGTACATGGCGGATTGAAAATAGAACTCCACTGATTCTTATACTCAGCACTAAGTGGCGGTGAGCGGTGAGTTGCACTGGATACTTGAGAGAACCAAAGTGTATATATTCGTACTGCTCACCCAATATTATTCGGGTGATAAAAATCGAGAAGAATGAGATGGGCGGGGCATGTAGTGCGTATGGGTGAGAGGAGAGGCTTGTACAGGATTTTGGTTGGGAAACGTGAGGGAAAGAGACCACTTGGGAGACCCAGGCGTAGATGGGAGGATAATATTAAGATGGATCTTCAGGAAGTGGGATGTGGGGGATGGACTGGATCGATCTGGCTAAGGATAGAGAGAGGTGGAGGGTACTTGTGAGTGCGGTACTGAACCTTCGGATTCCATAAAATGCGTGAATGTTTTGACTAGCTGAGAACTGGTTAGCTTCTCAAGAAGGACTCTGCTCCATGGAGCAAGTAAATAAGTAAGTAAGTATATAAGTTTTTAAATAAGTAAGAAAGAAAGAAAGAAAGAAAGAAAGTAAGTAAGAAAGTTAGTAAGTAATTAAATAAGTAAGTTAGTAAGTAAGTAAGGAATTAAGTAAGTAAGTTAGTTAGTTGGTTAGTTAATAAGTAAATTAGTAAGTAAATTATTAAGTAAGTAAGTTAGCAAGTAAGTAAGTTAGTAAGTAATAAGTAAGTTAGTAAGTAAGTAAGTAAGTAAGAAAATTATCTATAATCAATCAAAAGAAAACGAAGAATTACGTACATAAAATTAAGCAGTTACCTGCTTAGATTCCATAATGTACAGCTTTATTAATGTGTTGTATGGTGCCGGAACACGAGGCCATCTTGTAAGCATTATTATTATTACATTATCATTCCAACCTTCTGTCTTAACTGTCTTCTGATGATATTATCGGTCTATGATGAGATGCTAGCAGTTCAGAATCTTCGAACTACTGCACAAGTGTTGACTATAATATTAAATGTTCACCCTGCCGTAGTTTTTGCGTTCTGTATTCTCTTCATCGTCCCTACACGTTATCTTCGAATTCTCACTCGGACCCTCCGACACATTCTTTTGCTTCATGTTAGTCGGTCCTTCAAAAACTGTCTGTTCCCCAAACATGTCACAGTGGCAAATTCAGTTTGTGGCAGTTCTGATGTCTTCACAAGACAAATCACACTTAGACACATCTGGTATTGCTTTCGGTTTGATACAATCAGGCGTTCTGATGAATTAAATGCTCTCCTCATTGTTATGTTTGTATTCACTTCTTATGTGTCCTTTCTTGCTCTTTGTTATTTTCGTTTGTGTGTTGTTATCTTTCTGTTATGGTTCTTTTGGATCTTTCTCGCATGTTCTCTTCAACTTATACAACGAGAACTTTACCAACTAAAATTCTTGAAAGATTTGGAAACTTCAAAATAGGAGGAAAAGTAATGCGAATGATCTTTTGCTACCGACTGAGATAGAAACGGTATTGCAGGGTATGACTGAGAGACTAATCGGAGTTGGAAAGTATTATGGAATGGAAAAAAATGTTGAAAAAACTAAAGTAATGAGAAACTCAAGGACATCAATCTGAGTACAGATTTTGAAAGATTAAAAACAACTCCAGAATGTGTAACATGTCAAAGATTTGGGTAGCATGATTAATGATGCATACTCAATACACCAACTAATGCACTTTTTTAAAAGTTACACATTAAAACACCAAAACTGCTCCGACATATTTCGGTCCTAAGACCATCATCAGGGAGCTATATTTTCCTTGCTAAAGTCACATTAAAAATAGTCACTGATTAACTTCGTTGCATAAACAGGGTGTTGTGGCAGCTTGTCTTATTGTGTAAGGGTATGATGCTGAGATTGCCCTGCAGGGCACTCTCAGCAACATAACCTTACACAACACGGCATGCTGCCACAACACCCTGTTTATGCAACGAAGTTAATCAGTGACTATTTTTAATGTGACTTTAGCAAGGAAAATATAGCTCCCTGATGATGGTCTTAGGATCGAAACATGTCTGAGCAGTTTTAATGTTTTAATGTTTAACTTTTATATAAGTGCATTAGTTTGTGTATTAATTGAGTAAACTCGACAACATGCACGGCGTAACAATGAAAATAAATTATGCATAATTTACAAGCGAAATTAAATCCAGGACTGCCAAGGCATACGCAAAATTAAAAAAGTAGAAATTCTTTTCACCAGCCAATTGACTTAAATGTAGAGAAGAAAGTAACAGAATGCTACACATGGGTCATAGCTTTGTGTGGTTCTGAATTTTGGACACTTTGGAAAGTAGATCAGAAATACCTAAAAAGTTTTGAAACGTGGTGCTGGAGAAGAATGGAGGATATCAGCTGGACTGATCGTGGAAACAACAAATATTATAAAGAGTCGAGGAGGAAAGAAGCTTCCTAAATATGACAAAATCGTGGAAATCTACTGGGGTTTGTCACATCTGGCATAGGTACTGTCTTATGAAACACGTTGAAGAAAAGAAAGAGGGGCCGGAGAGAGGAGGACGAAGACTTAAGCAGTTACTGGATGAACGTAAGAAAAGATAAAGTAGTGGAGACTGCAGTAGGGAGCACTAGCCCGCACGCAGTGGAGAACGGTTTTGGGAAAGGCTATGGATCCGTCGTGACTCAGAATTAGTAACGAATAAGCTGCAGGCCAATCTTTGTTTCTTCCAGTTATACCACATGTCCCGTCGATATTAACATAAATATTAAAACTATTTTTAAATGTTACATGTTTTAGGCATGTAACACCTTAAAAATTATGCTAAAATGGGAAGCTGAGGTTTGATCCAAATTTCGAATTTGACAAAATCACTGGAAGCATGTTATGTCACTAAACTTTTGCATAAAGAAATTAATCTAGATTATATATAAAAATTCAATTGTACCTCAAAGAGAACGCATTGTGTCTCCACGAAAAAGACCAATCTTTGAACGCTGTATAAGGAAATCATTGCTGGTTACTGTGAGGTTCATACGAAATGCTCAAGTCTAGAAGAATCAGAGTCTCTGTGTTAAAGTTGATATTATGTATAGTGGCCACTAGGATTGAAGTAATAAACGGTAAAAGGTAAAGTGTTCCCGTCACAGGCCCGGCGTGGCCCAGAGGGTGGGTAGAGGTATAGCTCTACTCTTCCATGACCGCGCCACTAGAAGGAGTGAGTGGCCAGCAGAACGCCCCGGCCGCACTTTACCCCCGGGAAAAACTTAGTACCCATTTTACAAGAGGCTGGGTGGGTCCCAGGGCTGGTCTGGACGGGCGGAAAATCTCGCTCCCACCGGGATTCGACCCCGAACCGTCCATCCCGTAGCTCAGTCGCTATACCGACTGAGCTACCCGACCCAGTACTAGGATTGAAGTGGCTAGATTTAATTTTCATGTGATTCAAGTGAAATGAAACACCTACACTATAAGAAGATATTTTTAAGGAATCCGGTAGGGACAGAACTGCTCTGTTAGCCAAAGTACTCTAGTGTTGCTAGCCATATTGCATAGACCACTCTTGCAATTTTGCTGCATGGAGACGGACACAATATTTCACTGCGGCCACAAAGCACAATGATAGACGACAGCCTCCCCATTATTGCGTACGTCACTCATCCTCATGCACGATATAAATGCTGACGCCATCAGAGCTTCCCATGATTACGTCCTTTACTGAATAAAACTAGCGACCACGGCCCGTTCTATCATTACATACAATATAAACAGAATGGACTAAATTTCCTGCATACTAGCCTTGTCAGATGATGCAATGTCCACCTACTCACCGCTATCGGATTTGTTGATGACAATAATTAGAGACAGATTAGTGCTATTTTGCGACGTTAGTTCGGCCTATTAGCTAAATACATGCCTGTGTACAAGAACAAAATTCAACACTCTTTCATAATTATACTGCAAACTAATTAATGTTGTTGGTGGTCCTTCGTACAGGTAATGACAATTTAAAGCACCTTAAATTGTTCTGCTCTCTGTAGCATTGTTTAAAATTTTGATCACCTTTTTGCAGCAGATTATTTTTCATAACTGTCACTCGGGGACCGCAGTAACACAGTGGTTAAGGTTCTGTGCTACAAATCGGAAGGTCGCTGGTTCGATCCCAGCTGGTGTCAGTGGATTTTTCTTTGACATAAAATCCTTTCGATCGTACTAGGACTCTGGGGTGGACTCAGCCTCTAACAGAAATAAATACCAGGAGTATTTCCTGGGGATAAAGGCGGCCGGTGCGTAAGGCTGACAACCTACCACCATCCTGTGCCGTTGTCACGAAATCTAGGAACCTTAACTTCCTGGAACCTTCTGGGCCTGTCCAGACCTGTAATGGGTCTGCTTTACCTTTTTAACTGTCGGTCACCTAGCAAACAAATAATTTCCATTTATCATAATTAAAAAAGACCGATCCTGGTCCTTAACGTGAGCCACTTTAATCCAGTCCACGTTTGCACACTACGTTATTATTCGGATTACCAAATCAAGAATGAGATGGGCAGGGCATGTGTTACGTATGGAAAAAACCGCAGTACATTGTGTTCTAATGGGAATGCGTGAGGGAAAGAGACAACATGGAAGACCTACACGACACGTATTAAAGTGGATCTTCAAGAAATAGAATGGGGAGTGTGGACTGCATTGATCTGACTCAGGACAGGGAGAGATGGCGGGCACTTGTGAACACGACAGTGAACATTCGGGTTCCATAAAATGCAGGAAATTTCTGGACTAGCTGAGGAACTGACAGCTTATCAAGAAAGGCTTGGCTTTATGAAGTTACTCAGTTAATTTTGATGTTATCTTACAATCCAAAACCAGGTCTCTTCCATTTGGGGTTTCCGACAAAAACATGCAACATTACTCGTTCTTTTCATGTGTGCTGCACGTCTTTCTTTATTTGCTTTATGAGACGAAGGAGGCCAATTATGAAGTTCATCTTGAAATATTCATTTTCGTGTTACATTCCCTTAGTGTGTAGGAGATTCCCATCTATGTTAAATTGTGTGTTTTGTTGACCGTGCGTCTCGATACATTTGTGTAATGAAAATCAACTTGATGCATTATTTATCCTCAGTTTATTTTGTCAGTCAACCTCTACATGTTTCGGACATATTTGTAGCCCACCATTAGGAGGTATACTGTATATATACAGTATACCTCCTGATGATGAGTCCATCATTATGAGGTATACTCTATATATACAGTATACCTCCCGATGATGTTGTACAAATATGTCCGAAACATATATATATATACATATATATACACATATATATTTAGTATACTACCTGATGATGGGCTACAAATATGTCCGAAACATATATATACATACACACACACACATATATATATATATATATATTTATTTATTTATATGCAGTATACCTCCTGATGATGGGCTACAAACATGTCCGAAATATACATATACATATATATATATATACATATATATACACATAAATATATACAGTATACCTCCTGACGATGGGCTACAAACATGTCCGAAACATATATAAATATAGTACGCCTTCTGATGATGAGCTACAAACACGTCCAAAACATAATATATATATATATATACATAAATAGATATACACAGTAAACCTCCTGATGATGGGCTACAAATATACCCGAAACATGTAGAGGTTGATTGACGAGATAAACTGAGGATAAATAGTGCACCAGGTTGGTTTTCATCACATGACTCCCATCTATGTTGTTACTTACAGTGACAGACAAGTTCTCTCGCTCTCCCTCGCTCTCGCTCTCTCCCTCTCGCTCTCTTTCACGAAAGGAACATACGTTGCTTTAGATTCATAAACGTAGCTAGACTTACAGCTTTATGCAATTTAGACAGTAAAACCTAGAAAGTAAAATTGTTCCTTTTCACGCCTTGAAGGCACGTACGCAGAACAACTCCATTTATTCTTAACTTCGGCACTAGACGGATATGAGTGGACAACTGCATACCTCAGCCGCTTCACCCCCGGAGAGGACCCTGGTGCCTTTTGAATGCGAAGATTTACATATTTAAACAAACTCGAACGAAAGTCACTTATTGATTATCACAAATTGTTATATTATGCACGAAATTTATTTAAGATTCAGTAAAATCTCAGGCAGTTTTACAATATTCCTGTAAAATTATTTAATAATCAGAAGAATGTCAGTTCTGAATAGATAAGCAGAAGTTATCTTACTTAAAATAATTATTTTAAGAACCGGTTTGCTGTACTTTAACCGGACCATTAACCTTGCTTAATGAACCATCTTAAATTTCACCCTTACAAATAGAGTGGCTTATTGAAGAATAACCATACTTTAGAGCGAAGAGATAGAGAGAAATTAAATATAATTACGTATCGATGCAAACTGATGTTTATCAGAGGAGCAGTTATAAAGCGTGAAAAAAAAAATCAAAACAAATTTCCTAGAAGACTTGGCCAAAACAAACCAGCGAGAGGTAAGAAACAGGAAGATGCTTTAGAAGACGGAAATGTAAATTTGAAATACGACAATCAATGAGCCGGAACAACGTGTGCTTTTAGCACAGTGTCTGTGGGCAAGGTTCTGGGGGCGACACGTGACAAACGTGACTCACAAAAAGTTGACCGTTGCAGCAAAGTTTCAGTTACAAAACACAGTAAAACAATTACGCCTATCGCAGGAAAGTAATAATTACTGTCATTACGACAGTAAAACACTTGCACCGTAGTCACATGTGTAGAGTTGCTGTTATACGTAACTCATCACTGTTTATTTCTCTGGTGCAATATAAGACAGTAACATCTTGTGAACCATGCACCGGCACCTACCTTGACTGGCGACCACAAGGAGGCCAGCATTTTATCAGCACTTGATTTGCCGATGTGTAATTTGCACAATATGTTCGTCCTTTTCGCCACAAATTTACCAGCATACCCAGCGTCACTGTTTATGGGTTCCGGTAGATATATCCCCAAGGGTCAAACAGCTGAAGCGTGATTCTAATCACCGTCTAGCAGGCAGTATCGAGGTTGAGAACAAATGGGCTTTGACCTCCACGTTTTTCCCGTCATGGCTCGATATAAGAATGACTAAGGTAATAAAGACCCTCCCCAAGAAGTCCGGGTCACGTCGAATTTTGCATTACCCCCACTTGAGTCTACGTATAGTTCAATATATATATATATATATATAAGTACATACAGGGGATGAAATCCAAACTCTAATAAACTGGTCGGCCCCAACATGACTGTCCCGCCGCCTGTGTTGTCGCTCAGTAGTATTCTTCCGTCACCTTCGTCTCGTTGCGCTCTCATTCCCTCAAGCAAGAATTCAGCGAAAGCTTCGAACACGTTATTTCTTTCTCAAACACTATTTTAGTTTCGCAGACCTGAAATGGCATAACCTGAAATACCGTAAGACGGGCAGTGTCCATATTGGGCTGATAAGTTAGAAATTTTATGTGAAAAAGTTTGCCCAGACTCTAATGACAGTTCTGTCCAAACTCGTGCGACTAGGCAGAAGTTGCCACTGCTATTTGACCTGAGGACGGAGACAGATAGACCTTCCGAAACGTTGTGTTTTGACACACCAGACGACGGTCGACTTCCAAGAACTAAGTACGTTTAAATATCATCTGTACAGTTCTGAGAAAGCAGTTAAGAACATAAGTCGTCCTGAGAGAGCAAATTAACACATATTTTGTACTGTAATCATTTCTACTTTATTTATAAAGAGGGAACCTGAACACACACAGTAACGTAGTTCCGGCACTGCCTCCCGTTCATTCACGCTCCATGGTTTACTCAGATTTTACATCGTCGCAAAGCAAACATTCTGTAAATGCGAGGTGTCGGCGCCCTTTTATGTTGCAGACATGCAGGCTGAACATCAACATGACACGTCCTGTGACATCTACGTTCCGGGTGCCACTTTGACTAGACCTTGAACTCCGATGAGTCATTCGTGTAGAAGCACAGAGCCTATCACCGGCACAAGGCAATGTAACAGTCAAACTCTGGGACTTGTACCAACAGCCTTACCAGCGGCGATGCACACTTGTCCCTTCACTTCTGTTTTCTAAACAGGTAAATCACTTAAATAAATAGCTAAATTTTACAAACAAACGTAAATTATAATTGCCTTTTATACGCAATAATGACGTAGTCCATCGGCTCACAAATTTTACACATTATTTTCATATAATTACAGTATTTTTATATTATGTTTATGGTTCCGTGCATCGCTGATCTATATTAATAATTGCCCAACGAGATGCAAAACAAAGCAGTCTATTTACTATTCAGCAAGTTCACTCTACATTTTTTATCTCAGTAATTAACCAACTTGATGCACAAAATTTTTGTTTTAACAGCAAGTTTATTTCACGCCTCTACATGTTTCGAGCACATGTGCTCGAAACATGTAGAGGCATGAAATAAACTTACTGTAAAAAAAATGTTGTGCATCAAGTTGGTTAATTACTGAGATAAATATACTGAGATGCACGGTCAGCAAAACGTCAAAATTCACTCTACATGTTTCGGGTGTTAAACACACCCATCATCAGGAGTACACAAAACTGTAACTACAGTCTCCAGTACTGGTCATATTTTTTGTGCAGCCACCTCCCTCCAACGTGACCAAGCTAGCTTGGTCACGTTGGAGGGAGGTGGCTGCACAGTACTGATTTGTGCTGCATCTCGTTGGACAATTGTTGATACAGTATTTTTACATTTCGCTCGATTACTTCCTTTCACAGCATTAAAAAAAGAAGTCTTTAGAATAGACAGAAGTGTTTACTGTGAGGTAGGAAATAAACGTCCAAGTAAAACTGTTGTTAATTCTGGTCTTCAAACGGGTAAAAATCAACACACAGTCTTTTTAATCGATTTGCTGTATTATGAGTAATGGGCTTTTCAATTTAGTTAAATGATGGTAAGAATGATTGATTTATTTCTACATCCGTATTAAATTACTAATTCACAAGTACTAAACAGTAAACATTAATTTTCTCAGTGTATTATTTCAATCCTACAACTAAATAAACATAAAAGTGTAAAAAAAAATTTGACAAACGAAGAAACGAAAATAAAGGAACTATCGTAAGAAAGCGACTCGAAGATTATCAAAAAATTTCTTCCATTTTAAATACTAATAACGCCTATTCTAGTGGCTCTGTTCTGTTCAGTACACGCGATGGGTGAGACGTGAGTTCGCGAGCTCAAATAGTGCAGCAAGAGCTAAAGCGTTAGTCTGAGCCCCGGTCCCCCAAACATCGCAACGCTAATAAACGTAACAATATCGCAACTAGTTTCAACCCAGTTTGAATATGGCTGCATGAAAGCAGGGAACAGTGTCGCATATTTTCACAGAAACCAGACTTTCTTATAACAGTACAAGCTACCCTTTGCCCAAAAATTTTTCCTAGTGTTCTACATAGTTCTAATTGATTGTCAGAAGGACGCAGAAGAATTAGAACTACAAAGCGCACTGTATACGCAGATCAAACACTGCGCAACCGTTGGTGGCATCAATCATACAAGAACCACTCATTCGCCCTTGTTACTCCGTCTAAACAAATGACTTCCGCTGATGTGCGCGCCCGCAAGATGGTGCTGGTAGAAACCCTTGTTGCAGGGGGGCGTGGTCGCCAGCATTTCACCCTACCATTACAAGACCCAACTAAATTGTTTTCTCTGGCCTCCTTCATTGTTTCCTACAGAGTAAATCGCACTGCAAGTAGCCGTTGGGGCTGGTTATCCACAACTGGTAGAATTAAAAACAAATAAACTGGAACCAGGGTGGTCTTTCTGTCAGGTGGGCAATGGTCTACCACTGGTCGTAATCTCATAGGTTATAAGTGAAATTAGCATTAGAATATTCAGCGTCAAGTTAGTTCAAATCGTTCCGTTTCTTACTACACCCACAATTTTTATTTAAAACAAAAAAAGAGATTCTCAATTTTGATTCTGTGCCAAGAAGAAATGGGCCTAATACTATATAGTCCGGCAAACATATAGCAAAAATTTTCCGAGGAGCCTACTGCCTCCATCTTCAGGACGTAAAGTGTGAGTACACTAATACTCGTATTTTTACACACCTTGTATTTTCCTTAGTGTTGCAAAACAAACTACAGTCACCATTTTTACGTAAAACTCCGACTAATGCACTAGGATATGCTAACACAATTTCATTCACACTGTTACACTGCTACATGTTGCAGCGCTCCAGGGACCATCCTCAGGAAGCACTTATACGTTTCGTGAGCTGGGTCAACAAAATGCGTGTTCGGATGTGAATATCCGATTAAAGAGTAGCTTTCTGTACGTTACGTGACAGTTGCCACATTTTATGTTCAATAACCTTTTTTTTCTTTCGAAAACCTACCGTTATTGATATAAAGTGGGAAAATAATTACAGCCAGACGGAACACAGACGCCGACATGGCGAATACACTTTGCATGCTCAACAACTAGGGCTACAAATACACACTCAGAATATGCAATATTTCTTTCCCACCACAACAGTTGTTTTACGAACCCACCTCAATGTTACATTATAATTACATTACAAAGTCTGTCTCATTTAAACTTCTTTGCAGTGCGACTAATTAACACAACGTACGGCGAAAATATACACTTCCATATTTAACCATTAAGCAGGTATTAAAAAGGTAATTCATTTCCATATGAGGGAATAAACAAAATTTGCTGATCAACATAAAAAGAAAAAGCGAACCAAAAGTATTCGCAAGCCACCCATTGAAATAACTGCCTTGGCCAAGACATGGCTCAGGCGGTTACACACCGGTGTCTCATTGCCGCAATCTGGGTTCGAACAGCAATCAATCCCTGTGGGATTTACGGTGGACGAAGTGGAACTGAGACAGGTTTTTATTTTTCTTCCAGTACCTCGAATTTTCATGTCGGTATCATTCCGCAAATGCATGAAACAACACGGGTATTGAAACGTGACACAAGCCCCTGATTTTAGTTTGCCAGTTACGTACGCAGAGACCAAACCAACGGAGTCCTGCTCTATAGACGTGGATCGCTAAATTAAAGCAGCTTCGCCACGGAACAGCACGTCGTGAAGGGGTTTGTGTTTTTTATGTCAGAAAAGAGCCCGTGGGTCGGAACGTTTCTGTTTCTATCAGCAACTTGCTGGTCACAGTGAACAGAATTCATAATTGTAAATTAACATTCATTTGGCATCCGACCTTTTGCTTCTGTAATAAGACTACCATGGCTGACTACTGTCGCGGGCACTGCGAATTCTACCACATTAAAAAAAAAAGTTTATCCCCCTCTTTCTCTACTGTTTGTGAAACAGGAGGGGAAGGGGGGAGAGTAAATACCCTTTCCCGATCTTGTCAGACAAGCCTTCTATAATATGATAATTCTCCAGCGATTTCAACTCACGTAATGTCAAAAATATATATACACCGAATTGCAATGCATGAGATCTAATCAAGCGGACACATGCGGTCCTAATCAACAGGCTTACGACATACATTTCTAAAGTATAACATGAAAAAGAAGCCTTTGATTTTAGGTACGGGAACCTATAATGAATGTTAAATACATATTCCTAGATTCTCTTTGATATATATATAAAAAAAAAAGACAAAATGACAAATCATGATCTTGAAAATAAAAACGGGGACTCTTTTTATACGTGAAATACTCCGGATGTGCAGATCAAATAAATGTCAACAACGCACATAGAAAGAATCCCTTAAAGAGGTCTCTTCTTTGTCGGGAAGGAAACAGTGACAGACGTCCGGCAGGACGTGGCGTGCGACGGTTGGATTTGCTTAAGGACCATCTCCTGTGGATGGCTACCACAAGGCCAACTTTGCTATTCAACTGAAAGGCATAACATTATTCACAGCGGACTGTTCTCTGCGTACTCTTTATAGTCGTTTGGGTCATTCAAAATTACGCGTTGTACAAGAGATTGAAATGCTATATAAAATTAACGCGTCCCTCTGCACACAGTGCACAGCAGTCGCTGACTGCTGCTACCTATATCCTACGCCGCGGGTATTTAAATTCTTACGCTTGGCATGTGTTAAAACGTGAATATAATTTGAACAGAAAAAAGGAACATCATAAAGTAAAAAGCATTTTATGGAAATTAAGACAGAGATTATCCAGCATGAATTAAAAATTCAATGAGTATTATTCTTGCCTTAACAATTAAAATGGATTCCTAGCTGCATTTATCTAGGGTTTCATAAATACGTGTACTTTGCACGTAGGATAAAGGACTCAAAAACATGAGCGTTAACTCCTGTAATATAATCAACATACGTAACGAACGTGAGCTTTTTTTAAATTTAGCCTACTTTTATCAGAATAAACTTAAGTAATTCAACCCTATAATTGATCTATTATCATAACAATAATAAAAATCTCCTTCATGCAGGGTATTGTTACTTATATTCCTTAGACAAACTATGTCCCTAGGGAATACAGTGTTGCAGCTATTCTGTTGTTACTATTCATGGTGCTTGTATCATTAGTTTCAGTGTTGAATCTATTGTACTTTTACATAGTACTTTCCGAAGTATGTGTGCAGTGCCCAATATGGCTGTTTCCTGTAGTTCCTTGACTTCATGTTTTCCTGGTATGTTGCTCTCGTATTTTCTAAATGACTTTGAAATAGTCCCAGTCGCCCCTATTATTACTGGTATCACATTTGTTTTTACATTCCACATACGTTGTATTTCTATTGTAAGGTCTTTATATTTTAGAATATTCT
>Ga0123354_10010937_pt1 | contig 13995 bp, 10 predicted proteins | sample TergutLab28metaG_2_FD_97872 | JGI IMG/M metagenome (GOLD analysis project Ga0123354, IMG submission 97872) | Labiotermes labralis P4 segment gut microbial communities from Petit-Saut dam, French Guiana - Lab288 P4 | ecosystem: Host-associated > Arthropoda: Insects > Digestive system > Gut ... | reverse complement strand
TCTTGCAACTTCTCACAGCTTCCCAATTCTGACTGATTGTCCATCTTAGCTTATTTATTATTCCAGCACAGCACTAAGAAATCCCTTCCCCCACTACAATACACCTGCAGCTGCCAACCATACCGTAGACAACTTAGGATGTCTACACAGCCACAGCAGCAGACCGGTGTGACACTCAGCCCTCACCACAGGCAAGAAAATACTGCACCACAGGACCAAACACCAGCCCAGGCCTACCGCACCCCACGGGGCATAAACGGACTCGGCACATACACTACATTTTCATAGACAAACAAGATAACACATATTATATGCATGGTTCATTACCATCTGCCCACATGCCCACTGACTTTGTGTAAAATGAGATCTTGTTCTCCCTTACCTACACTAATACTAATCATTGCTCTGTGTTATATGATATCTATATAGCTTCTCTGATAAATTGCATCCAACCTGATGATGGCCACAGCAGCATTGGCCGAAACATGTAGTAGATGTTGATAAGTTATATACACCTGATACTATAGTTGTGTTATGACAGCTGTATCCTTATAGAATTATTATCTTAGGTTCTAACAAACACAATGGGGATGACTCTCCTTGAAGTTGATAATACCTTGCTAAAAATGCCTTTTATTCTATTGAGAAATTTCTATCTGCTGTTCATAATGATGTTGATATATGAACATTCATATGTAACTTGTTTCATTATTGTGTGTGTACATGATCTTTTTTTGTGTAATTTATCATGTTCTTACTAATTTTATGTAATTTGTAACTTATTCATTTGACTTGATTGTCCTTTGCAATTTAGCTCTTTTCATGACAAACTCAACATTCAATCCGCCTTGTGCGGATAATGGATCTGTGAATGTGTATGTATATGTATATGTATATTTATATATGAATGTATATGTAAATGTATATACATGTGCATATGTATATGCATATGTATATGTAAGTATGTATGTATGTATGTATGCATGTATGTATATATGTAAGCATAATCGAGTGCTAAGAAACTGAAGAAGTAATAAAATAAGGTGATGTGCATCTTTTGCACTGTTGTTCTTTAGAAATGTTCTAGACTATCAAATATATGATGATATTGCTGTGTTAAAATGCAATCATTATAATATACTGCAAACCACTTAAGACAGTCTTACAGTACCGGTCCTGTTTTGAACAATTTTCTTAACTGTAACTATGATATTATCAGATGGACACAGTATTCATTTTCCAAGGAGGACCACATCACAGAAATTTATGATGAAAATATGTGTGTCAAAAATGGTGACACATTTCATGACTTTCATCCTCATTCTTTATTATTTCCATGGATCCCTAGATATGGAAAACAATCATTTAGAACATACATTTAAATGCATAAACTCAAAACCAAATAAAGCCATACAAAAATTGCAGGCATAGACTTTGTCATAAAATAAATGTATAATGTGACATGAGTCATGTAAAAAACGTTTAAATGTATCACAGTATTTACAACTAGTTACAGTATAATCACAATCATGAATAAAAATTTAAAATAGCATTAGTGTTGTATTATAAAACACAAGAAATAAGTTATCATGTAATTTAACTAACAAATTATGTTAAAAAACAGGAAAATTAACATTGGAATTAAAATATTCTTCCAAGATATAAAAGAAGTTCTCTCAGAGGTATTTCTTCAGTGCTGATCTGGATCATTTCTTGTCATTAAATACATCCTTAATGTTAGGTGGTAAGTGATTAAAAATTCTACTTCCTGAATTAGTGCCAGGGTAGGTGAAGGTAAGTGTAGATCAGCGATAAAACTTGTACTGATACTATGTATCTCTGAGTTAGATATAAACAAATCTCTATTTTTGCTGATAAATACGAGTATGAAGAGTATATATTGGGACTGGAGTGGTAAGACAAATAACTGTTTAAATAATTCACAACAGGTAAAGGTAAAGCAGTCCCGTTACAGGCCTGCAGTGGCCCAGAGGGTTCCAAGAAGTTAAGGTTCCCAGATTATATGACAACGGCACACGATGGTGGTAAGGTTGTCAGGCCTAGGCACTAGCCGCCTTTACCTCCAGGAAATGCTCCTGGTACTCATTTCTGTTAGAGGCTGAGTCGACCCCAGGGCCATAGTGTGATCAGAAGGATTTTATGTCAAAAAAAAATTCCAATGACACCAGCTGGGATTGAACCAGCGACCTTCCAATTTGTAGCACAGCACCATAAACACTGTGCCACCATGGTCCCCAATTTACAACAGGAGTCTCTTTTATTAGCATTCATCTTTACCCTAATTATTTATATTTGAATGATAAAAAATACATTTGCTGTGATATGAATTACCCCAAAATAAAATATCCATATGATATAATGGAATGAACATAGCAAAAATAGATCATTCTTAGAACATTTACGGAAACAAGCGGTTTAATTGATCTTATTGTTGTGGGGACACCCACATTGTAATTCTCCTTCCTCCGTCCAGTCTCCACTCAACAGCACAGCAATGCTCTCTCTCTCCTATCCTTCTCTCTCTGTAACCCCAGTCTCCGCTCACAGCTCCAAACCAAGCGCAGCTTCCCATCATGGCACCTCAACAAGAGTATTCATTCTACTAGCCACGCCTACCAAATCTGCCAACTAACCAATGGCAGGGCAGGTCGAACAGCTAGAAGTCTGTATAAAAGGCCACGTTTCCAGCCTGAGAACATTCGAGTCCCCTCCTGAATAGGAAGAGTGATCTATCGGTCAGGATAGGAATCTTGCTATACAAGCAGCTCATCCGGCCCCTGATGGACTATGCGTGCCCTGCGTGGAGGTCCGCTGCTCGCTCCCATGTCCGGAAGTTGCAGGTGTTACAATCCATGTGTCTTTGCCTCGCTACTGGTGCCCCTTGGTACGTAAGTAACAGGCCGATACACGAGGATCTGGGCGTTCCGCTGTTTGCCGACCACATCTAAGCCCTGACCGAGAGCTTCGACTCAAAGTTAGCTGATGTGGGGAACCCCCTAGTACGGTAACTCGCAGATACCTAAGCTGACCGAGAATTGACGGCGTAGCCTGACGCGAAAGCCAAGGGCAGCAGGGGACAGCAGGCCAGTCGAGGCCATGCCCGCGATGGCCAAGTCGACAAAAGAATCGCGTTTGGCGCTGAACAGCCGAGCGCCATTCGGTTACCCTAAATGAGGCTTCGCGCAAGTCTCCGCCCCCCAGTTAACACTTTGGCTTGGCTTGGCCTAAGAACATTCAACGCCTACACCAAGAAGAAGATACATCAATAAGGACTAGTCAGCTCCAACATCAAGAAGGGCTAGCCAGGTGCAACATCAGGAAGGACTAGGCAGCTCAGTACATCAAGAAGGGCCAGTCTGTCCCGATACATCAAGAAGCCAACTCCGACACTACAAGGAATAATTTGTCTGCGACGACTAAAAGGAGTAGGATTGTCGGTGACAATCCAGAAGGGAGTAACGTCGTTTGACACCCAACATCACGACACCTAACGAGCGGACAGGGGCCTGCCGTGCTGCCCGCTAACATCTCTCCACCGACCGGACTGGCGACCGCCACACATCCTGCGAACTACAGATCTATACTAGATGATCTGTGCTACAGATCATCTAGTATAGTCTGCTACGCATCTCGCTGCCCACTGCACAGCCGACCGGACAGTGCTGCCACACCACGCAACTGCACTGCGCACTTACAACCGAGCCGTCACGCAATGCAGAGCTCACGGAGTAAGGCTCGACTGATGTATCGTACAAGTAACAACTCAACCATACTGTACGAGCCTAAGACAAAATAAATAACATGTGTTTTATTGTGATTGTCATTGCAACAATCCTACAGTATCCCACATAGCATAGCAAGCTTGATTTAGTTTGGCAGTTAATTCTTAATTATGATCCTTCCAAACATGGAGGTATCAATAGTTAAGCCTAGAAATGTTGTACTATGAATGTTAGTAATGAGTTTGTTAGCAAAAGACACTTGCATATCAATTTCTTTGTTTTTTTTTTTTTTGTTAGAAATGGCATGAAATAAGTTTTATCATAGATTAAAAATAATAAATTACTTTGAAACGATCTATTCATTTCAAAAAGAATTTGATTAATATTTTTTTGTGAATTCTGTAGAATTAGTGATGATAATGCTTGTATCACCTGCAAATAATGTAGGATTAGATTTATTAGATATAGTTATTTGGAAATCGTTAATATATAAAAGAAAAAATAGCGGACTGAGTACAGAACCCTGCGGCACTCCACACTGCACTTCTTCCCACTGAGAGGAAAAATTTATTTAAATTATTGTCATTTATTGTTACTCTTTATATCCATTTAGTAAATAAGATCTAATTAATTTATTAGCTGTGCCTGTGATACCATAAAAATTCAATTTCGACATCAGCATTTCATGACTCACACAATTTAATGCCTTTTTAAATTGCAAAATAGGCCACCTGCACATAAATTATTATTAAGAGATGAAAGTATATTATTTATTAGGGTGTGAGTAGCTATTTCAGTAGATGAGTTGGTTTTAAAACCATAGCTTTCCTTTGCTAATATATAATATAATATTATATATATATATGATTTTCTAAAAAATTTTGAGAAGGATGGAAGTAATGAGATGGGTCTACATTTCGACAAGTTAGGCATGTCACCTTTCTTAAATAAGGGCTTTACTTCAGAAAATTTCAACATATCCAGAAATATTCCTGTTGATAGAATCTTATTACCTATGTAAGTTAAAGGAGATAAGATGAATGGGGCACTAGCTTTTAGAATTTTGGTTGATATTTCACCATATCCATGTGTTGGTTTTTAAAAGTTTAATAATTTCATCTATTTCTTTAGTGGTAGTATGTTTCAATTTAATGTGCATACATGGTTGAGTAAACGTGCTGTGTGGGTATTTTAGTGGATCAATAGTTTCTGAAGTAAGATTTTCATTATTCATGATGTTTTCATCAATTATATTATCTATAATGGATAAGAAGTATTTATTAAAATTATTTGCAATAGTTAGGTGATTATACATACTAACCTGTTGTTTCCCAGGATACAATCAAATTAAATCCCCAGTTAATTGCTGTGTTAGGCAAAATTGCAGATAAGAGTTTGACACCTGGCTCAACAGAAGATCCAATGCTAACAGGATATGTTGTGGCCGAGTAAGATAAAAACCAAAGAAGTATGCCAACACTCATTGCTAAGGTTGCTGAAATCATTTAAAATTACATAATTAGTTAACTTCATGTGTAGGTTTTCAGAAATGTGTTACTGACAGTGTATTAGTCTTAAACTACAAAACACAGCACATAAATGCAGTCAATAGGATGATGCCAGTGACAGAACCCTGCACTAAATATAACTGCCAGAATTTAATTGGTGTCTTGTAGCAATTAATAGGAGATATATTTTTTATTTCAGGGAACCAACATTTCCAAATTCAAGCATCAATGTATGCCCAATTAAATGATGGTTTTAAATCCTAGCCTCTATTGGTGCAGAGACAGTGAAATAGCAGCCCACACTTTTAAGCGGTTCATTTCTCCTGCATGCATAATGACCAGTAGCCAACCAATAATCATTAAAGTACAGATTCAGCATATAACAATACATGTTTTTATTCTCCTACATGTTTCAGTTTAGTGCAAACCACCAGCATGGAGAACCGAGATTACATGGAACAAGGTCCATATCATGTTAGCATGACATATTATAATCAAAATGGTTATGTGTATATATACACACACACACACAAAACCACTAAAGTAGTAAAACACATGCACAGCACAAACAGGAAATAAAAACATATATATATACACCTACATACACACACATTCATACATGCATATACATTCCACCGATCCACTGTACTACCATATGGCATTTTGATATGAAATACTTACAATAAAATCAATGCATGATTATATAAAATGATCACTAATCATTTATCAGAAACAAGTAGAGAAAATGTACAACTAAACAGAACACAATGTTTACAATTCCATAGCTATAGAGCAATCATCAATAGTTTCATGTTGATAATATAAATATTCATTAATATATTCATTAATTAAATAAAAGAAATAAACATTAAAAATCTTTTCATAGTCAATACAAAATGCTTCTTGTCCTTGATTAATTCTGCAATGAATGCTGGTAATTTATTAAAATTCTTTAGATGATGCAAAATTTGCTACTGGTCTTTGTAGTTGTACTTTCTTTCTTTGCATCGATACTGTGCACCAAAAACTTACAGGTGAAATATTCTAAATTGTGAAGGAAATAAGTAACTGAAGGTAGTATATATTGAGAAGGTAGATTCAGTTGCACAACTATACAATTGAGAGGGCTACTATCAAATAGTCATCACAATCACTGTACAGAAACACTGTAAGGGATGTGACAAATGACCACATATAACTCCCTGGTTTAAAGCATGAAGGGAACACAATTGTAAGCATAAGTACCATTACTGACACCAAAATCTGTCAAAAGCAATATAAAATTAGGGTCAATTATCATGTGCCAAAAATCATTTTAAAATAACCCCAAGAGGCAAATAAGGATCCCCTGATTATAAAGCAAATGGTTTGAAACATGTCAGGCACAGTGTAATAAAGTAATATTAGACTGTAAAGAGTGCATATTTGTTCAACAACACAATGGCATGCCAGTGAATCTCTATTCACAATGTTACAGGACCTGCCTATAATACACAAATAAAAGTACCTTTTGACATTGTTAGAGACAAAGCACAAAATTTCATGGACCCATTTGGTCTTTCATGTTATTAATGCAATTTAGAATTTGATTTGAAGTAAATTCACCTCTACTGGCTGGTTTAAATACTTATACCTCTCGATTTAGACCTCTAATGACTGATGGGAAGTTATCAAAAGACTTGATTCCTGCAAAACAAACTCCTTTTTGACATTCCCTGAGGTTAGTGCCCTACACACATGTAGGCCATATATACACCTATATATATGACTGTGCTTATGTTGTGTATATCCAAATTTATTTGAAATTTTTTTGTTGTCCACAAGTGACAGTATCAGTAAGAATTCAGGGCAAGTGCAGAAATATTAAACTTTCTAAACAAGGAAAATGCGAATTTCCTACAAAAGACTTTCCTTTTCACACCTGTCACTATTTTAACCCTTTAAATGCCAAGTTAAATCCCATCTGCCAATTACTGGCATCATTAGGAGCTCACCATATTCTCCATGTTAGCAGAATAAGGGTTAATAACTTTCTTTTCAATGTAAAATACCTTCTTGGTGTCTGTTAAATTTCCCCAGTTAATTATTCCCTATCATATGACGGAAAGGAAATAAGGAAAAATAAGCACATTTCATATTTTCTGTTTTCATAAGTGATGTGATTGTGCACATTGCATAACAAACAAAACCTATTTTAGGGGTAATAAATACATTCAATGTGCGTTTATTAACTTAACTTACAGCTAATCTGTAGTCCAAGAAATTTCATCGTAACCACTTTAATTGTTTTATTACCATAACCATTATTCATATCAACACATATGTTGTTGTTGTTGTTGTTGGTATAAAATTTCATGAAATTTGTTTTACTAACATTTAATTTAAATTATTAGCTTTAAACCATTACTTCAAGTTACTGAAGAGAAAATTTATGCAGCTTTTAAAATGGCTAATTTGTGGATATGACATAGTAATATTAATATCATGTGGAGAGTTAAGATTTCAATTGAGAGACTGGTTAATACCTTATACATGTCCACATTTTTCCTGACTGCTTATTAATTTTTAGAAGTGAAATTTACTTCATTTTATGTGTAATAAAAATAAACTGAGTTGTTTACAGCAGAGTGACATTCTCACTACTTGTATTGGATAGAAAGTCCACACATGGACAGTATATCTGATTAGTCCATAGCATATCAGCCACTAAGCTATCCAGTGACAATTGTACGTGTCAATACTTTTGTTATTATCTTCTCTAACTGTACTGATTTTCACAGATTCAAGCCAAATTCAGCCTTAGTTTTATGCAAACTCCAAGCTGTTACCAAAAATTACCTGTGTCCTTATTCACTAATTGTATTTTTATGCAGTTTAATGCTTACAAATAAGATGGTACTCTGTTTTCTTTGTTCAATGTTATGTAAGGCATATGAATTAGAATGTGAATAATAGGCATAGGCTATGTGTCCACTGAAGATAAAACATGCCTTTTGTGAGACAGTTTGTCATCAGCCCTTAGCAAGAACATGAAGGTAAATACTTTAGATAACACATGCTAGATTTCTATGAATATTCATTTTTAAGGCAGCCCGTAGTAGATGGAAAGTGTAAGTTGTGTAATCATTGATACAGTAAAAAGTAAAAAGTGACCCTGTTACAGGCCTGGTGTGGCCCAGAGGGTGGGTAGAGGTATAGCTCTACTCTTCCATGACTGTGGCATTAGAAGGGGTGAGTGGTCAGCAGCATGCCCCGACGGCACTTTACCCCCGGGAAAGACCCAGTACCCATTTTACAGGAGGCTGAGTGGGCCCCAGGGCCAGTCCTTGTCCCCACCGAGATTTGATCCCAGCCCATAGTCAGTTACTATACCGACTAAGCTACCCAGCCCATCATTGATACAGTTTCTCACATAATATTAAAGAGAATTTAACAAGTGTTATCCTTGAGCTATTATGTGTAGTACTCACTTGATTGGAATTTATATTATGTACCTAGTCTACACATCTTACATCAGAACTTTCAAACACCAGTTTGAACATTTTTAATGTTAAAACATGGTTAGACATTATTTCTTTCTTTTAAACAGATTGATGCTGACAGGATACCAGCAAAACTACATACCAACAACCAGCACATTAATATAATATTCAAAATTCAGGAAGCTGACTTTAAAACCGATATGTATAAGTACTGATCTGAAAGTGAAAATTTGTGTAAACTAATTTACTCTTTATCATTCCTTTAACATTTAATTCATTTGAGGCATTATTTATCACAACTACATTTTGACCTTCATTAAAACACTATGATTTTACTTATGCCACCCTATCACAAACTAACAAAAACAACAATAATAACAACATATAATAATAGCAGTATAAGATCAGGCATTATGAACAAAATATCATACAAAGAAAATATATAAAAAAATTGATAGACAATGCAGATTATATAAAAAATATGATGAACACATAACATTACCATGCCCAATTTTGAAAAAAAAAAAATACATAAACATACATAACAGAATGTGTGTGCAACTATACTGTAACATATACAAAGAAACAGGCGTGCAATTAGACAAAGAACGCTGGTATGAGCACTGAAAAAAGAATATCTATGTTAATAAATGTTGTAATATTAGGAGACAGAAATGCGATCAAGAAAAAAAGCTGAGATATCCTAAAATATAGAGACCTAACAACAGAAATACAACATATGTGGAATGTAAAAACAAAAGTGATACCAACTGGAACCATCATAATTATAATTATCATCATCATCATCATCTAGAGATGAGACAAGGATCTAGATCAGTTACAAATATGCCCATCCCTTGTTACATAGAAGACTTTGTTAATAGAATAGAAATGGTGGTAACACTTGATAATTCAGACAGAAATAGAGAGTTCAGATTTTCATCTTTCCCATACATGTAGTATCTGAAAAGGACTGGTTGTCGAAAATTATTGACATTACTGATGGTGTGAGTACATATGGAGATGACATATTTCTTGTGTGTGTCTCTCACTAAGCATATTGCACAAGCTTAAGCTGTTAAAATTAAATATTCTTGCTGACAGCAAAGAAGATTATCTGTTCTGAATAAAGGAAGTAAATAACACACAAATTCAGAATTATTTACTGTAAGTTGTTAGTTTGGTTCCCACCTCAGATTCGTTTGTTACTGGATATATTACCTAAATTTTTTTCTTCAAATGCCTGATGATAGAAGCTTTTATGTATTTTGGGCTAGTGACATGAAAAAAATTTTTAAATGGATGTGACCATGGCAAATTTCTACTTGTGAACTACTGACACAGACAACGGTAAAGTACCATCATCCTTCCATATTTCATAGACATCAGGATTAGTTCACCCTGCAAACTTTCTGAAGCATGTGTCACACATTCATAATTCTTTATTTTTCATACTGACTTGTATGTATATACATATATAGTTTCTTTTTCAGTTATTTGTATTTATAATTTAAAATATCCCACAGAGTCAAATTTAAGAATTGAAAAACACTTACGTCTAGAGAAACATGATGCAATAACAAAACAGAAGGTGACACCAGCTACACAGTAGAATAAAAGGATGACCCATACCAGAAAGAAATCTGAATTCTGAAGAACTGCACTAGAACCAAATGGCACTTTCAATAAAACTGTGATAATGGTAACTGTAACTACATTGACAAGTAAAGCATTAACCATCCAACCAAGCCATAGCATCCATGTCTTTAGTCCCATCATCTTCATTAGTTCCTGTGAATAAAAAGACATTTTAAATTAATTATTCCAAAAATGGTATATAAAGTTTTACAAAGGGGAGTATAAGGATTCTACTTGAAATATTTATCAAGAGCTGACCACCTTGATGTACAGCAGGCACTGTTAGTTTCAGCTGAGTTAGGATGGTCATTAATGAAATTTATGACATTCTTACAGGCAGTTAAAATTTATATAAATGGAATAGAATAATAACCTGCAATGTAAATCATTAATTTTGTTTCTCCTGCCAAAAAATATGCATGCACAGTCCATGGGGTTAACATACTGAACACTGCGATCAAGATTCCTAGCCCAGAAATACCAACATTTTACTTTGAATAACTTTGGTGCCTTAAGAGTATTACTTTTAATTGAATGATGTGTGACAGCTCATCATAGTAAGTTAAGCCTAATTTACTGTAGATATTACATCCAGACAAAAGATAAAAACGAATGTGTGTTGGATAAGTAAACTTCAGAGCACACAGGATTTAGAAATGAAGAAATGAAACTGTTTAAAGATTTAAACATAATTTCCATTATCATAGCTATCCATTATCTTAATCCAAACCATATATGGGTAATCTATAACTGGAACTGCATGCAGATTTAACTTCCAGCTGATACTCAGAAGGAAACCAAATGGAGCAGATTTGAAAAGGCATGCTTAAGCTCACATTCCTCTCCAGTCCAACTCAGAAATATAACTGATGACTGCATTATCAGAAGTATTCTTAGAATTTTTTTATACAAATATTTTCGATATATCTCCAGTGTTGAGTGTAATTCCATTACGTTGTACTTTGCCCCTGTCTGAGATAAAGTTTGATTCACAGAGTATCAGATGTTGGTTTGCCATGTGCCTGGTTATCACACTGACAGATATGTGTTATTTACATTTACTTTAGAGATACGTAGTAGCAATCATTATTGAACCCAGCACTCTTTAAATACAAGACTTGTCCAAAAATGCCTGAGCCACAATTGACCCCAGAATGGTAGCAGTTATAACTCTAATTGTATTGCAGTGTATGAGGCCATGTGGGCCTTGCATGTGTTATGGGATAATTTTGGGGGGAAATCAACCATATAGTGATAAGATTTTCAAAATTTAAAAAAAGATGATTAGAATTATCACAAAGACCAGCATCAGTTCCATTCAGTCTATTTAATTTATTTAGTGGTACACTGTAATTAGGTTTGTTTATGTCTCTGATTTGTCCCATTGAATAAGATAATTCTCAAGTGAATTTATAACAACCATTCTGGGGCTACCTACCAGTACAGTGGTTGGTGTACAAGCACTGAATTCAAAGGGTTTTAGGTTTCATCCCAGCTATTACCACTTATCTCTCAAACAATCAGCTGAAGCCAAGACTGGTTGGAGCCCATAATACAGGTGTGGGGAAACACCATGCCCAAACTTTGTGAGGTGATAGGAGGGGCCAACACATAATTACTGTCAAGCAACTAATGTCACACGTGTCCTTGCAATGGCATGGACCATCTCAGTGGGTCTGACTAAGGTTGGAAATCAAGCAAAACCACTTTAGTATTCTGAAGAAAAGTTGTATTTTGGACCAATTTAGAACAGATGTTCAAATGTACGGCCACCCACCTTGATACACAGCCATAGCTGACACCAATGCAGCAGAGACTGAGGTGTGCACTCAAAAATGCCAGGTTGCTACCTGATGGTTGCTGCCTTAATGATACAAGAAATAAGATCCTCTTTGGAATCAACTTGCAATGTGTAAATTAAGGCTTTAATGTGGCTGCATAGGAAGAAGTCCATTAGTGTGAGGTCTGGTGACTTGGGAGGCCAAGCCCCGTACAATCCAGCGTTCATTGTAAGTGGCGGTGAGACCTGACGTGCAAAGTGAGCTGCAGCCCTGTCATGCTGGAACCACGTGTTTCTGGTAACTTTTCCTCCAGTAACGCCCAGTAAATGTGTGCACTGAGCCATCGGGGTAGCAAGCAAGGCCCAATCAAAAAGTCATGCACAATGGCCTCCCACACATTGACAGCAAAACATTGTTGATGCCAGTGAACAGATACAGCAAGAGGGTTTGCTTCTGGCCAAATATGGCTGTTATGTCTATTAAAAATCCTACATACATGAAAATCTTGATATACCCATCGCCAGTTGATTTTGAAGAGAATCGCTGAGGCGGCAGCCTAGCATTTTTGAGTGCACAAGTCAATCTCTGCTGTGTCAGCACCAGCTGCTTATGGAGGTTGGTGCACATACATTTAAAAATGTGGTCCCAATTGATAACAAATTACATGTTTTCAGAATACTTCAGTGGTGTAGCTTGATTTCCAACCATAGTCAGACCACGGCACTGCAGAGACACATGTCTGACATACTGTTGCTTGAAAATAAATCTTTATTTTGGTCCGTCATATCACTTCACAAGTTTGGGCATGGAGTTTTTCTACACCTGCATAATGACTTAACTGACAATAAAAACATAAGAAGACTATGAAAGTTATTTTTGCTGAATGTACTTGTCAAAATTTCATAAAACATATTATTGTAATATGAGATCAGATTATGTCTGCATTCTGCTTGGAAAGTACCTTCTCAAACACCATCTGAGACTGTAAAATACCTAAGATTTTTTTTACTTCTTCTCCTGAATGATGAAAATAGGTCATGATTATCACCACTTATAATTATGTATAATTCAGCAATTAAAATCAGTGCCGGGTATCTTCCAGGCAATCAGGGACAATATGTCCGCAGGACTGCCATTTGCAACGGCCTATCTGGACGACATTGTAGTGGTGAGTCACAGCCTGGACGATCACAGGTGCACTTACGTGCTGTATTCGATATAATCAACGAATATGGGTTTCGCGTGTGCTTCGGGAAGTGCCCCTTCTTCCAACCATCAATAAAGTACCTCGGGTTCATCTCGACAAAGACGGACGCAGCCCGGACCCTCAAAAGATCACTGCTGTAGCCGACATACCGGCACCCACCATCACTACACTCCTCTCCAGTGGCGTACCGTGGGGGATGGGGGTTTGGGGTGTTCAACCCCCCCCGAAATTCCGAAGGCCCTCCAAAATCGTGCCAAACTCACCCTGATTGTGAAAACTGTTAAAAATAGCTGAATTTAGGACGCCAACAACCCAAGATGTTTGGAAAATGGCAGTAAAATTCTAAAACTACCTAGGTTCGCAACTGTTTTGCATTAGCAATGACAAATAAATTGGTTGTCATCGTAAATAGTCTTAAAGTACCAAAAATTAAGAAAATGTTACTATATGAAATGAAATTTCATGTACCAAATTACAGCTGCCTCCAGAACCCCTGACTAGGGGTCTACCGCTCCCAGATCCCTGTTCTCTCTCCTCAACTGAATTTGTTGACCTCCCCCCCCCCCCCCACAAAAAATTCCAGGGTACCCCCCCCCCCCCCCCCTCCCTTGGGCTGGTAAATTCCCCCCCGCTTTT
>Ga0123354_10010935_pt1 | contig 13996 bp, 16 predicted proteins | sample TergutLab28metaG_2_FD_97872 | JGI IMG/M metagenome (GOLD analysis project Ga0123354, IMG submission 97872) | Labiotermes labralis P4 segment gut microbial communities from Petit-Saut dam, French Guiana - Lab288 P4 | ecosystem: Host-associated > Arthropoda: Insects > Digestive system > Gut ... | reverse complement strand
GCTCACAGGTCCTTTAAAGTTTTGCAGTTTTTGGCCAAGAACAACATGACAGTGATCCCCCATCCCCCATACTCACCCAATCTGGCCCCCTGTGACTTTTTCCTCTTCCCCAAGCTGAAGCTTTGGATGAAGGATCGAACATTCGACACCACTGAAGAGATTCACGAGGAATCGCAGCGGGTACTTCACACAATTCCAAAAAGGGACTTCCAGGGATGCTTCCAAGCATGGCAGAAATGCTGGGACCGCTGTATTCGTGCAAAAGGGGAGTACTTTAAAGGTGATGGAGGAATTTAACATCCAAGGTAAGCAAACTTCTTTTTACAAGTACTGTCCTGGAACTTTTGGATACACCGTTGTAGATAATTACATTACAACATTTCAAGCAATGTTAATGGATTTTTACATAGCTTTACTAACCACAAAAACAGAAAAATTTGTAACGAAGAGATATCTTTCATAAAATATACTACCACTGCCTTTCTTTCATATTCTGTATAGCTTTTGCCTGATCACTTTCTAGGTCAAAACATACGGTGAGCTACTGTAGAAACCAATGTTGTTTTTGTAATGAAAAGAGTTTTGCTGGCTGAATTATCCTTTAACAATAATTAAGTTATAAAACACAAAATGATGCCATCTGTGAAAATTGTATGACACTGGCATTTGCCTGAAGGCACTGAACAAAACATGTTGCACCAGGGTTTGAAAGCAGTATCTCCCTAGCACAAAGGAGTACTACCCACCAAACCACATTAGGTCTGTGCAAGACAAACTCTGACTATCCTGCAAGTTCATAAGTTCTGTTTAAAACAATTTTAATTTTCTTGTTAATAGTCAGTGAGACAGTTATATGTCACACCTGGGTTTATCACCAAATTGTTCTTTAAACTGTTCCAGCGTCTGGTCCAATTCATCCTGTGTCACCAAATAACCTCGATCATGGCATAACTGTAACAAAAGAAATTGTTTAATACACTTTATACATGCAGGACACAATAATAATAGAAATCAGTATGCTAGCTTGTGAAGAATTCATTAAAACACTTCTACATGAAGATGCACAAAGAACCATAAGTAAATTTTCAGCTTCAAACGTGGACAAAAGTTTATTTTCAATAGAAACTGCATAACCTTCAATTGTTATTCTGTTTCTACAAAAATTACATCAGCCAACCAATTCAAAGATATAAAATGTGAAAACAAAAGATAACTGGAATGTGTATTCACTTGTGCACTACAGCACAACAAATGCCAGAACAGCTCAGCTAGTACAGTCATTAGGATGCAGGTTGGAAAACTGAGGAAGTGCTGTTCAATTCCTGGCAGTGTTAAGGGACATCCACACCAGCTCAGAGCTCACCCAACTTCCTATTCAATGGGAACTCAGGGCTCTTAATCCTGCAGAAAGAAGCTGGGGCATGAAGCTGAACATTCACGCCATCTAGCATCAAGCTTAAGAATGAGTGGAGCTATACGGTTACTCCCCCATGTGCCTTCACAGCATGCCCAGGGACATGTTTATCATTACAATTACTGCTGAAGAATGACACCAAACATTTCTATTCTGAAGCTCAACTCTTCACAGTTTTTCACTCACAAACACACTGAAATAATACAATTTCTTTAACCAAAGACATATTTGCAAATAAATGTGCAAATGTAATCGTAATGCATGCATTAGTTCGTATTTTCCTTTCATTCATCATCTTACAGAAGTCTCTTCATGATATATCATGGCTGCCAACACAAGTCACAGACATGTACTGTACCCATCCTTCTTCGTCTTGCCCAGCTGGGAACAGCTCCACTTCTTCTCCTCACAAATGCGTGGCAGCTGACCTCCTCTCAAGGATTATTTACAGAGGGGCTAAGAGGTGAGTGAAAGGACAGGCCCCTGAGTTAGGTGCTGATGAACCAACTATCCAATTACCTCATTTGTCTCTTGTTCGCTGAAATGTTCAAATCTTACGAAGTACAATCGCATATTTTTTTATTCCTCATGAATCATTCGATTAAAAACACAGTCTTCTTGATGTTAAGTAAAAACCAAAGCAGTAAGTTTATAATGCAATTAATGCACGAACAATGTGCTCTTACCAGCAGAAAACAAAATAACACTATGACATAGGCCTCAATAAACTATTGCACCTTTTTCATTTGGCACACATTCAACTCTATGGCCTCACTCTTCAAAACTGACAATCAATTACATGAATAACCATATTCAGGGTCGAAAGAATTTTATAAATCAGGCATGGCCGAACTCCAGCTGAGACCCATATAAGCCACTCATCACCTCATAAAAGTATTGAACCCAAATGGTTAAGTTGCATTGTGTCTCTCACACATACACTTCCATTAGCCAGCCAAAATCCATCTCAGTCACAAAATCTTTCTGCTTTGTCACATATCTCCAACAACGCGCACGGCTGACCTGGTGGCCTGAGGGGAAATCGTGGAGTCAGCAGAGGGGATGCAGACTTGCCATGACAAATATCTATGTGAAAAATTCCATATAAAGTTTTAAATAAAATCTTTATACCTCAGGGGTGCCAGCTTCGGGATTGAACCTGGAACCGACAGGCTCAGTAAGTTACAGCAGCCAGTGTATGTAAAGTAAGCAGACAATATAGTTCACTAAGATTAGGGTGTCATGAAAGCAAGGTTTGCCTTTGGGTTTGTGTCCATGTAGGCAACTATGACATCACTTCATGTTACTATCACTGTTAACAACATACATACTATAAATTTCATAACGTGACAAGAATAACACGATAAAAATACACAAATACATCATGATCATACAAGCACGGCCATGGGCAAAGTTATCCTTCTGCTTAATGTCCACACCACTAAGGCGTATGGGAGTGTAGTGGTATAGCTCCATGCATTCTTAATTTTGGCACTAGATGGATGTAGTATCTTTCACGCCCCGCAGACATATCCACAAGTAAAGAACTTCTAGTACCCATTGCACAGGAAGATGGGTAGTCTGCAGAGCTAGTATTAACACCCTAACGAGAAAAACCTCTTGCGCCTGCCCGGAATCGAAAACCGACTCTTCAGTAATACAATTCTTGGCCCAGTATCAATACAGTCCAAGCTATTCTGGCTCCCATACTCCTATTCTTCTGTTACACACACACACACAGTCTTTAGAAGAACTGGTGAAAATAACTGCAAACATTCCGGTAACAAACTGTAAATAAACTATGCCGACGTTAGATACTAAATCTTTGAGAATAACATACTGGCAACAGATCTAATATGACAAAGAAATTCATGCACACATTTGAAGAATAAATACATAACTTAGGAACACACTGCCAAGACCCACACAGATGACTACATCGCTTATGAAGAGTATTTTGTAGTTTACTATCTCATACATAACAGTCATGAGAACCCGTAACACAATTTCACGATTAATACGGCTAGGTTACGTTGCTTTTATTTTAACCCCATCGAAACCCATATACATTTATATTGAGCCACACTATGTACACCGTAATACCTGCATTACTGTTTTTCTAATTCTCCACAGCTTGTATGTTTCCGCTTCATCATCCATTTTCCTTACTACTAATTCCTTTTACTACAAGGAACTGAATTACGGTGTTAACCACGACCACACTCACACACTTATACGCGCTTCGCATGTGTCAACTTTTGAATTCAGTGTTGTCACCGACATCACCATACAATTTGTCCCTTACTACGATAAAAATTCCTTAAATTTCCCTTTTATTCCTTTTGACAGAATTCGTGGCAGTAGATACCCTGTCCGTGTAACATATATTTCGTCGGATGACAAATAAACAAACGCCAGTGCCAGTACAGACGGCAGTGAGAATTACAATGTACTGAGATGGAAAACAGAAAATTTTGAGCAAATAAGACATGCTGCACATGTACAAACGTACCCATGAGGCACATTCGCGTAACAATTGTTGCAATGGAAAATCAGTAAGTATTGCATGTGTCACCTTTTAACCAATAACAAGTGACCAAACATGTTGCACGGCGTATACACCGTCAAAATTCTGATTGTGTTTGTAGTCTGAGTTATCCACACAAATCATATCACATACGAGTAACCATGTTTACCAGTAGTTGGTTTGGCTGTCTGTGGTCACAGATTATACATGTGGTTGAAAAGTTCCGTTCAATTTGTATTGAAAGTGGAAGTGAGCACAGATCATTTAGTATATACGGACTAGCGCGCACGAGCGATTGGAACCGCGGCGGTTTTTTTTTACCGCTGCGATGAACGTTTTGTTTTAAATGGAAGCGAGGGCATGGAGGGTTGTTTCACTGCAGTATTTTTCCAAACGCAACATGCTGCGTTTTCTGGGCGGTTTGGTGGCCGCACAGCGGTTGGCGGCGGCAGTGGGACACGAAAGAATATACCTGTTTGCGTGCACAAGCGGCAAACATCCGCACGGCCACCAGTCGTTGCCGTTCCAAGCACACATCATAGATCTAGACTTCAAGATTTTTGACAGTGAGAGATTAACAAGCGAGGTGGAGAAAAGGCCGTCAATGTACAGTTGATTGATTGATTAGCTTTTGGGTTGGAGCCCTAACTGTCCCGATGTACCTAGGCCTTATATAACGGGCCCTTTGTGCCCAATAATCTGTTATCAACTCAGTGGAACCCTGTTCCTTGCTAAAGTTCCAGATAACTCCCAGACTTAACTTTTAATGTCCTCTTAAGTCCACGGAAGAGGAACCCATATATGCAGTCTCTTTTCTCTCAAAAGTCCCAGTAAACGAACCCCTCCAGGTTTTTACATATCTCTCAAATTCCTTATAAAAATTTCCCTAAATAAAGAAATTTATTCCTTCTCTCAAAGGCCCTAGGAAAGGGTCCCTCCATGTTCCCCAAAAGTGGGGCCCCTATGGAAACACGTCCATTTCCAGAGCCTTACTTAGCATATCTTTTGGGGTCACCAGGAAAGGAGCCACCCCTCCAGGTTCCCCTCACAGAGCTTCCTCAGAGAGAGAGAGAGATGCCCCATTCCTAGAGCCCTCCTTCATTCATCTTTCAACGTCCCTGGTATACGAGCCCCCTTCCAGGTTCCCCAGTGGGACCCCTATTGAAAGAGATACCCGTCTCCAGATCCTTTTATACATATCTTCCAATGCCCCAGTAATGAAGTCCCCCCTCAAGGCTCCCCTCACAGAGCTTCCTCAGAGAGAGATGCTCCACCCTTACAGTCACCTTCATCCATCTCTCAAAGTCCCTGGTAAATGAGCCCCCTTTCAGCTTCCCCCGTGGGGCCCCTATGGAGAGAGATGCCCGTCTCCAGAGCCTTTTCTACATAACCTTCAGGGTCCCCAATAAAGGAGCTCCCCTCCAGGTTCCCATTGCAGAGCGCCCATAGAGAGAGATGCTCTGTTTCCAGAGCCCTCCTGCAACTATCAGAGTTCCCGGGTAACAGACTTCCCCCCCTTCCTCATGCATCCCAACTGGCCCCCTATAGACAGAGGCGCCCGTCTCCAGAGCCTTCTTCTACACATAAGTCCCCGGAAGACTAGCCCCCTGTCAGGCTCCCCAACGGAGAGACATTCCTGTCTCCTGAGCCGTCCTCCTGATATCCGTTCCTGTAACATTACCCCTACTGTCAACAGCCTTAATACTACTGAGGGGACATTCGTATAAACTATCCTGAAACTGAAAGCCGACTGTTTGACGAACGAAGTTGTGTAGTATGTGGCACGTTTTAACTATTACATCCAAGATATCTATGCAAACGTCAATCGCACGGTGAAAAATTCTCCATTTATTACAAACTATGCCAAATGCACATTCCACCATTCTTCTTGCCCGAGCTAACCTGTAATTTTATGTGTGTGTGTGTGTGTGTATATATATATATATGTGTGTGTGTGTGTGTGTACACATATATCTGGCAACATCCAAATTTCTGCTAGGGTATGGTCGTAAAACGTGTTGTGACAGAGGAAATGCCTCGTGGTTGTGTAGCGCACACACTGACTGCACCAGATCGTGAGGAAAATGTGAGAACGTGGCATTTCTTTCACAGCCAAGAAATAATCAGCCACTGCGGCTGTTTCACCGCTGTGGTATATATGTGTATTAAAAAAAAAAGTGCATGCTAGCTATAAGAGTTGAGTGGTTTGGTTTTGTAGAATTTCGAATGTATTTGCTGAAATGTTCGTTTTTACTGTCATGGGATTCTCGAAGTGCAAATCATTAGATTTAAATGAACGTGAAATACGTTACAGGAGACAAATATATGCAAGTAATCTACATAAAAGTGTCATATGTCAGATGTAATAACTGAAAATATGTCAGGTTGTCAGATAATATTTTTCATAAACCGTATATTCGACATTCATATTTTCATTTTTCACTAGTGCAGGTTACATTACCTCATTCTCGTCGAAAAATTAAAAGGGTACGATGGTTTGTATGCTGGTGATTGGTATCTGCATAGCATACTTTGTTCATTTGCAGCACACGGTATTTTGTGACTTACCATGTGTTAGCCACGATCATCTAGAGTCACTCCAGCGTATCCTTGATGATGCAGCTGCAAATATTACAAATTGAAGTCTCCACAGAATTGGAATCCGTTTGCCTGCTGAGGATAGCATTGATTGTGTTGTGCAGCAAGGCATATAAAATGTGTTACATTTCAATATGATAACAGAGGTTAACAGGTGTATAGTAAACAGTTACCCACAGCAGCTTTATTGCATAACAAACCTACACACACCAGGGTATCACCTGGTAACTTCTGTGCTCAGGGACATGATAAAAGGTACACTTTGTATGATGTAAACCTACTCCCACTGTACGGCATTTGCTGTCTGCTTAGAGGCATGGAACCCCACCATCGAACTTATACAATGCTGGGACAAGGAGGGCAGGTTTCTGGAGAATTGAGATGGACAGAGTGAAGAAGGCCATTATGAGAGAACACAGTACAGGTTAAGTACACAAAGAATGAAGATCTTGTGTTTCCTGGATTGAACTCAGATCATTAAGACCTTGTGGGATGAACAGACCTGATCACATTCTGGTCTCACTTTCCTACCGCCTTGTTGACCTGTAAGTTGTTGAGAACTAGGTAGTGATGAATTGCTGATTTTCAGGCAGTATATATATATATATATATATATTAGTGACTTAGGGTTTCTGACTGCATTGACCCTGATGATGGCAGTATGGCAGGTCTCCAAAACATTGGTTTGTGACCCATTCATGACAATAGCTGACAGCCTCACAATGCTAAGAGTTAGGAATAAGACAGTATTACTCACATGAAAAACAGGAAGGGTGTTTTCTTTATTTTTTCTTTCTTTAATTATACCAGAGCTAAAAGTTGTATCATTGATTGTGCTTTTTGTTGACATATTGTGGTGACAAAATGTACAAACTGTATCCACCCTGAGCAAGGAACACTTTTGAGAATGTCATTTTGATGACATGCTGGATCCTTCTGGTACAATTTGTGCCTTCTAGATTGTGTGCTGTCTCATGGCGGGAACGTTTTAATACGTGAACACCAAGTCATGGAAACGATGTGGTTATTTCCTGTTCAAATGTTGGCATGGCTTCATTGGTTATGACATTTTTCTTGAGTTTTACATTGAAGTGTGGTACATAATGTCATCTGTTTTTACAAGAAGTAAGGTAAACTTGCCTTTATACTTCATTAAACTTCATACTCTAGAACATATGAGGGAATGGAGGTACAGAACCATGGATTCATAAACTATGACTGGATGCTGGATGAGTCCCAGTACTGAAAATAAAAGTTGCCACTCCTTCTAGGAATGGAATACCAGTCATCCTATGAGCACCCAGGCCATATATTCATTGCACTACCCTACCCAGGCCCTATACTGATTGCACTATCCTGCATTGCGTCTGTATCAGTTCAAGCACAGCAAGCCCATCACCAGTCACTACTAACCGAGCTACTATGGGTAATTTCTAATACTTGAAGCACAGGTGCATGGCCACTAGTCATATACCCTGGCATGCTCTGTAAAACTGAAGATTGCTTGTGTATTCTGTAGCCAGTCATTGTACAGTACATAGCTACTGTCACTGACACCTTATTATAAAACTCCAGTCATCCAGTCTGTAGCAAGTCATTGTATTAAATTAGCTGTTTGAGCTTAACTTTTATAATTAAATTCTGTGTGTCCACTTCTGGTCAGTCACTGTACTAGCTGCGCTGGTCTTACTTACCTGGCTGTCTTGTCAGTAGGTGGCCACATTACCTCCTATATGAGGTGCCAGCCAAAAGTTTTTGGACTACTAAATGGATATAAGGCAACTGTGTGGTAGTAGGTACCTGTGAATTAATTTATTGTGAATTAGTGTAGTGAGCATCAGTGTAAATTAATGTTATGTTTTCTGCAGTTGTCATTTAAATGTATTCATGTTGAGTGCTTTCTGTGATTGTTATACTTTAGTGAAGTGACAGACCTTACAGAACAGAGAATTTGCTACAAGTTATTCTTTTGACCTTACGAAAATAGCTTCTAAGACTTACAAAATGCTTATAAAACCCTTTTATGATGACACCATGGGTAGGGTACAAACGTTGAATGGTATTCATGTTTCGAGTCACCAAACTTCAGCTTGGGGTTTTAAATGTTCAGGTCCTCCATTACAAAGTCAGAATGATAAAAATGTGGAAAATATACGTCGAGTTGGTCATGAGGACTGCATATATTTGATGATGTTTGCAACATTCTTGGCACATCATATAGTACATGATGACACATGAACCAAAGATTTGAGGCAGATTGCTGCAGAATTTATGCCCATCTGCTGAAAGATGACCAGAAACAAAATCAACTTGCTTTGTGCAAGGGCCTACTAGAACAGGCCAGTTCAGAGCAGGAGTTGCAAGCTGGGCTTATGGTTATGACCCAGGAACAAAGCAACAGTCATCCCAGTGGAAGAGTCATCCTCCTGCCATCCAAGAGAGTTGAGGCAGATGAAGTCAGACTTTAAGAGTATGTTGTCTGTTTGCTTGAACAGTGAGGCAATTCTTCATGAGTTTTTTCTGTGAATCAACAGTTCTGCATTGGAGTAACAAGTGTTTTGGTGGAAGCTGTTGGGAGAAAATACCCAACAAGTGGTGTACACAGTACTGGCTGCTGCATCATGACAATATGTCATGCCACATAGATTCATGACTTTTTTCAGTGCCTAACCAAAAAAAGATGGTGGTGGTATCTGGCCTCTTTACTTCTCCAACCTAGTCTTCAGGCTTATTCTGGTTCTCAAAGATAGAAACATGGTTAAAGGGATGAAGATTTGAGGATATCATGAAGACAAAGCTGAATCACAGGCAGCACTGGAGCACATCGCAAAACAGGAGTTTCAGAGGTGTTTCCCACTGTGGGAGAGACACTGGGTAATGTGTTTAAACCAAGAAGGGGATCCACTTGAATGAGACAATACTAAACTGTAACTAATATGAGTCTAAAAGTGTTACATTCCTTCAATCTGGAAATTTTTGACTTGCATCTTGTAATATATTCTAATTTTCTAGTTTAGTGAGATACTGCAGTGACAGTTGTTCTGGCTCACCTTGTAATGAAACCCACCCATACAATTGCTGTATACTGCTTGAGCTTTGATTTATAGAGGTAAAAACTGTGTCTGGGTCCACAAACTGATGCTGACTGAAGTTAAAGAAGTGATGTAGGACTGATAAATGTATGCATTGTGTATCATCTAAAAACAACAGATTACTAATTTTTGGTAACTATTTTGTTGACATTAATCAAGTAGCTGTATTTGGTTGCTGTCATCCAGTTGTCAGTGTGTGGATGTTTCTGTTTGCTTGCCATTGTTTGAATAGAGTAATAATACTATGGCCATCATTTGAAGGAAAATTGAAATAAAAATTGGATTACTGTATTTTATAGTCACATTCTACTGATGGATAAAAATTCACCACTATGAATCACTCAGTACTGCCCTTTTCTAGTTAGCTGTGATTCTTACCTTACATATTTATATTTCTATACTTTTAAGGTCATTAAATGTAGGAAAAAGAATGCAATGCCAATGTCACAAGCTGTGATGTACAGCAGTTTCTTTAAGGTGGAAATTTTGTAACACCAGACACTGTAGGTTTAGTAGAGCTGCTGATGTTTGGTGCATGGTGTAATACACCAGTGTTCAGAGGTATGATATGCCTGCTGGACATTTTGACACACAGGAACATGTTTCAGACAAGCGTTGGTTTATACTGTTGCAAATGTATGGAAGTTTGAACAAAAAAATTCCAAAGGAAGCAGCAGATTGGTGTTTGGTAACAGAGACCTTGTATATTAGAGCTGCAGGATTGAAATAATGTGATAAATATAAGTAAAAATTACAGCAATGTATATTGTGTATTGTAATAGCAATGTGAAGATAAACTGATGACCCTTCTGTTTGATTGTTGTGTTGCAGATATGCACAGTTTTGTTTTCAGATTGTTAATTTTCAGTCCATCCAACCATTATTCATCTTTGTGTCATCACATGAATAGTAATGTACAGTACAGGGCCACTACTTGTTCACCCCAATTTGTGGCGGTATATCATAGATGACAATATGTTGACAGTGGCAGAACATTGAAGTACCACATAATAGGGGATTTCTGTTTACAGACTTCCATGGGTGCTGAGTGAGGGTCATGCTATATCAGGGTTTGACTGTATTTTGCTAAGGATTTGTTCAGGCAAGCTGTAAATATATAAAAGTGTATTTTACCTGCTCTCTATGCAAGAAGAAATTATTGGGGATCATCATTATGGGTTTCAATGAAATGGGTCAATTACTGATCACTTATTTTGGATTTGTCAGATACTTGAGAAAAAAAGGGAATACAATGAGGCAGTGCATAGAATTCAAGGAAGCCTATGATTCAGTTAGGTGGGAGATCTTGTATAATATTCTCATTGAGTTTGATATCCCCATGAAATGGTAAGGCTAATAAAAAGTGTCTAAATGAAACCTGTAGCAGAGTCTAGGTATAAAAAGATTTGTCTACATGTTTCCTGTAAGAATGGTTTGAAACAAGGAGATGTGTTATTGCCACTGCTTTTCAACTTTGCTTTAGAATGTGTCGTTAGGAAGGTTTACGCAGACCAGGAGGGTTTGAAATTAGATAGTACATATCAGCTGCTGGTTTATGATGATGATTTTAATGTATTGGGTGCAAGCATACATACTATAAAGGAAAATACAGAAGCTTCAGTATTCATTATTAATGAGATTGGTTTATAACCAAATGATAAACAAACTAAGTATATGGTCATGTCTTGAGACCAGCATGCAGTGAAAAATCATAACATGTATATAAATAGGTAATAAATCCTTTGAAATCCAGTGCTGAGATCAAAAGTTAAGCTCTCCTGGCATAGCCCTGTGCAAAAGGAATGCCTCCCCTGTGCTCTAGCACTAACACATGAAGGGAAGACTACTTCACAAATGAAACATGTTTCAGAATTCCATTTATGACATATTCACTATATTTTATTACGTCTGCAATGGTACAGCTACTATTCTTTACTAAATACAGTCAGAAGGCAATACATTAACTGTGAAGGGAATTACACACAACCAGTGTGTTGCTTGGTCTGGGGTTCAATACAGCAAGATATATCAAAGTAGGTCAGACAGTGGAACAAAAATTATGACACAGTGAATTACAGAAACAGTCCTTTGTTCTGCCTGTGATATTTAATTTGCAAATTAATGTTTTTATCTCAAGAATGCATTAAAGTAATAATACATAAATATGAGTATTATCTAATCTAGATTGCAATGTTACAAGATAACAGTCCACGCACTGAAGAGATGAATCTTCTTAGATGCCAAAAGACTGCCTTGCTGGAGCAACTATGATAGGAGATCACCCGCAAATTCCCTGCCACAATTTTCAAGACAAAAATTCTAGCATCATTTACCTTCAAGGACATTACCAGTACTTCTCCAAGCTGGACACCAGTTTCTGTAAAACGATATGTAATACATTACAAACATAAAATTTATGACAAATCGCAGAAAAGATCTTCATTAGTACTGTCATTTTTTTGTAGGCACAATACCTGATTCAAGATTTGTTTTGAAGAAGATTACTATAAACTCTTGCTGCTGCCAATGCAGATCCTGTCAATTTGGCTAACAGTGTTTAAAACCTGATGCCACCATTTATCTGCACTAATTCAACAACTTATGACTATAGTGAGGTAGCAAAGAAATGAAATACACTCACATTCGGATCAACATTGGGACCATGCCTTTCTACGGGCTCCCCATTCTTGTCGATGATGAACTTGGTGAAGTTCCATTTGATGAAACTGCAAATGAAAATCACATATCAGAAGTCTTAACATGAGCCCACTGGACTATGAAACACAGGGAACATCCACATTCAAAACAATTCACTTGTTCTTCTTGTGGTACCAGGTAGCTGACAGGACACAGGTTCTATGGCCTGTAACAACCACACTGTACCTGGGGTATCTTGCAGATATGCAAATAGTATGACTTCCAATATTATACAGTTAGGAATGCTACACTGTGAAGTCTAGTAAATGGGCACCAATGTTCCAGGGGAACTTAGTGTCTCCACCCTTAAGACCTAAACGGTTATCATCTGTTTACCTTGAAAGTGGAGGCAGCAGGTTCCTCTAAAATGTTGGGCATTTGTTTGCCAAACTTCCAGATGTCGCAACCATGCAGACTTTGAAACTCACTCAATACAGGCTCCTTAGTTATGCAGCAAATTTGATTTGTCACTATCTTTTTGCAATGCAAGCCACACAGCCCACATATCACACACAAGTTGTTATGCCTGCACAGTTGTTCAGTCTTCAGGAACACGATGGCAACACAAACCCCACACCTGTTCTATTCAGTGTTGAAGCTTGGTTCCATCTCATTGGATAAATGAAACCTCAGAACAGGTACTGATATACAGAAAGCTCCCTGCAGATACACAAAGTGCCATAACATGATGTAAAGGCTGGTGTGTCGTGTGCTATATATGCAAATATCATTACCAAGCCCATTATTTTTTCTGAGACCATAAATTCACACTAATATTTTACACATGTTCTCTGACAATTTTCTGAACACCACAAACAACTGTAAGGCTTGTTACAGCATTTTTGCTGATAGAATAGTAAGAAGGTGATAAGGAATGTGGCCTCCTTATCTGACAGACCTAAATCTGCATGACTTTTACTGCTGTAAATTAAAGGATAAACTGCAATTAGTATGGCAATATATGTGCGTGGCACTTACCGTCAAAACACAACTATTTTATTAGTTAATTATTGTAAGGTTTACAACATGTTTCGGCCCTATTCCTGGGCCATCATCAGGTTGTGTCACGACCTAGAGTAGGCTATATACAAGCTACTTATTGGATGTTTTGCAGAGCTCTCCATAATACTGCGTGTTACCATATATATACTATATATAATAATATTTTCTACCAGGATTAATCGCCCCGGAGTTTTCTGTGAGTATGACACTTATCTTATATTATATATATATATATATTAACATGTATGTACAAGTTATTTTATTTGCTAGTATGGTCTGCTGTGTAGTGTGGTCTGGTGGGATTTCTTCGGTGAGTCCTGTTTTCTGAGCTCTCTTACTTCTTCTTCTACCTGCTTCTTTGTAGGTAAAAGAAGAAGTAAGAGAGCTCAAAAAACAGGACTCACCGAAGAAATCCAACCGGACCACACTACACAGCAGACCATACTAGCAAATAAAATAACTTGTACATACATGTTAGTATATATATAATATAATATAAGATAAGTGTCATACTCACAGAAAACTCCGGGGCGATTAATCCCAGTAGAAAATATTATTATATATAGTATATATATGGTAACACGCAGTATTATGGAGAGCTCTCCAAAACATCCAATAAGTAGCATGTAGTATAGCCTACTCTAGGTCGTGACACAACCTGATGAT
>Ga0123354_10010927_pt1 | contig 14011 bp, 6 predicted proteins | sample TergutLab28metaG_2_FD_97872 | JGI IMG/M metagenome (GOLD analysis project Ga0123354, IMG submission 97872) | Labiotermes labralis P4 segment gut microbial communities from Petit-Saut dam, French Guiana - Lab288 P4 | ecosystem: Host-associated > Arthropoda: Insects > Digestive system > Gut ... | reverse complement strand
TTTATTAAAATTATGTAATTTAGGTTTTTGTTTGTATTAAAAAAAATTTTTTTTTTTTTTTTTTTTTGTAGCTCTTCAGCATTTCTCTAGCTTCATTTCTTATGTTATTATGTCACTATGTGTCTAAAGTGCGTTACTTTTGCTTCTGATGTTAGTTCTATTTAATTTTAAAACAGATATTGAAATTAATAAGAAAAAATGAAATGGAACAGTGATTCCAGAAAAAAGACTATAATAGATTTTTAAAAATAAGTGTATGGGTTACTTTTAAACTAAACTTTATAGGAGTGAGAACAGGTAATACCATGTGTTATGTGTTATGTGATGCAGGTTAGTGTCAATAGTTAGGAGTTAAATGTATTTTTCTGAAACAGTTTTAAATTTCATTTGGAGGAAAATTATTTTGACTCCCTTCTTTCCATGTTTCATACCAGGAAAAATTAAGAAAAAAGGATAAAATATCAGGTCAAAATAATTCTCTATAATTATTTTAAATCTTAACATACGGAAAACTGCCAATGTAAAACTCTGAAAACATCACTGGTTAGGAAAAATAGAGAGAGAGTATATATTAAAGTAAATCTATAACCTTGTTTCTAGTCAGTTTGCTGAAAGACTACAGTCAAGTTTCTTCAGCAGCTCTTCTCAGAATCTCCATTATACAACTCTAAATTACTGCTCAATATTAATATACAGATACGTGTTTGTTTTGACTATATGGGAACAGATTAAATAATTTAATCTGTGCTAGATAAAAAAAAACTATTACACAGCAGTGATTATAGGGTGTGTGTGTTTAAGGGTGACTTCTACTTCACAAGCATTTGATATTACATCAATATGGACAGTAAACTCATACAGGAGGTTAAATTATGTTCATATGTTTGACAAAAAGGTCTATCTTTTGTATAAAACACACTTGAAATACAAATGTTGCAAAAACAACAAAAATGGAAGACCCAATAATTTGCCAAGATCATTTTTGGTGTCCTAGTACCACATTCTTACATGTTCTATAGAAGATGTCACTGTCTATTACACACATATATTGACTTTTACCTTACACTGAACTACATTTGTTATAAGAAAATTATTATGGCAGTCTTACATAACTTTTCTGTACTGGTGTTGAATGTGCTTTACCATTATATATACAATATACATCCTGTTTTCAACATGCAATAAATTTAACTGCCCTGTTATGGACAAGTTAATTAAACTTTCTCTACTTCTGTATATTGGGTGTTATGAGTCACTATGCTACATAACAATAATGATGATAATGATAATAATAATAGTAATAATAATTGAGTTTCTAAAACTGCTATAAATGTGTCATTATTTGTTACTTGTACAAGTTCATTTTAAACTATCTCTCTGCCAAATAAGGAAATGTTTGATGTATTTAAATGATACATGTGAAAATACTACAGAAGTATGTTTAGGATATCGTGTTAAATTCTATAAAGCCTATGATATCAACCTATGAAAACAGGAGATGTGAAAGCAATTATGTTCTAAGTTTATGTCATGCACTTATAAATGGATGTAGTTAAAATGACATTTTCATTACTGGAAATCGTTTATTTTCTTTATTTATAGAATTACTGTAGGTTTTGACAGTCTACCTTAAAGAAATAGCACCAAATACAGCAGTAAAAGTCAAGAAAATGTTTAGTGAAGCTTTCACTTCTCATGATTCCACAGGTTCTGGTACAAAACACATTTTCACTTTAAAAAACACTTCCCTAAACAGAAGTAAAACATTTATTGCTGCCCATCCTCAGTCATCTGTGGACAGGTTGCTTCCTGTAGACAATGCCTGTTTGGGAATATCACTTCCCTATAAGGAATGTTGGCATAAAATGGGGAAAAAAACCCTCAATTTTCTTCAACCAACCAAGACAATTCATTACAACTCATGCACAGCATTATTTCAGGGAGGATCAGTAACTTCTTTAGCACGGATTGCCCTCAACAAATGGCTTCTTAGCTCAGATTCTGAACTACGCCACAAAGCTACCAATTCCTCTCTATTTAAACGATCCAAAGGAGATTCACCATTACTTCCATTACGTGGATGGCAAAATGGTGGAGGAGGTGGAGGAGGAATATCATCAAACACTTCATCACATTCATGAGATGATTCTCTGCGGTGGCGATGATGACGGTGGTGCCTCTGGCGATTAGGACTAACTGCTGAAGACACATCTGGAATTGAAGTTGAAGTTGCTAAATGCGATTTTTCTTGAGGTGATAAATCAGTTCTTACAGGATGACTTTGGTGTCTTCTTCTTGCAGGACTTCTAGAGGATGATGATGGTGAAGAGTTCTCATGTCTTTGAACTGGGACAAGGAATTCTTTGGTTGAAGACTGGGAGGATGAGGATGGTGAAACTACTTGATGTTGAGGAGTGTAAACTGTTTCCAAACGTGGCTGATGGCTTTGTCGCCGTCTAAACTGCTGTCTCTTCAAAGAACTGTATGGACTGGGGGATGATTCTTGTGCATTTATGTGCTGTTGTGAAGTCGACAAGTCTTGAATCCTTGTTTCTGTGCTGTAATCTTTGGTCTTTTCAGGTGTTGAATCACAGCATGTGACATTCACTTCAATTATTGATTCATATGGTAATACGTAGTCTGACCGTTTTAATTTCGGGTGATGTGCAGTAGTTCCATCAGATTCGGGTACAGATTTTATTTCATCTTCCTGTGATAGGTCTCTGTTGCTGTCCAGGCTGTGACTTCTTCCAGAGATAGAATTAAGATCCCTATGCTGAATCACATTACCTTGAACATCAGTTGGACTGGGAGTTCTTAAACTAGGCCTACTTTGCACTGCTTCTAAAGCATTTGTATCTGAACGCACTCTGTCTCTGTGCTTTGGGATTGTAGATACTTCAGACAAACCGTCTGAGGAACTAGGAAAACTTCTATTCATTATTGATGGTATGGGGCTTCTTGAGCGAGACCTTGATAATTTTTGAGACCTAGAACTAATATCAGTACTACTTAAACTTCCTAATCGAGAACCAATTGTATTCAGTCTTTCCTGAACTGAACTTACCTCTGGTCTCCGCCCACCTACCTCATGTTTTGAGGAACTTACATTTGTGTTGCTAGAACTCCCCAGTCTTGGAATTATGTTCAAACTTGAACCACTAGAACGTGAGTCTGGCAACCTTACATCAAGATGAGATCTTCCTTGCTGGAATCTTAAGTCTAAACTGCTTAGCTTATCTTGTTTTGCACACACATCCAAATTACTCAATCGTCTTGAGTTTATATCAGGAGGGCTGTTGCAGCCACCAGAATCCTTACTAAGACGCCTTCCAACGGCATTAGAAGGACATTCTAACCTTGACCTTAATGGACTGAAGATCATGTCAGTGCTGAATCTTCTGCGAGTATTTGGGCTTTTGGATTTAATTTTCCTGTTACCGCCAGGACTAAATAGCTCTCTGTAGAACTTTCTCGCTTCTAATGAACGAGGACTCTTTGATTTCCCAAATTTTCTTGGAGAAGACTTAGAAGGCGGACTCAAAGGACTTGAGGGATTTTTGCTGGACCTGCGTTCTGGTTTAAGAAGAGTGCTAGGAGCCTCTGTTTCTGGCTCAGTTTCTTCTTCCTGGAGAACTGACTGATCACGTTCCTCTTGTTGAACTCTGTCACATGAGGACACAAAACTTCAGTAAACTACACCCATATAGAGAACTGACTGATTACATTCCTCTTGTGGAACTCTGGCACAAGAGAACATACAGCTTGAGCAAGTAACATTCAGATATATATATGAGGAGTAATGTGCATAATTGCAACCAAGTTTATTACAGGGAACAATCTCTTCTGTTACTAGCATCCTTGAAAATTCTGTTCAGAATGAAGCTTATGAAACATGAAGAAATTAGAAAGCTGAAGAAAAACACAAATATAACTTATTCAGAGAGCTGACCACAAAAAAAATGATTTTAAATTTGATTTTAGAGTAATAAAAAATATAGAAACTGAGGCCCCTTATGTAACAGTACTATGATGATGATAACCATAACATAAACTTGTGTTAAGTAATGTAGATGTAGTGTGCATTAAAACTTAAATTGCCATTGCTTCAATTGAGTGTTCCTGAATAGATGATGTTTTCCTCCTTAAAAACACTTAAAAGTGAAGAAATTATTTTGGTACATACAAACGTAATAAGACTGTACGTGTTCTTTGCAAACCCAGTTGTGTTTTCAAAACACGAGCTTCCCTATTTTTGAAGATCTGCTGTGCTGCATTTAAAATGCAAAGAAAATTTTACTGCATTATTATTTACTTGCATTTAAAATTTCTACTAACATGACTTGACAGATCAGAATTGATAAAAGTCTTTTAAGCAAGTACAATGTTTGATGACATGCAGATGAACAGGGACGGCCAAATTTTGCCAGTGTCTCTCATTTTCTAACTTTAAGAATCTTGTCTATGGACAACTGGTAAGCATCCTGGGACAGGGCATCAGCCCATTGCAGGGCATCTATGTTATGCAAACGAGAAATGCACACATAGAAGAGGGTAGAAATACATCTATATACCAAGTGGAATATGAAAATATGACCCCACTAATATTGATTTAAATGTCGTAAGTTCAGACAAATGTAGCTGTCATTATTGACAAATATTTCTCTGTTCCAACTACAAATGGAAGTTTTCTGTCTATAATTAGCTTCCACTTTATCCTTGAAACGCCCATACTTGGCCTTGATGGAAATGCCATTTCCACCTTGACTAGGACTGATGCCCTGGAAGTCCTTGACAGTGTTATAATTTGTACAAATGAATGACAGAAAATAGACAAACTGATGTTTTAGATAAAAGAAAATTAAATGTAAGTCTGCTAATATTCAAGCATACCTGCGAATTTCTTGTATCATTTCAAAAAACTGGGCTTTACTTTTCCTTCTGCGACGCTGTTCATGTTCCTTCTGAAACAATGGACATCATATCACAAATCCGACAACAGCAGCACACATACAAATAACATTGGTGTACATATGTTATCTGAGTGGATACGACAGACATAAGTACAGTGTAATGACTTTGCCAACATTATGAACTGATAAAGATTCTGGCCTTCTGTTACATTACACTGCATAGCATGGTTATCAGATCTCTGTGTTTCAAATGGACATAGCATCTTCATCTTCAAAAGTTACACATTCCTAGATGGAAATCTTGAATTTAAAGGCACTATGTTCCTTTAAACACACGGACCTTTTAAACCCTTTGCACAGCATAACATCTCAGAAGGCCATAACTCTTAACAGGACTGAGCAAATCTCAAATTATGCACTCTAAATTGATTATTAATTATTCTTACATACCCTTTTGACACTTTTCTGGAAAAGGCTGGTTATCTGACCCTGTCTAAGTGTGTGAACTAGTTCTCTTGCAGCATGATGTGGTGATACCAACTCAACACAATTGATGAACCGGTACAGTTTCTACAACATAACAAATACATCTTTCATAACAAATAAAAACTCATTATGGTCTTCCTTATCCCTTTGTCATACGTAATGCAGTAAATATTATTAAATATCCTCCATCATATTTAGCATAATAAATGTAACAACATAAAGGGCTGGATTATGAACGATTAAATGATTTTTTAAACAAAGAATGCTCAGTGAACCTTACTATCCAGTACCGTCGACTCTATGCACTGACCATGATAAATGGTATGTTTGCAGCCCTACAAATTATGGAAGGGAGGAGTGAAAGCAGGGGCTTCTTTATCCATTACAAAAACATTTTCGCCTTTGGTCATTTGGGGCGAAGAATTAAATAATGCTCTTGACGTCTTTGCTGTTCTGATATGTTACGCAGCGTTCATTGATAGTTACCGAGGTTTAGGAACAACCCCGCAGTCCCATCTGCAAGGGTCAAGCAGTACCGACTGCTTCTCCAGAACATCACGATTGGGTCGGATCCAGAGGAACACAAAAAACTCCTGCCCCTACTAAGAATCGAACCACGAATCCTCGGTCACCCAGCCCGCAACAAATTAGTGTCAGCCATAGTGGGTCGCTTAACATACAACGTTTGCGCCCGATACGTGACCAAACTCTGTCCTGCATGGTAGTTCAATTTAATCAAAACAACACATGAATACACGGCACATTTCTGACAAATAACTAAGAGTACTGAAAGAAAGAACGTTTATTTTTGCACTCACCTGACTAAAAAACATAATATTCCTGCTCCTCCATATGGTTCCTTTGGGCTGGTGTCGAAGAATGGGAAGGGTGTAGCGGTAGAACAAATGTTCAAAGATAAGAATGAGGCAACCTAGTACCATGCCCAAGCCAAGTAGTATAAATACCCCTGAAAAAAAAAGGCGTACAGTTATTTTAAATCTGGTCACATGCGATAAATACGAACAGATATTTTACCAAATCTGACATTCAGAGGACCGTAAATCGTGATATATTCTTATAATAAAACCAACGAGATGTACTAATTTCTCAAATTTATTTTTGGAATAGAACTCTACATGTTTCGGACAGGTTTTCTGTCCATCATCAAGAGTCTAGTACTGTATGCACAGCAATAGGTATATGTCATACAGGTTATGCTGACTGCTACATGCTATTCCAAAAATAAATTTGAGAAATTAGTGCATTCGTTGGTTTCATTATAAGAAAATATTTTACCATCGGTATGACGAAGTGTATGTTTAAAGTTCATTATTTTCGTGGTAGCTTAGATTTCCCTTTATATACATGGCAATTTATAAAAAGTTAACTGACCCGGTATTTAAAGAGTACTTAATTCAAGAGTCTCCAACCCGCGGCCCGCCAGGTTGTATTATGCGACTCGCGGCAATATTTGTAAACTTTGCATATATTATAAAAACACACAATAATTCAGGCGGTTAGGTATGCCACTTACTGCTATTCCTCCACGTGCAGCCCGCGAATCAGCCCACAATATCGGTTGTAGTCCTTTGTCATAGAAACGTTGGAGACCCATGGTTTAATTATTAGAGGCAAATTACAAACATTTACGAAAAAAGCCCCCCCCCCCTGTTCACGCAACGAAACACAGAACGCACATCCACAACAGGGCACTCTTCGCAACACAACACAACACGGCATGATGCCACAATACCCAACTGGAATAGTGAAATTAATATGACTTTTAATAGTGTAACTTTAGCAAGGACGATATAGCTCCCTGATGATAATCCTAGGACCGAAACATGTCGGAGTGTTTTTAATGTTTTAATGTGTAAATTTTATAAATCTATTCATGTGCAGTGGCTGGTAAAATAACTGAGTGAAATTCTTTTGTTCATTGTGGGTTCTAAATCAAAGCCCTCCACTTTTAAAACAAATTTGTGGGATTTGTGCCTGAAAATGATCAGCGACTATCTGCCTCTGATAACAATGTTTCAAGACAAATGAATGGCTGAGAAAAATAGGCGATTTTTTTCGCGATTGTGTAAATATGTTTTTAAAATTACGTTTTTATTTGCCAGTTCAGAAGTTTTCTATCGAAGCAGTTAATTACATTCAATGTAAGTGAAAAATTATGTTTGTAATACAGTCTCTGCTCCTTAGTAAATATATTTTTGTGCTATTTCCGTAACCGTGGTGTGATATTTCATTAATATTGGTGCAAAAACAATGGACTACTATTGTAACGCACGTGGTCATCTAATTTATGGTTAAAATTAATTTTAACTTCCGCTGTTTCATAATCATCCACATTTTGTTTTATATTACTGTACAACAGCAAATTTAACTAGAAATTATACGGTTTTTAATACTGTAGAGTGACTCTGACACATTTAATTAAATTGTATTCTTGTATCAAAGATATCACCCTGAAGATAGCCGGGTTACTGGCCGAAAAATGTTAGTGAAGATATTACAATAAAAGCACATCATTGAAGTGCGTAAGGTGGTTGTTAATACATTTATACATACAAATGTTCACTTTATGTGGTACCGCTGATTCGCAGCATGCCGAACAGTAATACTATATCGACGTTATCTAATCCGAACTCCGTGCAGCGAAATCCTCCTTGAGAAGCTAGCAGGTCCTCAGCTACTCAAGAAATTTCCCGGATTTCATGAAATTCTAAAGTTCATTACCGCACTCACACCAGCCGGCCACCTGTTCCTACCCTGAGCTAGATCAGTCTAGTCCATGCCCCTAACCCACTTCTTGAAGGTAAATTTTAATATTAGCGTCCCATCTACGCCTATGTCTTCTAAGTTGTCTCTTTCACTCAGGTTCCCCACCAAAACCCTGTATGCACCTCTCCTGTCTCCCACGTGCTACATACCCTACCCTTCCCATTCTTATTGATTTGATCATGCGAATAATATTTTCTGAGGAGGGCAGACCGTAAAGTTCATTGTTATACTGTTCTCCACTCCCCTGTTACTTCGGTTCCCTTAAGCCCAAATATCTTCTTTAGCACTCTTTTTTCGAAAATCCTCAGCCTATGTTCCTCCCTCAATAGGACAGATCAAGTTTCACACACATACAAAAACAGGCAAATTACAGTTTTGTATATATTAGGTTTTATATTTTTGGATTAATGATATCTATGTCAGAATTCATCTAAATTCATCAGCACAGGATATGGATGGCCGAAACATGTAACTGGACTGAATGGCTGAAGTGATAACAAGAGGTTATTTAATTACACAAAACGTTCAAATGCACCAAAATGAGCCATGTCAGTGGGATCCTTACAGTATATTTTAATACTTATTTTGTTGAGTTTTTTCTTCACCTTACTTTATTCTTCTACCAGGAGCGTCACAAAAATTTAGTGCACCTTTGATTTGATTTGCTTCCCAGGTATGTCACATCTACCTTTGAATTTGAACTCTAAAATTAGTAACCAAACCTATCATTTAGTAAATACGTACTAATGGCACTCGGTCTGCTGTAACTTACACTGTATCATGCATTCCCTCTCCTCGTCTTACTGCACGGGGACTCTTAACATGAAATTCAGATTATAGTGCTGACCTGTGACAGCTGCAACTCCTAAAGGTTGTGGCTGAGCCATTTCTGTGGCCAGTTTGAAGCAGGGAAGGCCACCGTACCACTTCTCCTGAAGGATGTCCATATAACCGTTGCTAGAATATTTAGCAATCACTGCAGAGATACTGTCCTGTCACAAGAAAACATCAGCAAAACACATAATCCTCAGAATTACGTCGATAATTTTACACAGGCATTACGTGTTGCGAAAGGAATAACTGCCGACTACAGAACACAGTCACTATTTCTGAGGTGTGACGTATTCCAGTTGTGTCTTTGTATAGCCTGGATGCTTTACTTTACATGGTGATATTCTATCTTGACGGACTTCTGTTTACCTATGTAAACAACTGCCATTTGTTGCATATACAGATGTTTGAACAAGAAATAAAATTTGAGGGTTGTTTGACCGTGTATTTTCCTCATGAAATAAAGTGAAATGCCAAATTGATGCAACAAGGTGATTTTATTGATGTATTCTTAGCTCGACATGTTTCGGGTACATACGACCGTTATCAGGAACATTAAATGTTGAGTTGCAGCTTATGGTTTTCTGCACCGAGTTTTTGGATGGGTGGTGGTCTTGAGAACCGCTGCGTAGGTCGTGTGTACGGTGCGGATGGTGCCGTGCACGGCACCATCCGCACCGTACACACGACTTACGCAGCGGCTTTCACGACCAACACCAATCCAAAAACTCGGTGCAGAAAACCATATGTTGCAACTCAACATCTAATGCTCCTGATGATGGGCGTATGCGCCTGAAACATCTCGAGCTAAGTATACATTAATAAAATTACCTTGTTGCATCAATTTGGCATTTCACTTTATTTCAAGAAATAAATTTTTTTATACTTTTGTGACCGTCCGCATTATTTCGAAATATATTTGTGATAAATTGAAAAGAATAGGGAAAATGTAAAAGGTCAAGGCTCTAATATTTTACTGACAACAACAGAAACATCCGTTCCTCAATAAAAAACAAATGGGTCAAAAATTACAATCATAAAAAAGTAAATGAAGGCTATATGAGATATGGGAATTGCTGAGTAGTGCATATACGGTACAGGTTGTGTGGTCTTCTGTAATGTTACTACATGCATTTGTGATTTAAAACTTTCGTTGTGTTCTGAATGTTGTATGCGTTCTTCTGGGCAATTCCCCGGCGTCTGAATGTTATATGCTGACGTTTCGGAACACTGTTCCATCTTCTACCCGTTTATGAAGATGGAACAGAGTGTTCCGAAACGTCGGAATATAAAATTCAGAAGCCGGGGAATTACTCAGAAGAACGCATACGACTTACAACATGTAGATTTTGGATGGCCACGGCGATTTCAGAGGATCCCACAGTCCAAGTGAGTAGAATTGGGATGTGTATGGATTAACACAGGCATGTGTAAACTACAATTAACATTGTTACAAAATTCATTACAGTGAAAATGACATATGATCATATTGTTAAATATAAACTCTTTTTTTTTGGGGGGGGGGGGAGAAGTAGAGTGTGAAAATACTGGTACAAAAAAGGACTGACTAACTACAACATGAACAGTTTTCTTCAAACATCGATACCGTAAAGTTTACGAACAGAAATAGATCTTCACACCTAAAATTACTTCTGTAACACAAACTGCGAATGTTCCAGCATGATTCTAAAACAAACAGTACGTAAACCCAGGACTTTCCTCAGCCTTACCTTCAGCGGGAAACCCTTAGCCATGCCCACGGCGTAGGTATCTTCATTGATGGCATCGCCAATCTTCTGTAGTTTGCAACCATGATCAGTGGCTCGAAAGTAATCCAGGATTGGAGTGTCAGCAATCAAAATATCTAGTGACGCATTCCTAGAAAAAAAAGCGACTTACATAAAAGTGTTACCTCCTAATCGCATGCTTTATTACAAGCTGCAGGCGAGATAATATCAGACATCATTTTCTGAAATACGAAGACACAGTTATCTGCTATGTACACTTGTTGAAATATATAAGCTAATTTCCATATGTTTATACATATCTTTTAATATGTCTGTTGACATGCAAAAGACCTGTTCTGACAGGTAATTTATCAAATGACTGTGATGAGATTCTTTCTGTTCATGCTGTCAATATGGTAGCAGTGGTAGTAATAATACTGGTTGCAACAAAAACAATAACAGCAACAAACAAACAAACAAACAAACAAACAATGCTGTCATTGTCACAAGCTGTTAGAGTTTTCGCAGTCGTCATTACGAAGAGTAACATGTCAGATGTTTATGACTGAGTGCCCTTAATGGAATTCTGTATTCACTAGTGGGAGATGCTGTAAAGTACTATGTTTTTAAAACAATTTTTCATGTTTTCAAGGTGTATGTTGTTCAAATTATGTTCTGGTCCTTTGACATTGTAGTTCAGTAGGTTTGTTCTGAAGTTTCGGAGGAACGCGCTGTGTCCATTAACGGAGTGACTGAATTTTGTTTAGGTGGAAGCTGAATGAAATAATTCATACTGCTGATGAAAGCAGCACTTTTTTTTCGAAACGTCGGAACAAACTCACTGTTTTAAAATCCAGTCAGATATTGAAAAGATAACGTTGTTGTTGCTTGAACAGTTTATATTTGGATTTTGTTACGAAGAGCGAACTAAGAGGAACGTTAGTACAGATTCAAGCTACGTCCTATCTGTGCACTCAATACGCTTCAGTCGGCAGAGTAACGCTTGTACTTGGGTCCTTGGAATCCCCTCCAATTCTAGTCGTATGATAAAATGTGCGAAGCTCAATTATCATTGTTTTTTACAGAGACATCTCCAGAATCTTACCACATGTGCTCTGTTATACGAAATGAATAGTTTAGAATAGTGACCTTCATACCGTTAATATCTGTGAAATACCTTGTGGTTAGATCCGAGAGTTCGTGAAAATCATGTAAAGTGAAGTCACAACTATACACTTTGTTATCAGACTAATGCAAAAATATGTAATTCGTAGATATAATTAAAAGTATAAAGAATTTAAAAGGGCTCCAACATGTTTCGGATCACAAAGGATCCATCATCAGGGAGCCTTATACAGTACTTGGCTAAAATTACAAGAAAGGTTCTGTCGTGTCCGTTGACATGGACGTAGTCGGTGTTATGGCAGCATATTTTACACACACGCACCACGGGGCAGGTACACACACGCACCACGGGACAGAATATGCTGCCATAACACCGACTACGTCCATATCAACGGACACGATAGAACCATTCTTGTAATTTTAGCCGAGTACTGTAAAAGGCTTCCTGATGATGGATCCTTTGTGTTCCGAAACATGTTGGAGCACTTTTAAATATTTTATAATTTTAATTATATCTACGAATTATATATTTGTGCATTAGTTGGATAATAGAATGTTTAATTGTCATTGATGCACGGTGCAAACATGGAGATTAAAGTCACAACTTTTAGGTGCAAAAATAAATTAAATGACACACATTCTGGAGATTTCACGCAGCTGAATGCAACAAACTGATCAGACAACCAATGACGAGGACAGGGACTGTTCTCGAAACGCCTGTTTATTCATTTTTCAACCACCTGTCGCGGCTGGTAGCCCGATAGATGTTTATTACGAAGAAAAACTTCTGGAAACATCCAATTTACTTTTAACAATGAAACATTGACGAATATTTTTCAAAAAGAAAATTCCGTTATTGGTGATTTACACCGAAATCCAGGGCGATTGAAGAGATTAAAACCCCAATTAAAACTATCAACATTTTAGCCATCAGTTTCACTGTAAAGGAAACGTGCCTGCAGATCTTCATGGTTCCGTGGAACACAGTTTGAATAACACTGGTTTAGACGGTAAAGTGGTTATTATTGGGGAAGGTTATTTTATACACCAAAACACCCAGACCGACTCTGAGCACGATTCTGTCTCTACGGGTCCAAGCAGAAAATTGACAACTCTGCAGCAGTCTGTAATCTGAAGGCACACCACACTACTCCATCGCCTGGTGATTAGACCCCGGGGGGTTGTAATTTTGTCACATTATATACATTTTCTTGCCCATACAGTGTGTATCTAGTCACCATACGGAGATCTACAAAATTGACATATAAAACGTACATTACATGGAAACATTTTGGAAAAATGGACAAGAAGCACCTAGTGAAAAGAACCAGAAGCGGGTAGAACAATTAAAAAAATTGTGTTTGTGCTAGAACTATTTTTTTTGACGTTCATGTGACTGTGAATCGTGATAAATTCTTATAATAAAACCAACTAGATGCACTGACTTCTCAAATTTATTTTTGGAATAAAACTCTACATGTTTCGGACAGCTGTCAGCAGACCTGTATGACATATACCATCGCTGCGTGTACAGTGAAAAACTCCTGATGATGGACAGAGGAACTGCCCGAAACATGTAAAATTTTATTCCAAGAATAAATTTGAGAAATTAGTGCTTCTAGTTGGTTTTATTATAAGAAAGAACTATTTTTCTTTCGCCTTTCAAAGATTCTGATGATGTGACAATGCAGTGGGCTTGATTCATGGTTTGGAAACCTTCCATTTGCTTTTTCCTTTTCACAAGACAGCATTCAAAAATTGGAACCGACTCTCCTTCTTCCAACAAAAGACGAAAATAGGACACGTTTTCAAAATTCTGTGATGTAAAAAAGGAACAAAGGAAATGAACATTGTCTAAAGCGTTAGCCAAGTTTAGTAATTTGTAACCATTTTCAGTCCAAATTATTCTTGTCGATCCCATCAGTCTGGTCCAAATTAATTTTCCAGAACATCTCTAATCTTCATAGTTTCAAAATCAGCCATTAGTCCAGGGAAGCTGAGGGGAAACCAAAACAAGAACCTGTAAATTTTACATTCATTGTTCCGTGCATCATTGTAATTCTTTAAAATAACCAACACGATGTCACTTGTAGACTATCCTTTATTTTCATGGGTAGTCGTCATTCACTCTCTACATGTTTC
>Ga0123354_10010924_pt1 | contig 14013 bp, 6 predicted proteins | sample TergutLab28metaG_2_FD_97872 | JGI IMG/M metagenome (GOLD analysis project Ga0123354, IMG submission 97872) | Labiotermes labralis P4 segment gut microbial communities from Petit-Saut dam, French Guiana - Lab288 P4 | ecosystem: Host-associated > Arthropoda: Insects > Digestive system > Gut ... | reverse complement strand
CTGAAGAGACGCCATCTGCTGGCAAAGTGCAAAGTCTTCTGCGACTTGACGGGTGTGTTGTTTTAAGTTACACTTCCTCTCTGCGTTTTAATATATATATATAAAATAAGCAGTCTTGCACAACAATATGTATATATATATATATATATATATATAATAAGCAGTCTTGCACAACAAGAATTACACGCTTTTCGGGTTACTAGTTCCGGCCCATTAGCCAGGCAATCACCAGTGGTATAATATGTTAACAGCCTTGTGAAACCCCCCAAAAAACCTCATAAATTTGCGTGGGTTAGAGATCTCTTTCCAATGAAAATACTTTAAAAAATATTAAAATTTGATGTAAAATTGGATTAAAACTAAAACAATAGCGTATTAAAAATAATAGCTTTTCTTAAAAAAGATGTTGGGAAGTTAAAACTATTTTATGTGTAAGGCACATTGCAGTACTATTGCTTTAAAATAATGTTTTTTAAATCCAATCTTTACATATTATAGTAACATATGTTTTATGTTTTATAAAGTATCTGTACTGGGAGGCGAGATTTCTATCCGACGTAAACATATAAGGTTTTTGTAGGTCTTTTCGCCATGCTCTTGACAATATAACACTGATGATGGCCTGGCTAATGGACCGAAATTGGTAACCTGAAAAATGTGTAAATTGTGCTGTGCAAGACTGTATTTGTGCAGGGGGTGTTGCTCTTCGACTTCCCGCAATATGGACGGACAGTTAACGCTGACAAGTACTGCGACGGGCCATCAGGAGAATACATGCTGGTCTTTAGCAATGGCGCGAACTTTCGCCTTGACAACGACCGACCGCACTCGGTGCGGCAGGCTCTGAACTTGCTGCAGAAGCACAGTTGTGAAACGATCGTTTCATCTGCGGGAAGACGCCCGACGTGCTACGATCAAGTGGCTGACACAATACGGATATGAAGTTCAATGCGTTCGGGATGGACAAAATTGTCACTCTCTATGACAGTACCTCAACCATTACAGTGATTATGTTGTAATGTAGCACAGCAGCGACAATTTGACTGCGTGATATAAGTTTCCTCTTTTAAAATCCTGTCTTTCAGTTGTGGTTACTGCGAACTTGCCTTATGATCAACATCCTTATACTGGCAGTCACATTCTTAAACTGGTTATCGTCATTATTATTATTATTATTCAATAACACTATAAGGCATCACATTTCATTTGGTTTTTTTAAAATAAATTATGCTATTACAGACTTTGGGGCACACGGTGGCGCAGTTGGTTGAGGCATTGCCCTAGTAAAATAAAATAAAAGTCAATAAAACGTATGTATTCACTCCAGTTCTAGAGAACAAAATGTTTATTGGTACGACATGCTCTGAGTCTAACATTAAATTCATCGGCCCGCAGATGATCTGTGTTTGGATCAAACATTTATGCATTGAACTTGTGAATGAGTCAACAGCATGAATATTAAATTTACATCCTGGAAACTATTCAGAATGAAATACTGTTTTTAAAACGCAGCCCGAATTTAGTCGCCCATGAAAGTGAAAAATTACAGTATTTTAACTGTTAGAGTGTCGGAATCTAGCTTGACATTTTGTACTATTTTCCCAATCTACCGACATTTCCAATTCAAACCCGTATAAATATTGGTCAGTACGTGTCACAGGCAGGAAACATTAAAATTCATGCAGATTACTGTCACAGAAACAATTAGCAAAAGGAATATTCCAAATTTTCGGTGCTGGACATTTAGATTTAATTATCAGAGCTACTTCTAAGTTTGTTAAGAAGGAAAAATAAAGGAAGGGATAGGAAGGGATAGGAAGGTAAAGTTCAACCTTTCATAGGCCAAAAAACCCCAGAGAGGAGCAGAGGTTTAGCTTCACTCTTTCTTTAACCCTGGCGCTACATGGGGGCTGGTGATTAACGCTACGCCTCGGCCGCTTTACCCCCCGGTACCTATCGTATAGGAGGCTGGACGGGCCCCATGGCGGGTCAGGACAGGCGCGGAAAATCTCTCCGCTGTCAGAATTCGATCCCCGGACCGTCCAGCTCGTAGCGAGCAGATGCACCGAGTACGCTATCCCAGTATGAAATAAAACATTATACGCTAAATTTGAATGTATTAAAGTATTTAGTTTATTAATAAATATATGACATACATATGATAATATCAATTTGAATAGCGATAAGCAAAAATGTTTTATTACCAACTGATGCACAAAAGAAATGCTTTATAATGGGTATTAAATATTACATTTAAAATGCTGCAACATGTTTCAGTGTAACCGCCATCATCAGGGAGCGTACTATGTGATCTTGCTAAAGTTACATTTGTTAAAACATTCAGTTAAAATACATCGGTGTGGTTAATCTGGTGGTGTGGCTGCAATTTATTACGTCAATAACACAACCTATATTAATCAACAACTTTTAAAAGTTAAAATCTTGGCAACACGTTTCAGCTACACTGAGCCATCATCAGGTCAAAAACGGAACCTACTTCCGGTACATTCAGTGATTGTGCACTCTATGGGATCCCATATCGTTTACATTTTATATTATAGGTCGTATGTAGGCTGAAAGTTAACATAGAGAATAAAATCTAAAATCTAGCTACTATATTCCACAACACTGACAGTTATAGAAGGTATTTTAGATTTTATTCTCTATGTTAACTTTCGGCCTACATACGACCTATAATATAAAATGTAAACGATATGGAATCCCATAGAATGCACAGTCACTGAATGTACCGGAAGTAGGTTCCTTTTTGGTCTGATGATGGCTCACTGTAGCTGAAACATGTTGTCAAGATTTTAACTTTTAAAAGTTTCTGATTAATACTTGTGTTATTGACGTAATAAATTGTTACACTTATTGCAACACAACGGGATGGCTCCTATTAAAAACACCATTGAGTATTGCTGTAAAAACATCGGGTGTAAAGTGACTTCTGCAGCACCTGCACATCACAAAAGATATAGTGTATACTTAAGATAAATGTTGTCATAATGTAGCACAAGTTCTGGAATAAAGTGAAAATTCTAATACAAGGTAGCAAGCAGGTGGGTAAGAATGTAAGCGAGATGACCGTTTCCATGCACTAATAAGCATTCCGTCACTCACCCAGTATCTCGACGGTGTGGATCTGATCGCGATTGTCACCGTCACTGATCTGGCATACATAGTCACCCGCGTCCTGCGGCATCACGTTGTTGATCTCCAGGTTGTACCCGTCAACCAGGCGGAAGCGCGAGTCCCGCGTCACCATGAGATTGGCGGCCGTCAGCACAGCGCTGCCCCTGCGCCACAGCAGAACGTACGTCCCTGCAAAAACAGCAACCGTCAATATACAGTTCAGTGCTCCGACATATCACGCCAGGTAAAATCGTTGAGACACCAATACATTAAATCTTATATATTCCTATTGGGTTTACTTTGTGACACCACAGAGTTGCACTCGGGTTTCGGGAGGATTTAAGCTTCATTTTCTGAACGATTAGGGCACATGGGCTGTTACGGTTCCGTGCTATCTTGTAAGTGATTTTGTTTAACATCTCTTCTTCTTGGGTTAAGAAATGCTGATATAACTGCGGTGAAGAAAGGTCTTTAAAGAGGTCTACTTCGAAAACAGAGAAACGGAACGTAAGGTAACTGGTTTAGGCCTGTGCCTGCTGATGAACTCTGGGTATCAGCCGGTGTTCACTTAATGCGTAGAATATCTTCCCTTCTGCATCATTCACTTCTAGCCAACGTTGTAGCGCATTTAAGCTTCCGAAACCTTAGAAAGTTTAGTAAGGAGTTCAGATCCGTATACCTGAAGCATTAAGAATCCCTACAATCTTGCTGCTTTATAGCAAAACAACATTAAATCACATTCTCTCCATTAGTATATCACGTAACCCGCAGCCTTGAAAAATTTCATTCAATCCAACCGTCCCCTTCAGCACTTGATCTCAAACGCCTTCAATATACGTTATTCACTCCACTCTCTTGAGGTCATGCAAAAACCCTTCGCCCGCTTGCGACAAGAGTCCCCCCCCCCCACCTTTTGTGTGCCCTGTATTAGATTTTCTCCTCAACAAGTCTATCGAAATTTGTAATACGTCAGTATCTATTATATCCTGACCTACTGACTGAAAATATTTCAATATGCTGTCTATAACAGACATAACCACGTGCCTTCCTGCATGTTGATTGACAACATAAATTCAGCTTACCTTTCATCCACCCACTCTATTGAAGCAATCGTTACTTTTCCTGCGCATTTTGAGGCATAAGGAATATAATTTAGTGATTACCTTTTTTTAACTCCTTTCGCTTTCTGTTCCTGCTTCTTGTATTGAGGAATATAAATTTCTAAGTCTGTATTATCGAACTATTAATGTTCTTTTAATAGCTAGACAGCCCCAGTGGAACAAAGTCTCCTCGTTACTGAAGTTTCGAATGGGTTATCAGCTCGACGCACAGACCTCTACCTGACAACACACAACAGCCACACGAGACATCCATACCCCCCGGTAGGATTCGATCCCGCAATCGCAGCAAGCTAGCGGCCGCAGACTTACGCCTTAGACCGCGCGGCCACCGGGATCTACGTTCGCGTTTTTCAGGTTCAGGAATTTACTTACTTACTCACTTACTCCATGGAGCAGAGCACATCTTGAGAAATTAACAGGTTTTCAGTTAGTCAAGAAATTTCCCGCATTTTATGGAAACCGAAGGTTCATTACCTGCAGTTACAAGTGCTTTTTTAACTGTTTCGCAACGTGATGTGCTTTTACTGTGAGGAGTTGTTAGCACCTCGCCCAACCCCCAAGTTAGAGAATTACCCCTTGTCAGCTGTACGCGACTGCTTATTCAATTTATTCGCAGCTACCCTCCTTATCGGAGGCCTTTCCTCTATCCGCAACCTGAGGACGCGCCATGCCGTGGTGACAGGGACCCACATATCACAGCAGGTTAAGGAATGCAGTAACTATTTGTTAAGCCAGCGGTTTGACAGTACGACGTCATCCTACTGAATTTCAGTAATCTTCAATTTACATTGTTTTGGCTTCCTCCAGTCTTTAGTTTTCGTGTTATTTCAGGAAATAACAGAAACAAAGAGGCCCTCTCGGCTTATGTTTATCCAAATCGATCAGAATTTGACGTAACTTCGCCTCTCGCTCTCTCCAAAACGTTTTCATAAAATTCGATAGTGGGCAATTTTAGGAGACTTTTTCAAGCCATTTCATTTTTCGTTGAAATCTAACAAATTCGAAAAACAGTTTACATGAATACTGTCATAAGCATTTCTTCTCATTTGCGTAAACCACTGCACTCAGCAAAACACACACACACACACACACACACACATACACACACAGAGTAAACAATGGTAGGTATTACGTCGGCCTCTCCATCATCTCACGCGAGAAAAATAAAGAACATATTTATTGCCTTTACACAGTACTGCCTTTTGTTTTATTCCTTCAGTGTAGTGTTCCATTAAAATGTGACTCCAAAGCTTCACTGTTCAAGTATTTCTCGTATGTCTGTGGCAGGGCAACATTCGAGTGTAACCGACTGGAAATCTATTGCTAAAACACGGAGAAAATTCGTAGCGTGTGTTTGGCAAAGAACGAAAGCACATTTAAAACACACTTGATGTTGTGTTGCTTGAAGCCATCACAAGCTAGCATTTAGGAATTGATAAAATAAACACGCCAAATCAGTTACGCAGTTCCTTTATTTCCCAGCCTCTTTATGACAAAGTTCAAACAAAACGCAGTTCTAATTGCGTTGTTCATCACTGATTACTTGCTCTGAACTTGCTATGAAGCCTAATCTTCGTGTTTTCAACTATTTTTGAAACCTGGACATAAGAATTGTTAGAATTTCGTACTTATTTGATATTTTAATGTTGGTTATTGGTACTTTGTGGACTGCGTAAAATGTTGTTCTCCAAATAAATCCCTGTAGTTGGTAAAGTGAAGCGATGAAAATAAATACATAAGATAGAAAACAAAACATTCGAAGTACTATTTAACGACAAACGTGACGTTAGACACATAAGTTATTCATATACATTGTGTATGCGTGGGTTAAACAGACTGTAGCGTATTGAATTAATATAACCTGCGAAATATTTCTGATATTGACTCAAATTATTAAACATCTTCTCCCCAAGAAATTCCGGAAAAGTATATTTTGTAAGATCAAGTAACTAGGAATTTTTCACAGCACTTTTTAGCGAACATGGCCGTGTCTCAGAACGGACAGCTAACGGCGTTATTAACATACTGCCGTTAATAGCAAATTCACCAACATCTTATATCGTACTGACCGCAATGAGAATTTCACCCGACCCGAAACGATAACAACCGCATTACGCGTTCGACGCTTCTTTTAGTTATGTATCCTTATTAGAACACAAACTGTCTCGTACTGGTAAGTCTAAATTATTTTACAGTTTATTAAAGTTACCATAAAAATGTCACTGTTGGGTATTCTGCATAGACTTGTCCGTAAATATAAATTTATACGGAAAATCTAAGCCCTATGACTTGCAGGCCGTCGCGCAAGAGCGATAATGGAGGACCACCCATAACGAGTGTCAACATCTTCTGCCACCGTCAATAGCCGAAGAACGCCTCCTACACCCGAAATGTGTGGGCCTGTCTTGCCGTGGTGACCAGGGCACAATCACCATGGAACAGACGATATGACGAACCTTAACGTGACCGTATCCAGTAACGTGAGAACTTGGATGACAAGCATGCAATTCCACAGCAGACTCATTAGACCACATTTTACACCCGTACAGAATACATGACAAACAGTTAAGGTAACACTTTACAGACAATGCTACCGAAATCACAAGGCCTGTTCACAGTATTCGTTGTTTCCAAAACCAAGTAAGGCTCCTTTGATTTACTTTCCTACCCTGAAATAGAAATATCCCCTAATCTGCTCTCAAAGAACGTGAACAACATTTAAAAGCATTACGGCACGTGCCGAGATTCCCTTATATCGTGTTTTGTGCGTTCTGTTCCAAAAAGGTAACCACTGAAGTTAATAACTACGTACCTACAAGTACATGACACAGCCTCCAGCACACTTCCGTACTTGAAACACAAACTCATTAAATGTACATTCGTAATTTAAAGGACAAGATACATAGTTAGAGTTAATAAAAACTGTTACTTGTTTTAAATCTTGTTAATTTGTTTAACACTTATAATTGTTCTAGTACACAGCGTCAATAACAGTAAGGTACTAAACAATGCGTCACTTGAAAAAAATTCACATCGCCCTGGACGAGTGCGGAATGATGAAACAAAATGTCACATGGGTCGGCAATTTACTCACGTTTCATTGGAGCATACTGTTCCAATACGAAATTCGAGAGAAAAATAATATTTGGTGGGGGAGAGGGACGGAATGCCTTGCGTAATGACAGTAATCACCCAGCGCATTGTTATTCTTCTTCGACTACTCTGAAATTGAAGGTAATGTCGGTGACACACTATTAAAGGAAAAATCGTCACGTCCCAGCCGACTGTAAGACAGTAAACAATTAATTTAAAAAATAAGCAAGAAAGGTGTTGGGTCCAACTCCGAGATAATCTTGTCGTTCATCCGGATGGACTGCGAAAGTCTGACAAGTCGTCGAGTCAAGATCTGAACTGCGAATCACCCGAACACAGAGCCCAAGTGCGGCACTTAACCGTGAAATGGGCAAACACAAAATAAGGTCAGATACACGGCAGTCCCCACATACGTCACGAAATCGTGTAGGAAGATTAGAGCTATATCTCCATTCATTCTTCATCTAGGCACTTGATGGCAGTGCGTGGTGAGATTAACAACTCAATTGCTATTACCTCCGCTAGGGAATCCCAGTAAACATTGAATATGAGGCTGAGAGGGCCCCAGAGCCGGTATGGACGTTGTTGGTGAAGAGAAAATCTCTTGCCTTAGTCAGGATTCAAATCCCGTACCGTTCAAGTCGTAGCTGGTCGACACTTAAGAATCCGGGCTTCCAATTTGTACTACATCATCAAGTCACCTTTACAAAGACCATATGTCTTGTGGGCAAAATTGTTTTGGGGAAGGAGAACTGTGTTTGTTAGGGTTCAACAATTAAAAATATCGTAATAACAAATTGCCAGTAATGTCGCTGTCACGAAAACAAATTCCAAAACCAACAGAAATACGCGTTAATTTTAAATAAATTAAAATAATTCTGTGAATAGGCTATGGTGATAAACCTGGTGATATTTAAATACGTTGTTAACTTAAGATATTTATTCCGACAGAACCGTATAACCGGAAGTCATACACACGTGTTTCGCTTCCCAACATGCTTCTACATATTGTGCTCACCTTTCTCTGTTTAATTTCATCGCCCAAACAATATTTGGGATAGAGTACTGCAGGAAATTTTTGTCAAGCGTATCTCTCCGTTCCCTCGTCACTGACTGACGTGTCCCAAACAGAGTGTCACTTCAGAACAACATTCTCATATTGTTATTGTAAAGTGAACGCAAGAGATAAACTTTGTCTGTCCAAGCCACGACAACATTATTATGTTATGGCTACATTATTATTATTGTCATCATCATCATCATCATCATCACCACCGACCCATAAACCTGTCGTTTTAGTGGACAGAGAGAGAGAGAGGGAAATCTATGGGGACATATTAAACGGAACCCCAAAAGTCATATTCAGTAAAATTATGAAACACATTACAATACGTAATACGTACATAAAATTAACACTCTATATAAGGTTGTCGTGCCGAAGTACCAGTTACAAGGCAATCTGGTTCTATGGACCGCGAATTAGTATAATTATTCAAAAAATTGCTCGGTGTTGGGTCCCACCCTGAGCCAGGTGATGCCAGCTCAAATCTATGCACCCAAAGTCTTTAAAGTACATTTCGGATCACATCCGTAATTTCTACAAATGGTGTGCCCCTTCAGCCTTCCTGATAGATTTTCTGTACGTACGTCTGATCTGTCTCGTTTTTGCATCAGGTTCCTCCCAGAGAATTCTCCTAAATATTCTCATAAACATTTGTCTGCCTCTTCGTCTGACAAAGTATCAATTTTGCACCCGTATACTAGACTGAAATAAGTTTCAAAAAGCGTGGGCCAAAAGTAGGTATACAGACCCTCAATACTATACTATGCAATGTATACCTACTTTTGGCCCACCAAAACGCGTTCGACTGTTACTGCCTCTACATATTCACTAATATACTAATGTTTTAATAAAAATTCGCAAACACAAATTATTATTAACAAAGACCACAGAACTCCTACAGACAGTTACATTATGATGTCAGCTCCCTGGAGTTTCGTAATACTGACTTCGTGTTGAGTCAATATGATCTCAAAGTTTAACTTTCTACACATTCACAAAAATATACGTGCATATAAAACACAAACACGCCAAGAGAGAGAGAGCGGGATTTTTGCGTGTGCTGGGAGAGAATGCGTTAAACAATAGTACCATTCTAAATAACAAATATTTGCAACTCTAGAATTCGTGACTCGTTTTTTCATAAAAGCTCAATACAGTTATCATTTGCTTAAAAATCAAATAATGGTGCTTGGATTGCGAATATTTCTGTTTTGTGTTTATCGTTACAAAGGCAGCTGGAAAAAGCAGAGCGGGATTATTGTTGCAGTATTCATGCGAGGCAGATTTCAAAGCGTTCAGATTTCCTGGAGGTAATATAACTTTTTTTCAGTTAATTTTGGGTGGATATTCCCTAGAGGAAGTAAGCAAAATTAAATTAGAAGTTAAAATGTTACCACGAAGTCAATGGTCCTTGATATTTACAAGATTCATAACAAACAATCTGAATTACAATTAGAAAGTGAATGCGACGGAATTTCACCTGTGGGTATGTCTGTATCTCTGTGCCGTCATTTTTGTTTGCAGTTTGTATGCTCCATATCTGTACATTAAGAAATATTTAGAGTTATGTGGCAAATCAACAAGTGCACACTGATAAAATACACTTTATCTTATATTAACATTCCCTTACGTTTTTCGGTCGCTCTTGCGACCAACTACAGTGCGCTTTAAAAGAATGCTGGTATAATAGAGCAGCTGCGCAAAATGTATAGGTAAAACCATTTAATGTTATGGTGAATACCTCAGGCTGTCCTTACGGTCTTACAATGTTGGATTATATTGAAATAAAACAGATAAAAATTTGCGTTTTCTTTAAAAACAAATAAAACTGGGGGCGTTGTTGTTGTATGTTATTTTGCATATATTTGATATACACCCTGTCAGAGAAGAAAGTATATGCTACAGGGAAGATACGAGTATATTGCATCAAATTGCAGTTGTTGGTTTGCTACATAAGTCTAAATTGTCTGCAGCTGTTCAATGATTTATTCCTTTTTTTACATAATTATTTGCTTACTTATTCCTTAATTTATCAAGTAACGTATTAATTTATTCTTCATCATATATCTTTCATGGAGTTGGACCATTTGTTGACCCGTTCCGGTCTCACGCATCCAGAAGTTACTTCAAAGGTCTACCATGATTCCTTCTGCCAGTTGGGTAGTAATATTAATTTATTCATTATTTTTTATTTGTTACCTTATGCAATTATTCATTTACATATTCGTACATTTTATGATAATTTATTTATTTTCCATCCACCTTTATTCTTCCAGTGCCCTACAAAAAAAAACTAAATTTGAGATAACCACAAAACACTCTCTATTGTGTAACAGCAGGCCAGACACCGTGTTTCGTATACAGTATCCATGGCACACACTTCCGTGGAATCTGTGTTCACCTTTCAAATCCGTCCAGATGCGTACCACTACTCACTACCAGCACTGAAAGCCCACGTTTCCTCAGGATTACGCAGGCAACAAAAAGATAAAAGGTCTTTTGACAGTAAAATAACATTAATCCCGATTCAAATGTAATCATTTGTTCTTGTTTGTTGTGTGGGGAATGGCACAACGAAACTACGATCCGTACCCAATTCCACGCAATGAATCAGCAACTTCAGCACCCCCTCTCCGTTACGAAGCCGCAGCAGCCACCACCGCTTGTACTCTTTCGCCTCGTTGCCTACAGATCTGTCCAGTGGCGGCTGCGAGATAATTCTTATGAGTCTTCTGGACAGCGGACATGGGAAAATTCATGCCAGGCCATTCGTCGGTAAGCTTGTCTTTTCTCCGAATTTACGGAATGGATTTCGACAGAATTTAGCGTTGCGTATCTACACTAAAATCTGACTAGGCGATGTGAATTGTACCTCACATCGAAACCATGTTCTTTATAAATCCTTCATCACGTGAAAGACAATTTTTTACCTGCTTCCTCAGAAACGGCACATTGTATATACAGTTTAAAACAAAAAAACGTAAATATATTTGTATATATACACATATAACGAATTGGAAAGCACCTGTATAATTAAGATGGAAATGAAGAATTCAGTAATACACAGCGCTTATTTAAGGCTGCCGAGGAAAGGAAGAATATCAGCCAACAGATAAACTCGCAATATGTATAAGCTAGCATAAAGTTTTAATATGGACTTATCAACTTACTGATAGGAGTTTTTACATACATTTTAAAGATACATTGGCCAATAGATTTTTAACTTGAATTTTAAAATAAAAATGGTTTTGAAAACAAGATGGGATCCCATAATATGCACACTCACTGAATGCACCATGTCCGTATATTAAGTACTGGTCTGAAGATGGTTCACTAGAACCGAAACATGTTGCCAACTGTGTATTAATTGACTATATATGTGTTGTGTTTGACCGAATAAATTACTTCATCATGCTGAATAAACGTTTTTGACTGCAATGGTTAAGTAGCAATAATAATTCAGATATGTGAGTAGAAAAACGAGAGTAGATAAACAATTATGTAATAGTAAGGATCCAGTGTTATGTAAGAACCTGGTGTGACACGCCCATTACTTCATATAATGAATGAAAACAAGTCAACGAATAAACTTATATTTATATTCGTAAAAATTGTATCTAAAAAAGTTTTTGATAAGATGAATCATAAGAGAAGCAAATTATTACAACGTACCATCGAGCCGCCTTCGCGAAACAACTGTTGCGTGGGAAAGCAAGAAGTATTATATATTATGATTTTGTGTTTGTAACCATATTCCCTTTAAAAGGTAGAGTAATTACAGTCAATAACACAACAATGTATATCTAATTGATGTTTATTAGAAAATGATAAAAACTACATGTTTCGGCCAACATTGACCATCATCAGGTTTTTCAGCCGAAAGATTTGTATGCTGTAAGAGTGTTTATACAAACACTCTTACAGCATACAAATCTTTCGGATGAAAAACCTGATGATGGTCAATGTTGGCCGAAACATGTAGTTTTTGTTATTTTCTAATAAACATCAATTAGATATATATTGTTGTGTTATTGACTGTAATTACTCTACCTATTAATTACCACACACAATGGAGATGGCACATTTCAAATTTACAAAACCATATTGCCATCGGTGGTTTGTGCAGCTGTACCATATTTTTGTACATTAACTCATAAATGGCGCGATTTTCGAGAAAATGTTATTGAACATAAAAAGGTGTGTTTGGATTTAACTTTGTGGAAAACATTTTTCATTCTAAAAATAATTCAACGAGACATTCTCATAAAAGTACACAGGTTTTGGTGTAAAGTACTCGTTATTGTCAGATTGGAATGAAACTTCAAATTCCTCGACACATTTTCGAAAAATATTCAAGCGTAAAATTTTATGGAAATCCGTCCCATTGCGGGCTGAGATGTTCAATTCGGACAGATAGACAAATTGACGCAATGACTGGCACAGATATATGAAGTACCTAATAGTTGCTTTTCTCAATTTTGCGACAGCGCCTAAAATGAATTAAAACTAATGTCTCGCGTTGCATGCTATCATAATATAATGCGATGTCCTTACAGAAACAGGAGTTGTATCAACAGTAGGCAGTCTCACAATCATTCCTATTTATAAGCATTAACAGAATACGACTAGGATATCACTACGAAATAACAAAACCACTTGAAGATTCATATCTTCTGGGATCTCATGCCGCGTCGAATGATCGACAGAAGGCACAATAATCTTCCAGAACCTTCTTTAACTATACGGTGTTTTTATCCTACTTGAACAATAAGCACCGGCCCGACGCTCTTGTGAGTTGTTATTAGACTTTCTACAGGTTAAATGTCACTGCGACTGTTTGTCTAGCGCCAGTCATCGACTGTTCAACCTCGCCGACATGCGGCGTAAGACGCAACGCTGGCAGAGCGTTGGGTGGTGCGTTGGACCGGCGCTTATCTGTCGAAAAAAAGACACCCTATATTTGCCAGTCGCCATGGCGTAATAACCCATAAAACTCGAATCCTCAGCAACTCCGCTATGAGAATCTCGAATGTACAAAAGAAAAATATAATTACATATTTTTAAAGAATATTCTATTGCCCTCTGTCAGATTACAACAGATGATCTATGTTTTCGTTCGAACGTGAACGGAATGACTTCTCATTCCGCGATGTTCCTCGAATAATGTTGGCCCATATCACTACCTGGATACAGAAGATGCATAATGTGTACGTCATCACATATAATGAAGCCTACCTATACTGTGGAATGTGCCACATACAGTAGTCCAATATTATTAAATCCACAACTACTCCATCATTTAAGAGAGCCCAGCGTTCGGCATAGTTTCTTACCAGCTGCAGATTCAGACTGACTAAGCCTCCGTATACACCTACATGAGGTACAGTCTCACATTCCTAAAGAAATACGAACAAGACGACAGTGAAAAATGGTGTAGCCCTTCAACACTGCTAAACAAGTTTTTTTTTTAAAGCTGAAGATTTATATTTATTTGAATTACCAACACATGCACACTGTTATTAAAACATTATAAAACCTCACTTGGTTAAAAACATTTTAAAAAGTCATACATAATTCTCCGACATGTTTCGGTTGTTTCTT
>Ga0123354_10010922_pt1 | contig 14013 bp, 7 predicted proteins | sample TergutLab28metaG_2_FD_97872 | JGI IMG/M metagenome (GOLD analysis project Ga0123354, IMG submission 97872) | Labiotermes labralis P4 segment gut microbial communities from Petit-Saut dam, French Guiana - Lab288 P4 | ecosystem: Host-associated > Arthropoda: Insects > Digestive system > Gut ... | reverse complement strand
CTGATGGCCGCCACCAGCATGATGAAGCTTTGGGCATAGCCTTTCCACTGCAAAGCGACGTTGGGGTCGTGGAAGAAGCCGGCGAAATAGATCGGGAATATCGCCGTCAACACGATGGTGGCGTAGGCGTTGGTGGTGAAGTCATAGACCATCCATGACCACTCCGGTTTGGTGAATCGCTTCGGTTTCATACCTGTCCACTCCTCGATGTGGGTTCCTGCGTGCGTTGCTCGCTCTGCAACGCTACAGCTTTTGCAACCCCTGGGACGTTACCACAACCTACAAAGCGGCTGGACGAAAGTCGTTAGATGTCCAGGCGGTTCTCGTCCATGGAGTAGGCCCCGTCGACGATGAACTCGCGCCGCGGCGCCACGTCGTTGCCCATCAGCATCTCGAAGGTGGCCTCGGCCGTGGACGCGTCGTCAAGCGTCAGGCGGCGCAGCAGCCGGTGGGCCGGGTTCATCGTCGTGTCGGCCAGTTGGTCGGCGTCCATCTCGCCCAGGCCCTTGTAGCGCTGCGGCTCCTTGAACCCCTGGCCCTTCTTGGTGAGCTCGGCCAGCATGCGCTGGTATTCCGGGTCGGAGTAGGTGTAGATGTAGCGCTCCTGGCCCTTCTTGGGGTTGGTCAGCTCGAAGCGGTGCAGCGGCGGGACTGCCGAATACACCCGTCCGGCCTGGATCATCGGGCGCATGTACTTGAAGAACAACGTGGCCAGCAGTGTGCGGATGTGTGCCCCGTCCGAGTCGGCGTCGGCCATGAAAATCACCTTGCCGTAGCGGATGTTGTCGATCTCGAAGGTGCGGCCCGACCCGGCACCCAGCACCTGGATGATGCTGGCGCACTCCACGTTGCTCAACATGTCGCCCACGCTGGCCTTCTGGACGTTTAGGATCTTCCCGCGGATTGGCAGCAGCGCCTGGAACTCCGAGTTGCGGGCCAGCGACGCCGTCCCCAAGGCCGAGTCTCCCTCGACGATGAACAGCTCCGTCTTGTCGATGTCCGAGCTTCGGCAGTCCTTCAGCTTGGTCGGCAGGGACGACGACTCCAGTGCGTTCTTCCGGCGCTGATTGTCGCGGTGGGCTCGCTCGGCCACCCGGGTGCGAGAGGCGGCCACCACCTTTTCCATGAGGGCGCGGGCCTGCGGACGCTCCCCCGCCCGGGTTGACGTCAGGAACCGTCCCAGTTCGGCCTCAACGACTTTGGCCACCAGGCGCGTCACGGGCGGGGTGCCCAGCACTTCCTTGGTCTGGCCCTCGAACTGCGGTTCGGGCAGGCGCACCGTGATGACGGCCGTCATGCCCTCCATCGCGTCCTCTTTGAGGATCTCCTCGTCCGCCTTGAGCAGGCGCGTGCCGGACAGCGCGTTGCTGAAACCCCGCAAGAGGCCCCGCTCGAAACCCTGGACGTGGGTGCCGCCCTTGGGTGTGGCGACGATGTTGACGAAGCTGCGCTCGATGGTGTCGTAGCCGGCATTCCAGCGCAGCGCGATGTCGATGTCGAGTATCCGCTCGACGTCCGCCGGCGTCATCGCGCCGGCATCGTCCAGCATGGGGACCGTCTCGGTGAAGGTCTCCTGCCCCTGCAACCGGATGATCTCGGTGACGGGTGTGCCCTCGCTCAAGAAGTCGACGAATTCGGCAATGCCGGCGTGGTGGCAGAACTCCTCGCTGACGTGGTCCGGGGTGCGTTCGTCCGTCACCCGCAGGCGCAGGCCCGGCACGAGAAAGCTGGTCTGACGGGCTCGCTCGACCAGCGCCGGGAAGCTCAGCTCGGCTTCCTTGAGGAAAATCTGGCGGTCCGGCCAGTAGCGCACCCGCGTGCCGGTGACGGCCTTGGCCACCCGCCCCACGGCCGTCAGCCCGCTGCCCGGCGTGAATGGCGCGCCGGGACCTTCACCGTCAAAATGCCCGGCGTGACCGCGCTGGAAGCTCATCGCCCAGGTCTTGGAGCCGCGGTCAACCTCCACGTCCATGCGCGACGACAGCGCGCTGACCACCGAGGCCCCCACACCGTGCAGGCCGCCGGTGGCGTTGTAGGCTCCCCCGCCGAACTTCGACCCGGCGTGCAGCTTGGTGAAGACCACCTCCACACCGGCCAAGCCCGTCTTGGGCTCGATGTCGACAGGGATGCCGCGGGCGAAGTCGGCCACCTCGATCGATCCGTCGGCGTTCAGGACGACATCGATGTGATCGCCGAACCCGGCCAGCGCCTCGTCCACCGAGTTATCGATGATCTCCCACAGGCAGTGCATGAGGCCGCGTGTGTCGGTCGAGCCGATGTACATGGCGGGACGCTTGCGGACGGCGTCCAGGCCTTCCAGAACCAGCAGGTTCTTGGCCTCGTAGGCCCGGTCGATGGCAGCGGTTATTGGCACCGATCCAGATTACCCGGCAAGCCGGCGACAACCCAGGATCGGCACGCGGGCTCACTCCAGATAGTCGCGCAACACCTGGGAGCGGGACGGGTGACGCAGCTTGCTCATGGTCTTCGACTCGATCTGGCGGATTCGCTCGCGGGTCACGCCGTACACACGCCCGATCTCGTCGAGCGTCTTCTGCTGGCCGTCCGTCAGCCCGAAGCGCATGGCGACGACGCCGGCCTCGCGCTCGGACAACGTGTCGAGGACGTCCTGCAGCTGCTCCTGCAGCAACGTGAAGTTCACGGCCTCTGCCGGCACGATGGCCTCGGAATCCTCGATCAGGTCGCCGAATTCGGAGTCGCCGTCCTCGCCCAGCGGCGTGTGCAGCGAGATCGGCTCGCGGCCGTACTTCTGCACCTCGATGACCTTCTCGGCCGTCATGTCCAGTTCTCTGGCCAGCTCATCGGGGGTTGGCTCCCGGCCCAGGTCTTGCAGCATCTGGCGCTGAACGCGCGCCAGCTTGTTGATGACCTCGACCATGTGGACGGGGATGCGGATGGTCCGGGCCTGGTCGGCCATGGCGCGTGTGATTGCCTGCTTGATCCACCAGGTGGCATAGGTCGAAAACTTGTAGCCCTTGGTGTAGTCGAACTTCTCAACCGCCCTGATCAGGCCAAGATTGCCTTCCTGGATCAAGTCAAGGAACAGCATGCCGCGGCCCGTGTAACGCTTGGCGAGCGACACAACCAGGCGCAGGTTCGCCTCCAGCAGGTGGTTCTTCGCCCGGCGGCCGTCCTCGATGATTATCCGGTAATCCTCCATGGCCGTCTTGCGCGGCTTGAGGTGGCCGGTGGCCAACTCTTCCTCCGCGAACAGCCCGGCCTCAATCCGCTTGGCCAGGTCGACTTCTTCTTCCGCGCTCAGCAGGGCCACTTTGCCGATCTGCTTGAGATAATCCTTGACGGGGTCGGCCGTCGCGCCCGCCACGGTCACCTGCTGCTCGGGCTCGTCCCCTTCGTCCGAGTCGGACAGCGAAAAGGCGCCGTCATCGGATTCCTCGGCTTCTTCATCTGCCAGTATCCGGGCTTCTTCCCGTTCGGCGTCCACAGCGTCGTAATCGGCGTCGTCAATGTCGTCCAATGAGCGCTTCTTGGCCTGCACCACCAAACCGTCGGCGGTCTCGACGGCGTTGATCATCTCGATGACCGGCATGACGATCACCCCCGACGCCACGACATCCTCCTGGGGTGCCTCCACGCTTGAAATGGGCGGATTCGCGGGTAAATTTGCGGCGGGATTGACTGCGGTTCGAGTAGCCACTGACAGCCTTCCGATTGGTATTTGGCAACAACAAAACAAGGGGCTTGTCAAGCCCTGCACCATTCAATTCTGCCAGCCGGTGGACTTTGACGCAAGTGGTCGTTGCAGGTCGGGCGCTGATTAGGATCTGCCGTCTGACCTAGATTAAACTTTATTTAAGATGCAATAAAGTTTGAATCATGTTTGTTACACATAATGAACAAACCTCAGGGGACGGTGATCAGCCGAGATCCGGGCCCTGAAACCGAATAGTGATGACCAGTAAGTAGGTGATTAGCGATGATGATGACAACCAAGATCAACCAGACACGCCGATCTGGTAGTAACCAAAGCATTGAGGGCCGAGACGCTGTCGGCCTCTACCTCGATTCCATTTCCAAGACCCCCCTGCTGACCGCCCAAGAGGAGGTCGACCTCGCCAAGCGAATAGAGGCCGGGCTGTTTGCCCAGCAGTTGCTCGACGGCAAGGTACGCTCCACAGTACCCGGCGCACCCGAGGAACTAAAGCTGATCGTCGATCAAGGTCATGAGGCCTTCGAGCGCTTCGTTCGGGCGAATCTGCGGCTTGTTGTAGCCGTCGCGCGCAAGCACGGGCACGGCGCCATGCCGCTTCTCGACCTGGTGCAGGAGGGCAACACCGGCCTGATCCGCGCCGTCAAGAAGTTCGACTACACCAAGGGCTTCAAGTTCTCGACCTACGCAACCTGGTGGATCCGCCAGGCGATCACTCGCGGTATCGCTCACGGCAGCCAGATCGTGAGGCTGCCGGTGCACATCGCCGAGCAGATCAACCAGGTCACCTCGACCCGCAGCAACTTGACGCGCAAACTGGGACGGGAGCCCGAATTGCACGAGTTGGCCCAGGAGATGGGCATGCCGGTCAACACCGTCCACGACCTCATTCGTCTGGGACGGGTGCATGCCAGCCTGGACGCGCCATTGGGCGACGATGGCGACACGACGCTCGGCGACTTGATGGCGTCCCAGCCCGAGCAACAAGAGGAACTCAGCATGGAAGACAAAGCGACGCTTAACGCCATGCTCAACAACCTCGACGACCGGTCGGCAGACATTGTCCGCCGACGCTACGGCCTGGCCGGCGGCACCGTCACCAAGCTAGCCGAAATCGGCGAGGCCTGGGGCATCACCGCCGAGCGAGTGCGGCAAATCGAACGAGCCGCCCTGAAAAGCCTTCAGCGCATGAGCGCCGGCGAGTTGGGAGATATCGCCGTTTAGGTAACCACCCCGTCGGACCGTCACGCCAGAATCGGACGGTCCTCCACCAAGCGCACCAAACCCTCCTGCGCACAGGACGCGATGAGCAACCCGTCCTGGAACAACCGACCAGTGGAGAACCCAAGGCTCGCGTGGGCATTGGGTGACTCCATGTCGTACAGCAGCCAACGATCAACCCGGCAGGGCCGGTGGAACCACATCGAGTGGCTGAGCGAAGCGGCCTGCAGGCTGGTGGACATGAAAGTGACCTCATGCGGCAGGGCGCTGACCGACAACAGCGTCATGTCGGAAAGATAGGCCAACACGGCCTGGTGAAGCCTGTCCGGCACGCTCATCGGCAAGGTGTCAACCGTGCGCACCCAGACCCGCATCCAGGCCTGCGGTTTGCCGCGGTTCTCGTTGGTGGTGGCGGTCGACGAATCACCGGCGAACCGAACGTCCAGGCAGTCCCACTCGTGCCACACTGGCGACACGCCGAAACGCTCGTCCATCACCGCGGTGATCGGCGGGCATTCCTCGGGTGGGTCAACGTCGGTGGGTTGCGGCTCGGAGTGATTGAGGCCCGATTCGTCCTTGTGAAATGACGCTGCCATGATGAAACTGGTGCCTTCGCCCTGCTGTGCCAAAACACGGCGCACCGAAAAGGACCCGCCGTCGCGGGTCTCGTCCACGGCGTAGTCGATGCTGTCGGACGTCTTCGCGGCACGCAGAAAGTAGGCATGCAGCGAGTGGGCGGTGCGATCGTCGCCCACGGTGGCGTACGCCGCCATCAGGGCCTGCGCCAATACTTGGCCGCCGTAGGTGCGCTGGAAATAGGTGTTGCCGGGGGCACCGACGAAGAAGCCCTCCCGCCGGGTGAGCTTCAAGATGTCGACCAGTTCTGCCAGGTTCTTCGGCATCGTCGCCTTTCTGTCATAAATCGGCCCCGCCCGCGCACAAAAGCGTTTGGACGGGGCCGAACTGATTTGGGGGTTGGTTACTCGGGTTGACTCTGGGTGCCGCCCTGGCTGCCGTCAAGCTTGTCCTTCACGCCCTCAAAGGCGCCCGTGACCTTGTCCTTGACGGCGTCGATCTTGCCACCCTCGGCGGCTTCCTTCTTGACGGCATCGACAGCCTCCCCCAGTTTTCCGGCGGCCTGATCCTTGAACTCACCAAGCTTGCCCATCGCGACGTCAATCTTGCCGCCCTCGGCGGACTCGCGCTTGACGACCTCGACAGCCTCGCCCAGCTTCCCGGCGGCCTGATCCTTGAACTCACCAAGCTTGCCCATCGCGACGTCAATCTTGCCGCCCTCGGCGGACTCGCGCTTGACGACCTCGACAGCCTCATCTTTCAGTTCGCCAAGCTTGCCCGCCACCTGCGACAGGAAATTGCCTCCCTCGGTTGCGTCTGTGCTCATTTGAAATTCCTTCTCTCCCCCACTCCTGTGGGCATTTGCTTTAGCTATGCTACGCCTTTGCTTTCGTCAGCGCTTCCAGTCGAGCCATCAGCCGCTTGACCGAAACTGTCCGAATCGTCTTCACGGGCTGGGCAAAAATCTGCAAGCGCAGTTCCTCTATCAGGTAGCCGATTTCGTCCAGTTCGCCCGATGGTTCGCGCGGCGCCTGGTCGTAGGCCGTTTGGACCGGTGCCAGCTGGGCCATACCGGCTTCGTCGCGGGACGGCGAGTTGAGCGCCGTTTGCGCCCGGCGAGTCACCCCGTCCAACCAGACGGGCAGGCGCCGCAGCCAAGGTTCCGGGATCGTTCGAAGGAACCCGTCGAAAACCAGATCACCGATCTGGCCGTTGACGTCTTGCGCCAGTTCGCCCGCCGGGTCGAATCCGTCCAGCGCGGCTTCCACTTTGCCCAGGTTTTTTAGGGCCGCCGCGGCCAACCCGACGTAGTGATTGATAGCGCCCGCCTGGCGTGACCCGACAAGCAGCGCGCTCTCAAATGCCGCCTCGTCCCGGATGACCCAAGCCGAGCCGCGATCGTCGAGCAGCCAACCGATGGCGCCGAGCCTGGCGTCCGCCAGCAAGTCGGCCACGCACTGGTACGGCCCGGCCGCCAGCGTGGCAAGACTAGCCGAACCCAGATTGGCGAAGACTCCCCTGCTCGGATCTGGCAGGTTCAGTGCCACCAGGCGAGCGACTCCGCCACGGTGCGTGTGCTCAGCCTGCGCCAGGTTGGCGGCATACGTGACGCGGACGGCCGTCACACCGTCCTGCAGCGCGGGGAAGGCGGCAACCTCCAGCCCGTCCCGCCTCAGGCGGACCGTCTCCGGCAGCGTCCCGAACACCCAGGTGGCACCGCTGCGGCCCTGCGTCGCGGCACTCTTGGCCAGCCGGCGATGCACCTTTTCGATCAGCTCGCCCTGTAGCACAGGCAAGTCCTGGCTGACGTGTGTCTGCTGGCCGTCATCGACACGGAAGGTGAAGCGCAGGTGCGGCGGGAGCGTCGAAATGTCGAACCCGCCGATGACGAAACCCGTCAAGGCGGTCAACGCCCGGCCCAGCTCGTCCGGAAAGGGACGGGTGTAGTCCGCGTGCTCACTCAGCCAGTCGAGCGCTTTGACGGCAAAGTCCGGCGCCGGGACAACATGCTGGCGCGTGGCCTTCGGCAAGCCGCGGATCAAGGCGGTGGCCAATTCGAGACGAAGGCCTGGCACGCCCCAGGTGAATGGCGCCGTGGGCAGGTCGGCGAGCTCCGTCAGCGCGACGTTGACGGTCACCCCGTCCAGCGACTCACCGGGCGCAAAGCGATAGTCCAGGCCCAGAACCCTCGGACCAACCACCCAGGTATCGGGGAAGTCTTCCTCCGCCGGTGCCGCGCTGGCGAGCAGGTCATCGATACTCAACTGCAATGACTTGACTGCATCAGGGCCACTGCGCAGCCACCGTTCCAGCCCGGCGCCCGAGGCCACACCGGCAGGCAGGCGGGCGCCGAACCAGTCGGCCAACGCGTCGTCGGTCGTGGCCAACCCGCGCCGGCGAAGCTTCGCTTCCAGGTGTTCGATCTCCGCCAGGGCGGCGGCGTTGTATTCGATCACGGCGGCCGTCCGGCTGCCATCGTGGGCCGTCAACTGGCCTTCCACCAGTGCCGACCGGATGAAAATGGCCCGCGCGATGTCCGGATTGATGGGCTCAAAGTCGACGCGCCTGGTTGTCAGCGGCACGCCGAACAGTGTCGTGTGACGCTCGCACCGGACGGCCCGGGCCTTGGCCGAATAGAAGGGCTCGGAAAATGTGTGACGGACCAGTCCGGCGCCCAGTTCCTCCGCCCAGGCCGGTTCAATGGCCGACACCGTGTGGGCCCACAGCCGACTGGTTTCGACCAGTTCGACGGCGACGACGAAATCGGGCGTCGCGCGGGCGAGCAACGAATCCGGCCCGATGGCGAAGCGGGCGCCGCGGGCGCCCAGGTATTCGCGCGGGCCGCGCCGCTTCTGGCTGGACGGCGGCGGTGGTTGCAGCGCCCCGATATGGGACAGCAACCCGGCCAGACAGGCCTTCAGCACGTCGTCCATCGGCGCCGGTTCGGCGTGGGCGTGCATCTTCATGCGGCGGGCCAGGTTGCGCAACTGGCTGACCAGGTCTTGCCACTCCCGAACCCTCAGGTAGCTCAGAAACTCGCGCTGGCACAGCCTGCGGAACTGCGACCCGTTGAGGTCGCGCTGGGCGTCGCCCAGGTAGGCCCACAGGCGCAGCATTGCGCCGATGTCGCCGCCGGGGTCGACCAACGGGGCGGCCTTTGCCAGGGCGCCTTTGCGTCGGTAGGCGCCCCAGCCCGTGTGGACGGTGATCCGGGCCGGCGTCGCCTCCGCGTCGCTGACTGGATCCGCGTTCAGGCTGGCCGACAGAGCCTCGTCCGAGGCAAACCGGGCATGGCTCGCATCGGCGGCGTCCCGCTTCTCGAAGGGACGCTCGCGCACGTCCGGCACGCTGAGCCCGGCGGCGATGACGATGGCTTCGCGCAGGCAGCCCCGGGCGTCACCTTCAAGCACGATGCGGGCCAGCGCCGGATCGATCGGCAACTCGGCCAAACGCGCCCCGATGCGTGTCAGCCGCAGGTCGCCCGGCCCACCCGTGATGGCCCCCAATTCCGTCAGCAGCCGCACCCCTTCGTCCACGTGACGGCGGTCAGGGGCGTCAACGAATGGGAAATCGGCGATATCGCCAAGGCGGGCCTGCGTCATCGCCAAGATCACCGACGCCAGGTTCGTGCGCATGATCTCGGGTTCGGTGAACATGGGACGGGAGTCGTAGTCTTCCTGGGCGTACAGGCGCACGCAGATGCCCGGTGCCACACGGCCGCAGCGTCCGGCCCTTTGGTCGGCGCTGGCCCGGCTGATCGGCTCAATCGGCAGGCGCTGCACCTTGGCGCGCGCCGAGTAGCGGGCGATGCGCGCAAACCCGGGGTCGATGACGGCCTTGATGCCCGGCACCGTCAACGACGTCTCGGCCACGTTGGTGGCCAGCACAACGCGGCGTCCCTCGTGCGGGGCGAAAATGCGGGCCTGCTCGTCCATCGTCAGCCGGGCGTAGAGCGGCAAGACATGAGTGTTTCGAAACCGGGCACCCTCGATGGTGGCGGCCGCGTCGCGGATCTCTCGCTCCCCCGCCAGGAACACCAAGGTGTCGTCGTCGGGCGGCAGGGTGCGCAGAGCCTTGACGATGGCGTCCGGCTGATCCACATCTCCGACCGGGGCGTAGCGCACCTCGATCGGGTAGCCGCGCCCCGAAACCTCGACGATGGGGGCGTTACCGAAGTGGCTCGAAAAGCGCTGGGTGTCGATTGTTGCCGACGTGATGACCACTTTGAGGTCGTCACGGCGCTCCAGCAACTGTTTCAGGTAGCCGAGCAGAAAATCTATGTTGAGCGAGCGCTCGTGCGCCTCGTCCACGATGATCGTGTCATAGTGGCGCAACAGGGGGTCATGGGCGATTTCGGCCAGCAAGATCCCGTCCGTCATGACCTTCAGCTGGGTGGACCGTCCGGTCTGGGCGATGAAGCGAACCTGGTAGCCGACAAGATCACCCAGTGCCGTGCCCGTCTCTTCCGCGATGCGGGCGGCGACGCTGCGGGCCGCGATACGACGCGGCTGGGTGTGCCCGATGTGGCGACGCCCCAAGGCGAGAGCGATCTTCGGCAGTTGCGTCGTCTTGCCGGAACCGGTCTCCCCGGCCACGATCACCACCGGATAGCCCAGTATCAGGGCAGCGATCTCGGCCTGATGGGCCGCAATCGGCAGTGACGGGTCAACTGTCAGGTTGGGCATTTGTGGCAGCCGCTTTGGCGGCCTCTTCCTTCTCCAATTCTGTGTACGCCACCTTACCCACCTTCGTGGTCGGCAACTGGCTGCGGAACTCGATGTGGCGCGGCACCGCCCACTTCAGCAGGTGCTGTTTGGCGAAAGCCCTCAACTCGGCCGCCAGCGCGTCGTCGGCCACCACCCCGTCAGCCGGAATGATGAACGCCTTGACGCTGCTGACCTGGTAGTCGTCCGGGATGCCGATGACGCACGCCGTCTTCACCTTGGGGTGGGTCTCCAGAATCTGCTCGACCTGCGCCGGGTACACCGAGATGCCGGACACTTTGATGATGCGCTTGATCCGTCCCAGGAAGTACAGGTAGCCGTCCTCATCCATGGTGCCAAGATCGCCGGTGTGCAACCAGACCTGACCGTCGGCATGGGTGCGCAGAGTGTTTGCCGTGGCTTCCGGATCGTCAACGTAGCCGTTCATGGTCTGCTCGGACAAGACGGCGAACTCCCCTTCGCTGCCCGGCGGCAACTCTTCGATGGTGTCTGGTTTGACGACACAGATTCGCACACTCGGTATCGGAATGCCGATCGAACCGGTGCGGTAAAACCCGGGGGGTGACAGCGCGCAGCCCGTCACGCACTCGGTCAAGCCGTAGCCTTCCTCGACTTCAACCTTGCCGCCCTGGGCGGCCAGCACGTCATCGAACTGGCGCTTCAGCTCTGGCACCAAAGAGTCGCCGCCCGAGAAGGCGCCGCGCAGACCCGAGAAGTCGACGCGCTTGAACTCCGGGGTGTTCATCAGCGAGCGGAACAGGGTTGGCACACCCGCAATGTAGGTGGGCTTGTACTTGACCAAGGCATCGATGTAGCTCTTGGTGCCGACTTCTGGCACCAAGACGGACGCTGCGCCGCCCACTATGCAGGTGTAGATGCACAAGCCCAAGCCGAAGCCGTGGAAGGCCGGCATGATTGCCAGCACAGAATCGTCATTGGTCAGGTTTTTCAGCGTGATCATCGACTTGGCTAGTGCGTTGAACGCCCAAGACGACAACTCGATGCCTTTGGGCATGGAGGTCGTCCCGCCGGAGAACAGCACGACCGCGCCATCTTTCGGCTCGATGCGGCGCTCATAGGCCGTTGGCACGTGGGCGGACTTCATGAAATCGGCCCACGGTATCGCCGTGCCATCGCTCGGGACGGCCTTGATTGCCCGCCCCTTTGTCACCTTGAAGCCAACCTTCATGATCGGGCTCAAATAGTCGGGTATGTGGCAGACGATCAGCTTCTCTATGCCGGTGTCGTCGACGACCGGACGGAGCGTGTCGTAAAACATGTCAACACCGATGGCCATCCGGGCGTTCGTCTCGGTGGCGAAGGTGCGCAGCTCGTCCCCCGACGACAGGGGGTGCGTCATGACGGCCCGGGCACCGACTCGGTTCAGCGCCAGGAAGGCGATCACGACGTTCGGGATGTTCGGCAACGATACGAGCACAGAGTCACCAGCCTTGATGCCCAAAGCCTCAAGAGAGGCGGCGCAGCGGTTGACGGCGGCGAGCAGTTGCGTGAAGGTGAAGCTGGTGCCCAAGAACTTGACAGCCGGGCGCTCTGTCTCCCGCCTGGCGGTGTCGGCAAACCATTCGTACATCGTCATATCTGGCACAACAATGTCTGCCGGCGTGTCGCCGTAGAACTTCAACCAGGGACGGTCTGCCGTCGCTGCAGTCATCAGGGTCCTCCTCAGCGTCAAAACAGATCACATACTACCGGTGGCAGCGGGCGCTTCGCTGCCACGGAACCACGCAAATCTGGCGCCGTTGCATGTGCAAAAGCCACAAACGTCACCGACGTTTGGCGGTTGGTTTTGGCTCGACAAGCGGCGGCAGTTCCCCGCCCAGTTGCCAATCAGCCACCTGCGGCATGTCTTCCAGGTATTCGACGATGTACTCAGCGTGGCGCGCCAGCATGCGCTCGCAATACTGGTACAGCTCGTGGCTGCCGGCCGGCTTGGAGTGGGCGTTGTTGATGGCGTCCATGACCAGATGGTAACGATCGACCCGGTTGCGTACGACCATGTCGAACGGCGTCGTGGTCGTGCCCTGCTCGACGAAGCCACGGGCGCGGAAGCGGTCGGCGTCGGGGCGCCCATGTACCAGTTGATGAATCGCCCCCGGGTACCCGTGGAAGGCGAAGACCACGTCAACATCGTCGGTGAAGGTGTCCGAAAAGGCCTTGGCGCTCATGCCGTGCGGGTGGTCCTTGGGACGGTAGAGCGTCATCAAGTCGACGACGTTGACAACGCGCACCTTGAGTTGCGGCAGGTAGTGCTTCAACAACTCCGCCGCGGCCACCGCCTCCATGGTCACGACGTCGCCCGCACAGGCCAGCACGATGTCTGGTTTGGCGGTGCCCAGCCCGTCGGTGCCGGCCCATTCCCAGATACCATAGCCGCGGGTGCAGTGCTCGATCGCCTCGTCCATCGTCAGCCATTGCGGCTGCGGCTGCTTGTCCTGGACGATCAGGTTGATGTAGTTGCGCGACTTGAAGCAGTGATCGGCCACCTCGACCAGGCAGTTGGCGTCCGGCGGCAGGTAGATGCGGCTGACGGCGCCGCGCATGTTCAACACCACCTGCAACAGCATGGGCGTCTGGTGGGAGAACCCGTTGTGGTCGTTGCGCCAGCAGGTGCTGGACAGCAGGATGTTGGTTGACGGAACCTTGGCCCGCCACTCCAGATGGTCGGCTTCCTCCAGCCACTTGGCCTGCTGCATCGTCATGGACGCGCTGACCATGGCAAACGCCTCGTAGGTGGCGAACATGCCGTGGCGTCCGGTCAGGGTGTAACCGTCCAGCCACCCGTGGCAGTTGTGCTCGCTCAGCACCTCCATGACCCGTCCCTGCTGGCCGATTTGGACGTCGATGGCGTTCGTCGACTCCATGAACGCGCGATCAGACACCTCGAAGACGGCACCAAGCCGGTTGGAGTTGGTTTCGTCCGGGCAGAACAGCCGGAAAATTCCCGGATTGGCCGTGTAGATGTCGCGCATGTACTCGCCCAACTGACGAGTCGACTCGAGCCGAATGGTGCCCCGCGTCGCGGCCGTCACCTCCACACCGTAGTCGCGGTAGTCGGGCAGGTTGAGATCTTGGGTCAGGAGGCCGCCGTTGGCGTGCGGGCTGGCGCTCATGCGCTTCTCGCCTGTGGGGTTGTTGGATCGCACCAGGTCGCTGGGCGAACCGTCCGATTTGAACAACTCGTCGATGCGGTAGCTGCGCATCCACTGCTCCAGCAACTCCAGGTGGGCCGGGTTCTCCTTGACGCCTGACAGCGGCACCTGATGGGCCCTCCAGGTGCCCTCGACGACTTCGCCGTCGACCAGCTTGGGGCCGGTCCAGCCCTTCGGGCTGCGCAGGATGATCATGGGCCAGGCGGGCATCTCGCCGTCCCAATCGGCGCCCTGCCGAGCGGCGTCTTGAATGCCGCGGATGCGTTCCCAGGCATAGGCCAACGTGTTGGCGAAGCGCTCATGCATCCAGGGCAGATCGTCGCCCTCGACCCACAGCACCTCGTATCCGTGGCCTTCCAGCATCTCCTGCAGCAGCGCCGGATCCTTGCGGGCCAGCACTGTCGGGCCCGAAATCTTGGCGCCGTTGAGGTGAAGAATGGGCAGAACCGCCCCGTCGTGGCGCGGGTTCAAGAACGATATGCCCTTCCAGGCGCCCTCCAGCGGGCCCGTCTCGGCCTCGCCGTCGCCGACAACCGCCACCACCAGCAGATCGGGGTTGTCGAAGGCCGCCCCGAACGCGTGGCTCAAGGCATAGCCCAACTCGCCGCCCTCGTGGATCGACCCTGGTGTG
>Ga0123354_10010921_pt1 | contig 14014 bp, 16 predicted proteins | sample TergutLab28metaG_2_FD_97872 | JGI IMG/M metagenome (GOLD analysis project Ga0123354, IMG submission 97872) | Labiotermes labralis P4 segment gut microbial communities from Petit-Saut dam, French Guiana - Lab288 P4 | ecosystem: Host-associated > Arthropoda: Insects > Digestive system > Gut ... | reverse complement strand
GGGAAAAAGCAGGGCGAAACCTAACTCTCATCTTTTTGTCTCTAAATCGGGGTTCACACATAAGTTTTTAATATTACTTTGTGTATTGGTCTGTTGCGAGTAAGTCCTATTCGAAACGATGATATCCGCATTTGTGGTCTGGGAGGAATAGAATAGGGGTCGCCAGTCTTTGTTTTCTTTTTTTGCGGCCAGCACAGCTGGGTTTTTACCGATTATTGCAGTGATTGTTATGACTGGATTAGTAAGACCCAACCATGTCATTGTCATCCGCGGCACCTCCATCGATTTGGAGTATGTTGCTGCTGATGATAGTGCGATTAAACCTGGAGATCTCGTCTATCTCTCTGATGAGAAAACCATAAAACAAGGCGGATCCGCCACCGGAGCCACCGAGGTAGCCCTTGGCATAGCAGGCTACGAACAAGCCCATAGTTTGTGCAGACCCAAAGAACGCGAGGAAGCCTACAAACCCGGCACCATGGTACCTGTACTACTCAACGGCTCAGGCGTGCTAGTTATGGCGAATTGTACCGATGCGGTAATAGCAGGAGGCATAGCGCTCACCAGCAACGGCGATGGAGCACTCAAACCCGCTGAGGAAGGCGACACCATCTACGCCATATCCCTTGAAAAATATGAGACCGGGCTAACCCCGATACGACTCAACTAACTGGGGTGACTAAGATGAGACCTCTCCAAGAATTTCGCACCAACGGTCCCCTAACCCCTGAGCAGTACACTCAGCTAGACACCGCCATCAAAACTACATTGCGCCAAAACCTAATCGCCCGGCGCATTGTACCGGTCACGGGTCCCTTTGGGTTTGGTAAAGAAGCCATTACCCATATGCGCATGGCTGATGTCAGCCCTGCCCAGCTTACCTACGCATGGAAAGTAGACGCCAGCCAAGACATCGTCAACTTTAAGCAGGAAACTCTGCCCATTCCTGTGATTCAGAAAAGTTTTCGCATAAACGCCCGCATGCTCGAAGCCAGCCGCACCCAAGGCACCGCACTTGACACCAACACCGCACAATCCGCCGCCTATCAAGTAGCCCTAAAAGAGGACAAATTCATATTCTACGGAAACAGCGCAGACGGCAAAAAGACCGATATTGATGGGTTGTACAGCGGCGCGGGACTCGAAGACGCCACTGCTAATGATTGGAGTATTCCTGAGAACATTCCTAAATCAATTAAAACCGCCATCGGCAAACTGTTATCCAAAAATATTGCTCCGCCCTACAACTTGGTGCTTAACCCTAAACAATACGCGCAGGCCTTAGAGTTCATTCCTATGGCTGGCACCACCAACTATCTGGATTGGATATCTGGTGCGATTAAGGGGCAGATTTTGATGACCTCAGCGATGGAGGAAGATAAAGCCTTGGTGTTGGCGGCGGGTTCACGGGGCTTTTTTGATGTCGCGGTGGGGATTGATGTGAATTTGCAAACCGAGATAATGGACTTAGACCACGGCCACGACCTGTTCGGCGTTATATTCCAAACTTTGGTGCCCCGCATCATCTACCCCGAGGCGCTGTGTAAACTCACAAGCATCTAAATGGACAGAAACCAAACAACCAGCCCTTTTTTCTTTTTCTTTCTTTTCTTTCTTTTTTGTTTTGTTTTTACCCAATGGGGTGTGAACTTTATGTTTGAAAAAATAAAGAAAATGCTTAGGTCATTGTTTAGGTTGGACTGGCAGGAAGACACCGACATCGCCACCCACTGGAAATTTGAAATTATACGCAGCGGAGCAGTCATAGCCAAAACTGACCCCGTCCACAATGTGACTACTAATGCAGGCCGCAACATCGCCCGGGGCCTACTGCATCAGGCTGGTCATGGGGGCATAGCGGGCTTTGACCGCCTAACGGTTGGCAGCACAGACTACACGCCTGTGGCCTCTGAAACCGCATTAAACGGGGAGGTTAACGCTAACGGCTTAGAGCGGACCTCGGGCACCTACACCAACGAAACCAACACCGGAGATTGGAAACTTGAGCATACTTTCACCTACAGTGGCACCAGCCCCGTAACCATCTACACCGGCGCATTGTTTAACGCTGCATCCGCAGGCACCATGCTCTACGCCGCCAAATTTAGCACCTCAGCTGTTTTGGCTAACGGCGATCAGCTGCGAGTTACGGTGAATGGATCTATCGGAGCAGCCTAACCCTTTTTCTATAATTCGACGGCAGGGATACGGCGTGCCCGCAGAGATAGTGCAGGGGTGGTATACAGAAGGCAATAACCCCGTTTCTCTCTCATCCTATTTTCTCTCTCCAGCCGCAAAAGGCAACAAACTCTTAATCATAATGTCGAATTCAATCGTGAACTCAGCCTATCCTCTGTTCTATAATATGTCCCCCAACGGGGCTTATTTATCTAATTTTGAGTTGTTAGGTGAGCAGGAGCGGGTGCATATTTTTTGTGCCGATATCATCAATGATATCCCTGCCAACACCAGCTTTTTATCTTTCACTCAGACGGCGAATAATAATTATCGATCAGTGCACATCCAAAGCTATGAGTTAGCGGGAGTAGATAAAACTCAGCCGTTTAGCACCCCTGTTTTTACGGAGTTTACTGCAGCCACTACTCCTACCTCTGTCATAAATATTGTTGACCGGGCCAATGGGGTAGTGTTTGTGAATTATACTTCGCCTACAATTGGTTTTCATCAAAACAAAACCTTAACTAACAATTTTATTGTGGAGCATGCTGGAGCACAGGGCAACACCAGCCCAAACGGTCTCTGCTATATGATTAATGGTTATAAACATGCGCCGCTTAACAGCCAAGAATACACCGATATATATCCTCCAAACGGAAGCGGGGTGAATGTGATTTTTACAGCCCGCACTATAGTTCCTGTTCCTAAAGTCGTTGAATTTGCCGCTCAGCTTGCGGTCTCCATTAATTTTGATCGTCAGCTAATCAATAAGCGCCTCTACCCCGCAGTGGTCTCTTTGCAGGCAAGTTTAACTCGGCAGTTTAGCAGTCTGTGTCAGTTTTCTGCGGGTCTAAATGCGGCGGCTGATTTGTCTCGGTTTGTTTCTGCTCTGCGCAGCTGGAACCCTAAAACTGTTTTGCAGGCAAGTTTAACTCGGCAGTTTAGGGCGTTTCGCGGGTTTAGGGTGGATTTGGGGGTTTCGGCGGCGCTTGCTCAGCTGTTTGATGTGGTGAAGGCGTTTAGTGCCCAGTTGTCTTTAGCGGCAGATTTTGGGGTTCTTCGGATTCCGGTTTTGCGTGCGGCTGTTTTTGATGCGGGGCTCTCGGTGCAGTCGGGGTTTAGCCGCTCAGCAGAGCTGGCCCGGCGGGTTTTTAGTTCTTTGGGGGTAGCTGCGGGGGTTAAGCGTGTGTTAACCGTGGTTCGCGGGTTTTTGGTGTCGTCTCGGTTAGCTTCTGTGATGGAGTTTGTGCGGTTTTCGGTTTTGCGGACCGCGGTTTTTAGTGTTAAAATCTCTTTGGAGAGTGCGTTTAGCCGCCAGATACAGCTAATTCGGCGGTATCTCTCTGCTCTAAGTGCCTCGGCTATACTGCAGGTGACAGTTTGGTTGTCCCGCAGCTTCCCAGCTAAACTCTCTCTAAGTGATTTATGGCGCGTTTTTAGCGGGAAGCTGCATTATGCCCTAAAACTTTTTGAGATTCAGCCTCAGCCGCCCAGAGACACAAACGACGACGAAAACAAAGAAGACGATGATGTGGAGGAGGAGGTGGACCGTTGAGCAGTAATTTGGTTTTGGCCAATGACGGCGTCAATCCTGATAAGGTTTTGGCTGCTGGAATGCGGATCAGGCAGTATTTCACTCCGGCCAAAAATCTAAACCTTGACAGCTTAAGCTTAGAACTCACCAATAGTGATAATGTTGATTTTCATCAATTTGACTGCAGGGTGCAGATCACTCAGGGTGGCACAGTTATTGGTGAGGACACCGCTCAATCTGTCATGATATATCAGGGTCGCTCTGAGCGGGTAACGGTTTATTTTTCCAGCTTGGCCTTAAAAGCTAACACACAATATGCCCTAAACATCACCCTGCCCGTCACCTATGCCTTTACCCTAAATGAGCTCTATCTGACAAGCATCCAGCCTCCCCCAAGTCCGCTAAATGCGGTGCTGGGTAATTTTGAGAGCTACGATTTGACTTTGGGTTCTACCTCTTTTTTGTCTGGGTCACTGTGGTTTTTGGGGTATGGAACCGTAGAGCCGCCTCCAGCCTACAGTGTCACCTATCAGGGTAACGGCGCAACAGGAGGCAGTGTACCCGTTGACAGTAAACAGTATGAGGAAAACATGTCCGTAACTGTGCTGGCTAACACGGGGAATCTGGTGCGCACCAACTATACTTTTAGGGGCTGGAGCACCAATCCGTCTGCATCTACCCCCGCCTATACTGTCTCAGGCAGTACGGTTACGCCTCCCAGCTTTACCATGGGTGTCTCAAATGTGGTTTTGTATGCGGTTTGGGAGGCCCTGCCCGCCTACACTGTAACCTACATGCCCAATTGGCCCGGCGGATCTGCCGGATCGGGTTCAGTTCCCACTGACTCAGCTAACTACACTACCGGCAGCACCGTTACGGTACGGGCTAACCCAGGGAATTTAGCTAAGGCCGGTTATATTTTTCGCGGCTGGGCCACCAGCTCCTCTGCATCTAATCCAAACTATACTGTGACTGGCAGTACTGTGTCGCCTTCCAGCTTTACTATGGGCACTGCAAATGTCACCTTATATGCGGTTTGGGAGGTCCTGCCTACCTATAGAGTGATCTATAATGCCAATTGGCCCGGCGGATCAGCGGGCACTGGATCGGTGCCCACGGATTCGGCTGACTACCTCACCGGCACCTCTGTAACTGTGCGGGCCAACACCGGCAATCTAGCTAAGGCAGGCTATACGTTTAGGGGCTGGGCCACAACCAACAACGCGGCTAACCCGAACTATACTGTGACTGGCAGTACTGTGTCGCCTTCCAGCTTTACTATGGGATCTGCTAATGTTGTGTTGTTTGCGGTTTGGGCGGTTTTAGTGTATAGTGTGGGTTTCTCTGTGTCTCTTAATGCTCAAGCAGCTCTTACTAGACAGTTAAGTATAGTTCGGCAGACAACCCCCTATTTAACGCTGTTTGGGGGTGTTAATCGTTTGGTTTTGTTTTTGCGGGGAGTTTCTGTGAATCTAAATACATCTGCCTTGCTGAGTCGGGTGTCTGTTCAGCTTCGCGGTTTTAGGGCGGGGCTGGGGGCAGCGGCGGTGTTTGCTTCTTTGTCTGAGGGACTATATGGATTTAGTGCCAAGCTTTCACTATCGGCAGATTTTGGGGTTCTTCGGATTCCGGTTTTGCGTGCGGCTGTTTTTGATGCGGGGCTCTCGGTGCAGGCGATGCTGTATAAGCGGATCCAGTTAACCCGAAGGATTCTCTCAAATCTAAGTGTCGGGGCATCTTTGCAGCGGAGGGTTTGGGGGGTGCGCAGTTATGTGGCGGGGTCTGTTGTGTCTGTTTGGTTTGTGCGGCGCTTTGATGCTGTTAGGCAGCTGGGTGCGGGTTTGGGGCTCTCTGCGGGGTGGAGTCGGATCTTTTGTGTTCTGCGGGGCTTTAATGCGGGTCTTAGTTTGAGGGCTGGTTTGGGGCGGGGGTTTGTTTATCTGCGGGGGTTTGCGGCGGCTCTGGGTTTGGAAGCTGTTTTTATGCATTGGTTTGGTCGGCTGCGCGAAGGCCTTTTCATATTTGAGCGAAAGAAACATTCCGATATAGTTGAGGAGATTCTCTAGTGACCTGTAACAAAGCACATCTTTATCCGGGCAGCAGTCTAACCCGTGTCTATCATATAAGAGATGAAAAAGGGGAGCTCTACGACCCCACCAATCTCTCAGGTACTATAGTTGACTGTGGCGGGTGTCTGCGGGGGTCTCTTAGCTACAAGGATTTTGCTTATGTCTCAACAGGAAAATATCGTCTGCATTGGAACCTTCCAGTTGATGCGAAGAAAGGCGTTTGGTATCTGCATCTAACTGCGGAGTATGATCTGCTCACTCCGTCTCTGATTACTAAGAAGACGTTTAATTTTACTGTGGATCTGCCGCCTAAAGATGGAACCTGAGATTTCTTCCCTATTTGTTTGTGGAGCTGCTCTATGTCTTATCCGTATTGTCTGCCCAAAGATGTCAAAAAATTAATCAATACTGATCTCTCCGATGATCAATTAGCCGCTATTATTGGTGATGTGGATCGTGATTTAGATGACCGTTTAGAAGGCCGGACTATGAAGGCTGAGATTAGAAAGCTCTGCAGTATGCGCTTAGCTGCGGTGGTGGTGGCTCAGCAGCAGACTTCGCTTTTTCGGTCGGATGGGTCGTTTTTGCCCAGCGGAGAGGGCAACATAAAGACTTGGAGTCGGTTTGTGAAGCAGAAAGTTATAGCTGCTAAGGGGGGTCGGTGGGATAGTGTCGGATAAAGTCTATTTATCCCCCGAGCGCATCCTGCTCAAATACATCCAAGACAGCTGGTGTCTTGATGTTGAGGGTGTCACAGCCTGCGAGGTTAAATTCACCGATAAAGACTATCCTAGTGATAACTGCGCCTATGCACCTACCGTTTGTGTTCAGCAGGCGGGGGCTCGTCGTAAGCAGGCTGAGGAGGATGCTTTGTATGATTTTACTTTCATCGTAAAGGTGTCACTGTGGGCTGGCTGGAGTAAGATTCCCCAGGACTGCGACACACGTTTGCTGCATGGGTTGATGGTGGATCACCTCAAGAAACTGTTTGGGGTGGCGCCTAAGCTCTGTCCTGAGGGGTGGGTGTATGCTTATGTGGAGTCTACTGCTAATGTGGCTTTGATGCTTAATTTGCTGCCTCAGCTAAATGAGTTCAACCTCACTGTGAAGGCGGTCATACCTTGGATATAATCATCCAAACGCCTGATACGGTGCAGTTGATCAGCCAGCTAAATACGGTTCTCTCGCCGATAGATTTGGAGACCGCTATGCATCGCATCGCCTATTCCGCCTTAGAGTCACTGCGGGGCAGTATGGCGGGGCATAGCCGTTCGGGGTTGACGCGGGATAGTTTGAACACTTGGATTATTTCTTCTGCGCCTGATTCTATATCTGTGGCCGCTGGAACTAGGAGTCGGGGTCAGATTTTGAAGTGGCTGGATCAGGGCCGCGGCCCCGTCCGTCCCACAACCCGCAAGGTATTGCGCTGGTTCACTTTTCCCGAGCACATAGCGGTGTTTTCACGCTATAGCCGTGCGACGCAGGGGACTGCTTTGATGACAAAAGCCGGTGGGGATGCCATAGACCAAGCCCCACAAATCATACAGAGAACATTAGCCGCGTCTGCGGCGTATCCGAAATAATAGTACCCTACCTCTATGAGGAATATTTGTTGCCCACAGGTATGGATTGGAGTTTAGGCCTCTACAGCGGCTCAACCGCGCAGTCTTTGGGGGGCCGCATCGTTAGCTGTACGGGTCCGGAGAAGCATGCATCGAATCATTTTGATCCGCACACCGGCAGCCGACGCGCAGATCTGCACACCACTGGAATATATTGGACGATTGGGTTTCGTTTAAAGCTACAGACATTGTCGCCCTTTATTACGGCGCACTGTTTTAAGAGTAACGAAGCGGCGCTCTCGACTTTTAATTTGTATGTGTCTGATGGGCTCACTAAGGCGGGCTGGACCAACTGCCTAGTCGATAGCTGTGATTTGTCGCTGGATCAAGAAGGTTACTTGGTGGCTGATGTGGTGGTGTCTAGTCTTTCAAGTGAGAGCCGGGATCTTACTGTTCCTGTGGATGCTGTGTTGCCTATGACTAAGGAGTCGGTAACTACTTTTAGTGTGGGGGGTAACTCTTTGGCGGTTAATTGGACCTCGCTCAAGTTTGGCATCAAAAACAATGTGACTCAGCTCTCCAGCGGAAACAGCGTTACCATGTCGGAGCAGTATGCGCGTCATGCCGAGTACAGCTTGGATGTGCAGATTTTAAAGAAGGCGCAGCTGCAGTACGGTACCGACAGCACGACTAAAACCCGCGCCGTCGTTATCGGCCTGCGCAATAACCAAGCCAGTCCCGCCACCACGACTTTTACCTTCTCCAATATGGATCTGTCCAGTAACAGTGTTAGTGTGGATAATCTAAATGCGGTGTATGAGCGCATAGCGGGTGCGTCTAATAGTGTGGTGGTCAGCTGATGAAGCCGTATAAGACTTTTAGTCCGCCGCAGAGTCTGCTTGATCAGATCGGACAGGAGTATGGCGGGGTCTATACGGTTTATGTTTTGGATGCTAAGGAGTATCTTGAAACTGCTGAAACTTTGACCAGAAATAAGCGGTTTTCTGCTGAGGCGCAGGGAAAACTTGCCGAGCCTTTTACTGAATCTGAGCTGCGAACGGCCATACTCTATCGTTGCACAACCAAAGACGATGCGCCTTTGCCTAAGGATTTGCCCAGTAAACTCTTTGAGGTGCTTAGCTGTGTCGCCATACCGCTCAATATGTTAACGCAGGAGGAGGGCCGGATGTTGTTGGAGTGCTTTTGTGACCCAGAAAAAGACCAGCATAGCACTCTGGATCAGCTTAGCCCAGCTGGGTTTAGTCCGTTTGGGTGATTGGAGTGCTAGGCAGCTTGGGGAGTTTATGGTGTATTTGGCCTATGTGGAGATTGAGCGCCAGCAGCAAGAAAAACAACAGCGGTAAGGGTAAGAAGCGGGGTAAGTGCAGATAGGAGGAGGTTGTGTTAGTGAGTCAGATGACCTACAGCATCATATTTACTGGAACTAATTTGTCGGCTCCGGCGGCTAATAGTGCTAAGCAGGGTTTAGTGTCGGTGGGCCAAGCCGGTTCGCAGAGTATGAACAATGTGCGTATGGCTACTGACGGTGCCACAGTGAGTATGAATACGTTTAGTTCGGCGAGCTACCGCGGTTTTCGGTCTTTGCAGATGGGGGCTATGATGGGGGTGTCGTTGTTTGGTACGTTTTATATGCGTCAGATGGCTCTTGAGAACAGCCAAGACAGCTTAACGCAGAGTCAAGAAAGGTATACGGAGTCTGTTCTGCAATATGGGGCGGGCAGTAAGCAGGCACTAACGGCGCTTAATCAGTTGGAGCGTGCTCAGCGGAGTTATCAGTCTGCGCAGACGATGAGTACTTTGATGACTATTTCGGCGGGGGTGCAGCTGGTGGGGTTCGGTGCGCAGATTTTGTATGTTTTGCCCAAAATCAATACGCTGATTACTACTTTGCGTTCGCTGGCTGTTACGCAGACGCTTCTTAATGCTTTGAAGGGTCCTGTTGGTTGGGCTATGATTGCTGGGGGGATTGCGGCGGCTGGGGTAGGGGTGTATGCAGTCAATAATATGCTAAATAATAATGGCGGCGGCAGTGCGCCTAGTGTGAATGTGAATGTGAACAGTCAGCAGGATATCTATTTGCAGTATTTGCAGCGGGTGAACAGCAACAGTGTTACTTCTGCGGGTGGTTAACGTCTCCAGCTAAACAGCTCTGATTCATCTATGCTGTTGATTCCGCCGTTGTGCTGTGGAGGGAGTTTTTCTAAGATCTTTTTTGGGTCTGTAAATAATGTGGCTCCTGCGGCTAGGAGGGGTTTAACCCAGAGTTGGTTTTGGTTTAGGGGCTGGTAGATGTAGAGGGGGTGGCCCAGTTTTAGGGTGTGTCTTGCGTGGTTGAGGGTGCCGCTGTTCTCTTTTGCTTCGATTATGATTGAGGTGTGGGTTAGCTGTGCTAGGGTTTGGTTGCGCAGCAAGAAATTTTCTGGTTTTATTTGGGTGCCGGATGGGAATTGGGAGACGGCTAGATGTTTCTGCATAATTACTTGTTGGAGGGGTCTGTTTTTTTGTGGGTAGACTTGGTCAATGGGTGTGGCTAAAACTGCTAGGGTGTATCCGTGGGCTTCTATGGCTGCTTTGTGTGCGGCTGTATCAATGCCCTCAGCTAAACCGCTGGCTACAATGATGCGGCGATCGGCTAGAGTTTGGCTGATCAGATAGGCGGCTTCTATGCCTTTTGGGCTGGGGTTTCTGGATCCTACTATGGCTGCTCTGGGCTGGGGCAGGGGGATTGGGAGTTTGCCTTTGCAGTAGAGTTTTAGGTTTGCGTCTTTATCAGATAATTTTTTGGTGTCTTTGGGGCCTAAAAGATCCGCCAGAGTGCTGGGATAGATTGGGGGCATCATATTAATATTGGTAAGAGGGTGTGTGTTGTTGGGTGTAGTGGCTGAGGCTAGGATGTGTGGAGCAAGGGGAAGGGAAATCACATCGGTTAGCCTCTGATGGGAGCAGAAATAAGTTCATGTAGGTGAATATGATCTATCTCCCATCACCACATACACATAAGTCTATAAGGGGTTGTTTTATTTAATGCTAAGTACCCGAACAGTCTGTTCAGTAATTAGACATCTAAGTGTGATTGTTGGTGTGTGTCCAGCAAATGTGTTTTAATTGGGTTGTTATTATAATTGTGGGTGAGGAGTGCCTGTGAAGCCTGGATACCTTTTGCAATTCATCGATACCAAAGGCCGAGTAGGAACAGCATCACCCAAACTTTACTCTAACAGACTTCTATTGTGTTTTGACCGATATTGTTGATGGCTGTGTCTGCTGAAGAAAGAAGAACAACGATTAACAAGTTTCTGCTTCTATATTTGATAGCTGATGCCGCTGACAAACACTCCAAGAGACTTACCTTTGTCAAGATTCAGCAGTTAGTATTTTTAGCGCAGTTAGATATGATCCAGCATCAGATGGAGGGGTTTAGTTACAGCTTTAAAAAAACAGTCCGGGGTGTTTATAGTGAAGAGTTACAAGCGGATCTTTGCAATCTAAAAGAAATGGGGTTTATTGAAGCTGAAAAATCTTTGCTGTTAAAGCTGAAAAACCTATTTTTGAAGAAACCTGCCAAAAGACAGGCGATGGGTCGTCAAATCTTTAAGAGGTGAATAGTATGGTGAGAAAATCTAGCGTAGATGTGGGGGCTGTTTTAGCTAAATCGAATTTGAATTTGGAGTGGCTGCGAGACCACTACGATGAACTCAAACAAACCCATGACAACCAATGGATCATAATTGACAACCAAAGCATAATTTACAGCTCATCTTCACATGATGAAATCATGGAAGCTCTGCGGACTGAGAACAAAAATACAGCCATCATTAAATATATCACCTCTGAGGAACCCGCTATGGTTTTTGAAGCCGCCTTAGCCGCGGTTTCTATAAAAAGGGGTAAACCTGAGCTATCAGATAAGTCTTGGTTTGCAGAGCTGGAACGTCTCAAGCCCACTATCACAGATTATGATAGGTTGACGGGTATACAAAGAGCTAAAGAGATACTCTTTAGGCCGGAGTATCTAACAGAGGAGTTTATGCAGGAACTTGGCTTGGGATAACCTCGAATAAAAAGGGTTATTTTATGAGGTATTTCTGTGTGGCTTCCTCGGTCCATATCGGCGGCAGCGGACTGGTTGGATCAACACATTTGTAGGTGGCTGTCAATTTTTTGTCGGTGTTTAGCCAGCTGTAATGTATTTCTTTGATTCGGTGATAGGCCCCGCTGACTTGTATTACTGCTCCGGGCCACAATAACTGAGTGGGGACAACGGTGAAGGTCATGGTGGGAATCGGATCTTTAAGATTAGCCAAGACGCGTGTGGCTTCGACTCGGGCATGTTCAAAGCTGTTGATTTCATTATCGCGTAGATGCATGACATGTATGCCGTAGTTGTTCATGCTGGTTTGATCTTTTATGACGGGGGAGATGCCCAGTGCATTCATGGTAAACGGGTCGATTTTTACTCCGCCGCTAAACTGCAGGCTGTCTATGAATATGAAGAATTGGCTGTTGGCTCCTCCGTGCGGGGTGACTTCCACAGCTATGGTGAAGCGTACTAGGTGTTCCCAGTCGAATTCTTCGCCGTGGGTGAGGTTCCAGCAGTTGTCTCCGCTTGTTTTTATGTCGGCGTTTGCGCCTATGGGGAGGCTGAAAAAGTAGTCGTTGTTGGTTATGACGTTGTTGTTGGCCATGGAGTGGCTGGTGGGCATGGCAGTGTAGCGTAATTCGTTGTTGCTGCTATCGATTAAGAAGAACATGGTTTTGTGGCCATGCTTAGTTACTATTAGGTCCATGTTGTTGGAGTTGTTTGCGTATTCTGCTATGAGGAGTAAAAAGTTGAGGTTGGTGGTGCGGTGCAGGGCGTTTAATCCTGCTGGGCCGATGTCTGGGATGCGGGTTAGGTTGAGATCAGCAGTTAGGGTAAACACGGGGGTTTGGGTGTTGTAGCCTGTGCTGCCGACATAGATGCATCGTTCGCCTTTTTTGTACTGCGGTTTCTGCTTTCCGATGAGTGCTAAGGCGGGGGTGTGGTCGTAGTCTCCTATGGTACTGTTGCGTCCGTTGTTGGCGGTGGTGCTCCAGATGCGGGGTTGGTATTTGGTGTAGCCGTACTCGGTCCATCGGTCGCCGTCTGGGGGGTAGCCGGTGTCTATGCCGCCCCAGACATAAATCACGTTTCGGACATCGCTTAATGAGCCGCTGTAGTATTCGGGTTCCCGTAAGTAGTTGGGTCCAAAGACGGCGGTGGATGTTTTTTGGAAGGGTCTTAACATGATTTGGGGCCGTTGGGTTTGGCTGGCGGTGTAGTAGTAGCCGTCATAGCCGATGCGGTCACACACAGTTCGGATGACGTCAAATATTGTGTGTGTTTGGTAGTTGCAGCCGCTGTCTATTACATGGTCTAGTCCGTTTGGGTTGTTGGGGGCATCGATGTTAAACTCGATGGGGTAGTTGTTGGCTCCTGCGGCCCTTGAATCAGGATATTCGAGGATGTTTTGGAGCATCCGGCGGTAGGTCCAGTCATTGGTGGTGTAGGGGGTCTGCGCAGATTGTAATTGCCAGTAGTCAAATGTTATGGTGTCATCGTCTAATCTGGCGGCGGTGTTTAGGCAGTCTAGGCTGATTTTTAGGCGTTCTTCGGTTGTGCCGGGTAGTTCTTTTATGTGGTCTGCGTTGACGTATCCATAGAAGGGGGTGAGCCAGCTTGATCCGGATGGTCGGAATAGGATGCGGGTTAAGCGATAGGGGTTTTGGAGGATGCTTGTGAGGCTGGTGCGTCTGCCCTCGAGATTGATGGTTGCGGTGCTTATGCGTTGTATGCCTGTTTCGCGTATGTCAAATCCGGTTACGTTGTTGGTGTGGTCCTGCCAGCTACTGCTGGTTTGGTTGTAGCATTCTACTGTGATTTCAGGAACCGAAGAAGAGGAGCTCATAACAATCAAAAGGGTTGGTGAAAACCTCGTGCTGCAGTGCAGATTCCAAATAGCCGGCTGGTTTTGTGGTGTCTATTTATTGGACGGTTTGTTCGGGTGCTTAGCATTAAATCAAATTGTGTATGTGTTGTTGGTGTTGTGGTTTAGTTGAATTCAAAATTGGTGATTACGGTTTGGTTTGCGGCTTGTTTGGTGCTTGGTGCCGCGGTTATATTTATCGGTACCCAATACAGAAACAATGTTGTTTCTCCTGATTTGTCTGTTCAGCCTGAAGGCCAGCTTGAACTTCCTGTTCAGCCGGAAAATCAGCCCCTTCAATCAGACATAACTGTCAATCAGCCCGGCAGGTTTCCCCAGAATCTCTATCCGTCCAGTCCAGCGGGCCAAGTTTTTGACATCTGCTGATGAGGATGTTTAGTTTTGTTTTTTCCGAATTGACTGTGCAGTGTTATGGCAATTAACCCAAAGAAACATGTAGTTCCCCACAAGCATATTATCGGTGATATTGTTGATGGGGTCACATCTAATTTTACTGGAGGTCTAATCGGCGGAGGCGGATCAGGAGGCGGAGGCGGCGGCTGGAGTGGGGGGCTGTTAACTATATCTTCGGGGCATTTGCCGCTGGATCCTGTAGAGTTGATAAATTATGCTTGGGAGTGGGTGAATGGTAAGTGGACCCCGCATACCAAACATATACCAACCGGTGACAGCTATCTTAAAATC
>Ga0123354_10010920_pt1 | contig 14015 bp, 6 predicted proteins | sample TergutLab28metaG_2_FD_97872 | JGI IMG/M metagenome (GOLD analysis project Ga0123354, IMG submission 97872) | Labiotermes labralis P4 segment gut microbial communities from Petit-Saut dam, French Guiana - Lab288 P4 | ecosystem: Host-associated > Arthropoda: Insects > Digestive system > Gut ... | reverse complement strand
TTTGTTGGGGCCCGGTTTTGCTGCCCCCACTTTCCCATGAACGTTCGGGCCTCCCCCCCGGGCTTGTTAGGGGGAAAAAATTAACAGCCTGGGTCTCCCCCCCCCCCCTCGTTCCATTCCAAGACCTACGGTTGAGAAGCTGATATTTATACAATTCAGTTACTGCTCGCGCGTTGACGTTGTGAGTGCTGCTGCTGCGAGAGTGAATGTGCATTGGGAAGTGGTCAGTCCGGGGTCTGCTCGAGGTGATGCGTGTTGCGAGTTGTGTTGTGTGACCGTTTGGTGCTTACATTGAAGTGGGCTGAGGAGGGTGATCTGATTCTGAGCCACCAGCAGAATGTTGGGACGTTTTTATGTTCGACATTTTTCGAATCTTTATCGTGTCACCATTGGTGTATCCGTAAATTAACGCGATCCTTGAAGACGTTCGTTGGGAAATTCCATGCCTTTAACACACCTCGGGAACTGGGTACTGTTAACATAATCATAACAGTCTGCTGCAGGACCCAGTCTTTAGCCACATTCTCACATTCTAGTTCTTTAAGACCATTTTAATTTTACGTTTCTGAACCGTGCATTGTGATATACATATGTAATAAGAACCAACAAAATGCATACTTTTTACATTAGTGATTTAATTTAGTTATAGTGTCTTCGACATGTTTCGACCATTCAAGTGTTCATTCGCAGGAAAACTAGTACATGCAGTTTTATGGTATTTCTTTAATGCATCCATATAAGCAGTGTCGTCGATATCAGGATGTTTGATACCCTGAGGATGAACACTTGGATGTTCGAAACATGTCTAAGACACTATAATTACATTAAATCATTAATGTAAAAAGTGTGCATTTTGTTCTTATTACATACCAATTTTAATATTATCTCCCCCCTTGTGCTTCAGATATAACTGCACGACTTCAAAATGTTACTCATATTTATGCGATCTGTACTTCGTGTTGCGCCGCTTTTGGGCAGATTGTTAGAAGTTAGGTGGTAATTTTTAGGTCTCTCCCCTCGCAGGTTCGGGTTCGATCTCAGAACAATCTGTGTGGGACCTGTAGTGAGTAATGTGGTACTGGGACTATTTTGAAGCAAGTACTTAGGGTTTTATCCTGTCACACGACACCATATAACCTTAGCAACTCAGGAGTAGATATGGCCGAACGGCGTTATCTAACGCGATCAGAGCTGTATTGTGTTGCGGAGTACCCTGTTTCATATCTCGGCCCTGACACCGGCTATAATTTCCGTTATGTTATCCGATTTCCTTGGGTCTTCCAGGTAAATTCCGTGTTGTCACCTGACCTTAGACCACGACCCGTTACCTTCCAAATTCATTACAATTCATCATTCATGAATCATCGTACCGTTTGACGCTAAACAAACTGCGGTAGCGACGGCGTTGTAAGTAAACTTTAAGCAAATAAGTAAATAAACAAATAAATGTAGGAGAGAAATATATATATATATATATATATATAGGTATATCGTGCTAAAATGCCTGAACCCTTTTTTATGAGTTTTGGTGCACCAGCAGTATTTGTGACGTATTGAATGTTATTTCGTAGGCCATTCAACTATTGCTGACTGTTGTGTGCTTTGTGCGAGTCTGTAATTACGCTGAATAAATGCACGCGGTGACACAGTCGGTTGAGGTACTGCGCTACAAGCCGGAAGGTCGCGGGTTCTATTCCCGGTGGTGTCATTGGAATTTTTAATTGACATAGTCCAGGTTCGGTTCATCCTCTTAACACAAATGACAACTTTACCACCTTCATGTGCCGATTGTCATGAAATCTGGGAGTCCCAACCTCCTGGAACCCCCAGGGCCTGTCCAGGCCCGTACAGGGATTGCTTTACTTACGGATTAATTAATTTACATGTCCGGTGCCGTGTTTTATTGGAATCCACAGGTTTTGTGGCCCTGTTTTGCCTCTGTTCTGGGTTGATATAATTTTGCCCAAAGGATTAGATTGCTGCTCTCAACTGTTCATTTCTTTTGCTTGGCATCCCTTCAATTTCACACAGAGAGCTGTACCAAAATTTCCCAACATTTGACTGGGCACCGTTACAAATGCTTTCATATAATTATATTTTTAGATTCCTGAAGAAGAAACTTTGTTTGGATTCGTGTACCGTTTATTTTCCTATTCAGCCACACATATCAATATTATAGACTGTAGTTCCCCGGAATTCGTGAAATTTTGTACCCACATCATGTTGCCCGCTAAGTACAGGGTCGTTATTCTGTTTGGCAGCTATCGTTTGTTACATCCTGCTTCAACTCCGCTGTGCATGTGGGCCTTCAGATTAGTGGGCTATATTAGTACAATGAACGAGCAAGCAGGAAGTAAGAACCGATAGTTGCCAGATGAGACGGTGACCCTGTAGTCTGTAATCAACCGAATTAACACGGCGGCAGACAGCCATTAAACTACGGCTAGTAAGTTGGGTATAGTGATGGCGCTTCGAAAAGTATGAGAATGTTTTGAGTTTCCTTTCAGGAACTGGAAAAAATGATATGGCGACTGCGCGATATATTTTGTGATTGACCGGAAATGGGCGGAAGTTGCTGTTTCAATTTGTTTGATGAATTGCAGAACAATTACGAGTGCCCCTGTGCAGGAATGGTGGGTGGGGTAGGGTTAGGTGACGGCGCACCACAAGCACCGAACCAAGATCCTCACGTGTTAGGCTCTTGACAAATTCTGATACCCTCCTCCTATATAGTCCTGCTAACCTGAGTCATGTCTCGCTGCCCCTCACCTTTTCCGTCTGAAATGTTGCATTTGCTTCTCATCTCGTGCGTGCTACGTGTTTTTCTCATCTCCTGTCCACATTATTTGATCACCCTAATATTTGGCGAAGAGTTGAGGTTATGAAGCGCCTCGTCTTTTTATCCACTTGTTGCGCCTTTCATCTTAGGCGCATATATTCGCCCCATTACACTTGTAACTAGACAACCATAGAACATTTTGTTTAAAGTCGTTAAGTGGTTTGATACATTCTTGAAATATGTTATGGGTCTGATGCCCGGATATGGCTTTGCAGTTGCGCGATCAATTTATACGCGTAGTGCAAGACGCATCTTCTGAATGTGATGTAATACGAAATACGAAGTGGATTTGAGTTTCAGCAATGTCTGTTTGCTTAAATTAAAATACGCCACCCATTCATTATGCCAGTCCCAGTGGCCACTCACCTGCTGAGATTGTGGGTTCGAATCCAACCGGGGGCATGGATGTTTGTTCTGAGTGTAATGTGTTGTCAGGCAGAGGTCTCTGCGACGAGCTAATCACTCGTACAGAGTCCTACCGAGTGTGGTGTGTCGTTGTGTGTGATATAGAAACCTCGTGAATGAGAAGGCCCTGACCCCTGGGGGCTGTTGCGCCCCCCCCCCCAAAAATCCTTTCATTATGAGAATAAAATCAATGAGTGCTATGAAGACATGAGAATTTATTACTCTATAAACCTATTGTGGTCATTTTCTCAATAGGTTGCCGAAACGTGTAGAAAGTTTACGACGTCTATAGTGTAATAAATTGTCGTATCTGCGTAGCACTTGTTGGTTTTATTCTCATAATTAATCATCAGCGCATGGTCATGGTCATGAAATGTTCCGAACAAAAAAAAAAACTATAGATTGTTCCAGAAATTTCTATTTGCTTACATTCAAAACACGTTATCGAATGTTTCAGCTAGTCTTTTGACGTATATTCAGATAACGATATTGATTGTTTCAGCAAGTTCTGTTTACTGATGTGTGAATTTCGATATCGATTTTTCAGGAGGGTCCATTTGCTCATATTAAAGTATGGTATCGATTGTTTCAGCAAGGTCTCTGTACTTACATTCATAGTACGATATCGATTTTTTCTGTAAGGTACATATACTTGCAGTGAATGTCAGGTGGTGCCGCCGCAAGTTCTGTGTCGTTGATAATTTCTTGCCTATTTAATTTCATTGTGCATGCCGCAGTCGGTACTGATTGGTGTATCGGGTGTAACTGATGTGCTGGGTACCGGAAAGCCAAGCTGCTCCTCGGTGGTGTGCAAACCTCGTGCGCAGCTTGTCACACCCTTGCATCATGTTTAGGCGTTCTTTACGAAGGGAACCAATACAGGAATGAAAATATAATACGAAACGTGAGGCCCCTTCTTACCTTTGCACCCATAGACTGTTTACAGATGGTCATACCGTTTTATGAACTTGGGTCACTCTTCAGTCTTTATGCATAATTGTACACTGTTGTCACTATTGTTAGGGTAATTTAGGTTTCTGTGCAGATGTTGTTATTTCAGTGTTCACGTCTGTGTTACATATCGGTCGTGTTTAATCTCACTTATTCTCCAGATCTAAGTATATTATAATAAGCAGTTCCGTTACAGACTTGGAGTGGCCTAGAGGGTTCCAGGAAGTTAAGGTTCCCAGATTACATGACAACAGCACAGGCTGGTGGTAAGGTTGTCAGCCGTACGCACCGTCCGCCTTTACCCCCAGGAAATGCTCCTGGCACTCATTTGTGTTGGAGGCTGAGTCGACAGTCGACCCCAGGGCCATAGTGCGATTGGAAGGATTACGTCAATGAAAAATTCCAATGACACCATCTGGAATCGAATCAGCGACCTTCCGATTTGTAGCGCGGCACCTTAACCACTGTGCTACCGCGGTCCCCTAAATATATTATAATGGGTGGCATAAAAGGGGTATTTTGAACACAATTTGAAGGTAGATTCATAACGTGTACACCTACAAAATTTCATATTACTAGTCATGATTAACAAATACTAAATAGCAATATTGCGTCATGTAAATCGGTCATTGTCGGTGACTTTATTGTTATCAGTTACTGTCAAAGGTAACCATGGTGACGCCCTTAAGCAAAGTAGTTATAAAGGTTCGCAGGTCTTCGTGTAAAATACCCGCTTTTTTTTTTCGATTTTAACCGGAATTGAAATTTCTGTTATGATTTTAGCAAACTTCTCCATTGAACAATTTTACGAAAACGCGCCCAGCGGTAGTCGGAGTTGTTCGATGGGCAAGGAAGGACGGACAAACATGACGAAGCTAACAGTCGCCTTTCGCAACTTCACAAAGGCGCCTGTAAAGCCTTCTGTAAAAAAACTTCCGTTCGTTCGTCTGTCCTTCTGCCGGTCCTTGTCCTATTAGCAGTGTCTAAACCACTTATTGGATGGTTTCATGAAATTAAGCATCGACGTTCTTCACGCATATCTGCCGATCAGTCGTAACTTTCGTGAAAATCGGCTCATTAACAGCTGTACGTTACTTGACGGAGTAAATGAAATTTATGTCCCTACGTCATACGACCAGTTTGGTTGAAATTCGGCAGAGAAGACGTTTACATATAATGCCATTGAACAATTACGATTTTCATGAAAATCGGTTTTATAAGACATACCTACTGAGCGACGTGAGTGGGATTTTGCCTGTATTTTCTGCATGTTGATCCGATTGCAAGATAATTGCAAATAATTAGGTGGGATGTGTACAAAAATGTTGTTGAATTGATTTGAGTTTAGTGAAAACCGGCATATTGGGCGCCCATTTTATTTAATGGATTTTCACACTTATTGTATAATTTGGGTAAAATTTTGCGTGAGGTCTGCACTTAATGGCATTGAGCGTGTGTGAGTTCAGTGAAAATCGGCACAGGAAGGCCGTTCATTCTTTAATTACATTTAAGAGCGTACAGTGAAATCGACTGATATTTTGAAGAGTAAAGAACGACGTGGTTAAACCCTGACAACATTGCCGCGGAAGTACACCATCTGATGTCTCTTCCATTAACTGGGATACTGTCTGCAGAAACCACCGACCTTACCCGGATAGCGTGGTATGCCTCAGTCCCAAAATGAATATTTTATGTTGTTATCATAGGCCCCCAGCACCCACAGTTACGGAGTGGCCTGCGAACCAATGAAGCTCTCTCGGCTCCGCGCATGTGTACTCACACTGAAACGAAAGATCGGCTCGCTCGACTGACCTGACCGAGGTTTACCGTCTTGTTCTCCGTTCCGGATTATGTTATTGGTAGCTGCACCTCTGTGGCTTTGCACCTTCAGGTTACATCCCAGCGCTTGCTGTGCAATTTTTGCAAAAAATAAATTTTGATTCAGTCCCATTGCCGTACATATTGTGATGCGGACAGAGGATACATGGATGCCCGTCGAATGCTGTACGAGCGCTGTCCTGCCCTGGATATCACCCGGTACCACAGCGGTCATGGCCGTGTGTAATAAATAGATAGGGAGAGAGACAGGCAGGGAGTGTCGGGGGGTGGGGGATTTGAGTCAAGTGAATATGAAAGAGGTAACGTGCACTATCAGCTGATCGTATGCACTAATTTGAATTAACCCTCGGTCGGTCGCGCACCTAATACGAACGTAGTTGGTCGCCATGTATCTCTGTAGTAGACTGCGTTTGAAATGTGATGGCACACGCGCAGAAACCAGACTTTGTCTATCGGCGAAACGGACGAGTCTACTTAAATCGGCAGGGGCGTCAGTTCAGTCGACTACTGGCAGCCGAGGTGTGCGCATCAGCGGTAGTAATGCTGGTGGATACACCATGATCCGAAGTGGTGTGAAGGGTACTGGCTATCCACTCAATTCGCCAGTTTACCCTTCATCACCATGTGCCATCACGTTTCAGCTGGACTCTACCTTCTAGGCTTCTGCTAATAAAAGGTAAAGAATTTATGACTACAGCTCGGGCTTGCGTGATTTCAGGCTTCCGCAGCTCTTTAGCTGGGCACTGCGCTCTTGTCGGTTATTACGCAGAGATTAGTGGTAATTTCTTACCGATTAGGAAGTGTGTCATCCCCGTTGTGTGTGTGAAACTAGGAAATGGTATGTAGTCAAACACATCTGTGTCACTGAAGGTGTATTTAATGACTATATGATGGAACAACTACATGTTTCGGCCTGTACTGGCCATCTTCAGGTTGTCTTGGGGAACTTATGAACTAGTTATATGCATGCGCGTGCACGTGGTGTAGAGATCTCTACATACGGGCCTTATTAGCGAACTGGAGCGAAACAAACAGTTTAACAAACCGAACGAAAACAGGAGTCAGATAAAACACTATACACCTTCAGTGACACAGTTGTGTTTGACTACATACTATTTTCTACTTCTTACCGACGTTTTGGGACAACCTATCGTTACCATCAGAGTTTCAAGAATGGGACTGATAGGTTGTCCCGAAACGTCGGTAAGAAATTACCACAACTTGATGCGTTATTAACTCAGAAGAGCGCAGTTCCCACAACTCCACCGTATTCAAGAATGCATCTCATTTGGAACTTGAAACGTCTCTGATTCTTCACTAAGCGAAATTTTTCGATGCCGTCTCTGTAAGTGCCCCACAGTCCTTCCAAACTCTGCTTACTCCGAAGCGCTCCAGCTAAGCATAGGAGACCGATGAGAGCGTTGATCTCAGCTTTGTCTGTGACTTTGGTTGGAAATTTAGAATACACATTTTTGTTGAAACATTTTATCAAAAAATTTCATCTCTAATGAGACAGTTCCGAACGGCGTAGTGGCTTCCCTTACTGGGCCAATAACCCCATGTAATTTTATCAGAATATTTCGCCATCTGCGTCGAATATGTGTAGAACCTTTTTACCTTACTCCACTTCGTCTTGACCTTTCCACTGAAAACAACTGTCAGTAGCAATCATCATCTGCGTACGCCGAGTCAACTGCTGTCGGTCCTACATAATCTCTATCGCGTCATCAATGCTGTCATCATCAGGCAATATCATTGCACGAATACGCTCGGTTTTTTCCGCATCACTTCGGTACGAGCATTCTATAACGGCCGCCAGAAACGAACACCGCAGCAGTAACACGGACGGTCACGCTGTACCTTAGAGGTACAAACTGCCAAATATAACCAAACGAATGCGATTAGGAACACGAAGACCACTCCACAGGCAACTAAAGAGCAACGTAGGCAGCTACTCAGATGTACATCAGCGCACTTTTCTCATGTTCAAAGAAACAGTCTAGAGTATCTGTATTTGAGAGCTACCGTGACCAAAGAAGGGGAAGAGGATGCACAAATACCAGCTGGGTACAATCCCACGACTCCAGAGCTCTTGTCGCTGGGCGACTCGTCTTCTAACGCGGTCGGTTCAGGCTTCTGTCATGAGACGTTCGCTCACCACTGAAGGGCTGTGACACACGCTTGTTTTGGCACCGGCTGTTGCCACGAACGTTTCACTGTAGCACACGAAGCATGGTCGTCCGACGTGTTGCAATTCCTCGAATTCTCCCACCCATTTCCCCAGCGTCGGAGACAGCAGGGGTGTACACGACCGGAACGAACTGTTGGAACCAAACATTCAAACGCCCCCACCCTTCCGAAACAGTCGTGTTTCAAGTGGTTCTGTACCAGAGTTTTGTTCCTTCCTTCTGTATTTTGTTTTCCTTGTGTTGCTTCCTTTTATATCCCTCAGGTGTGCTTCCGCCATTTGGCACACTTCATGAATCGGGCCATTCGTTACCAGTCCTGCTGCTTCAAAGTCAGGTACAGATTCTTTTGTGTTATGGTGGTGTGAGTAGCTCGCAGTATGTGACGTCGATGATGGGATTGTTGAGATTCGGCATGCAGTCGGGTGCTGTAGAACAGCTGAGCAGGATTACGAAAGTAGTCGGTCGTAGTGGCATAATTCACGGCCGAGAACTGAACTCGGTACCTTCCGACTATGATGCACCACTGCTGCCTGCTTCTCCGCCACGTACGGTCACATGGTGTTCAGTCACGCTTTGTGTTGCCGGACTAGCTCAGTCGGTGCAGTGACCGGACGTTCGAGGGATCGTGGTTTCATTCCTCGCAGGGTCAAGATATTGCTTCTTTTTCCCAAGCGTCCAGACCAGATATGGGGCCCACCCAGCCTACTGTTCAATATGAATCTGGTGCTCTTTTCCCGCGGGTAAAGCGTTCGAGGATTGAAGCTGGCCATTCACCCTCTACTGTCGACGTCAGAATGCGTGGATTTGGACCTCCACTCCTACGTATCTATTTCATCTTTGTCTTCGTTAAACGTTGTCCATATCGAGGGTTGTTTAACATGCTAGTTTCAGGTGCTAATGATATATGTTGCTGGGGATATCGGTGTAGACCAGTTCGATTTGTGTGATGCAGAGTGTGCACGGGCTGTGTTGGGTCGATACGAAGTCAGAGTTAAATTAGCTGGACAGATTTTAGTGTATACTCCCAATACTTGCCAAATTTAAGCCAAATTCGCTCAGTACGGACGAAAACGAGTAGGTACGAACTGCTAGTTTGCGATATCGATGTGCCCCCACTACCCCTCACCCCCATTTCCAGCCGCCAGTTTTTACATTGCACAACGTTAAGCTCAAAGAATGAGAACAACAACCTGTCAGCACTTTTCTGCAGGTGGCGAGTGACGTAATCATGAAGCACAACTTGTCAAAGGGATGATTTCTGCTCAGTGTCTACGAGACAGGTCCCGGCCCTCTGGAAGGGAGCTCGGTAGTGTCATTTTCAACAAATTAGCCTCTCCAGACCAAGCCCAAATCACTGTTCCATCGGTAAGAGTGTAAAGATTTTTAGCCGGTCCGCCCTTGCTGGGGGGGGGGGGACTTTTTAACCGGGGCCCAAGCCCGCCCACGGCAGCCCTGGCTATGCTAAATGTTTATGCAAGAAAGAAAATTTTTTAAAGTTTGAAATATCCTACTTTTAATTTTTTCGTATCTGCACTCGAGCCCGAGACATCTAAAAGCGTCAGGATGTGCCCTGGAATACATCCCTGTGGGTTGGTCTAGTAGTAACGCTACGGACGTTTGATCGGGATGCCTCAGGTTCGAATCTGGGCCAATATAGCAGCTTCCGTCTTGAAGAGATTTCTTGTGGGTTTGTTCTTTGTAGGCGAGCGGTGTGTCAGTGCGTCAAATGTGCTGTATCGTGAGGCATGCCTTTCAATCTCTCTAGCACTCACCCCGAATGATGTCCGATTGTGCACTGTTTGACCTTCAGTGAATTTCGCTGTTAAATGACCCAGGTTCATATTCTGTGGCTGTAGTCATGCGATGCAGCGGAAGATCGTTAGAGCATCTTGCAAGTCAGCCTCGCCTAGTTCCCACCTTGCACTGTGCCTTTGGCTGTTAATAAACGGACAAGAAACTGAACAACCAACCAGGTCCTGTGTAAGACGTATGTGGCCCAATGCAAAAATTAATTTGGGAGCTCTGCGCAGGTAGAGCAGTGTAAGAATTTACGTACGGAATAAGTTTGACACAAAATCTGGACATTTATGCAAATTTTAAAAACCCGCCCAGACGGATATATTTGAGTCGAAAAAAAGAAAACCTATGGTATAAATAAAATTTATTTTAAAATTATTTATAAATATTCCTTTATCTGCGGGGGCACGCGGTGGCGCATTCAGTTGAGGCACTATGCTACAAGCCTGAACGTCGCGGGTTCGATTCCCGATGGCGTCGCTGTAAATTTTCATTAACATAATCCTTCCGGCCGAACTATGGCCTTGGGGTAGACTCAGCCCCTAACGGAAATGAGTAAGGTAAAGCAATCCCATTACAGGCCTGGACAGGCCCTGAGGGTTCCAGGAGTTTGAGGCTCCCAGATTTCAAGACAATCGGCATATGAAGGTGGTAAGGTTGTCAGCCCTACGCACCGGCCGCCTTTACCCTCAGTTAATATTCCTGGTACTCATTTCTGTTAAGAGGCTGAGTCAACCCCAGGAAGGATTATATCAATTAAAAATTCCAATGACACCACCGGGAATCGAACCCGCGATCTTCCTTCTTGTAGCGCATTGCCTCAACCAACTGCGCCACCACATATCCCAACAGAAATGAGTACCAGGAGTATTTCCTGGGGGGGTACAGGTGGCCGTTGCGTATGGCCGACAAACGTACCACCTTTATGTGCCGATTATTTTGAAATCTGGGAGCTTCAACCGCCTGGAACCATCAGGGCCTGTACCAGATTTAATTTCTCGTCACACCTGGCATCCTTTGAGAACCACTGCAGTAGTGCGATGGTATGAAACAAACCTAAATGCAGGCGGTAGTGTGATGCTGGGAAACGTTAAACGTAACTAACAACACCGCCAATAAAACAGAGTGATTGGAAGACGTTTAAATGTTCGCACATCTGCACCGTGTCTCTGCTGTTACGTGAATTGTAATTGTAATTAGAGGGAGTTTATTTTGACTTTGTGATGCCGTGTAGATTATGTAAATCAGTCTGCATACGCTTCCTGAAGTACCATATTTATATTTGAGTTTGAAATAAAATTCATGTTTACTGTGGAAAGGTACAAAGCTGATGCAATGGTGACCGTTCGCCTTAACGTCATGCCCGCCTGCAGTTTCTTCCAGTGTGTATAATGTGCAGTGTGAAGTGAAAGTCTGTAACGAACTGTATATACATCGAGACAAGTGGACTTATTTGTTTTTTAATAAAAGAATCGTGTTCTGATATCTTCTGGACCCCATGGAGTCGTCGCCATCAATGGAGGTTTGTAACCGACCATGAAGTGACTGTTCGTACAAGCACAGTTATATTAACCCTTTGACGCCTAATGTCAACTATAGTGGTCGTACCGAACCGCTAGCCTCTAAAGTTGTATTTTATATTTTTATTCAACAAATATAGGTACTGAATATTTTAAACATGGTATATAATCTCCGTTTTTTTTCCTTCAAAATGCAGTTTGTTTCATAATTCTAACGTATTTGGTTCCTGTATTATTCACATTTTATATACAGAATGTGCTAAAATTAAAAAATTAATGCCGGCGCCAAAAGGTTAACACAACTTGCATTTCCGCGTGTTCGCTTTGCTAACAGCATGTGGCTCTTCAATGAACCAGGCTAGTCACATAACACAATACACACCCTGTGATTGCGACCTAGCATTTCAGAATTTTTCCATCCGGCGACCCATAGTAGACAAATTAGAAGCAGTTCTTTGTGCGGGGTATAGTAATTTTGTGTTTTATTATTGTGTACTTTACATATGAAAGTACAAAAATAAATTAGTCGATTTTTTTTTTGCTTCTGAAATGCGACCCATTAAAAGTCCTCGCGATTCACCTTCGACCCACGACCCGAGGTTTGTGAATGCTGGCTGCTGTTGAACTTTTCAGCGTACTAGACAATAGGTTCCGGGAATTTTCACATTTGTACCGTCCAACGTGATATTATCAAACTTTTTATTCACCAATGAATGCACAAGTGATTGTCTTAAATCAATATTAAAATTTGCATTACAATAGCTCCTACATGTTTCGGTGCAGTCACGCAATCTTCAGGGAGCGCATTATCTGTGCTTGCTAAAGTTACACTTGTTAAAACAGTCAGTATTACATCGGTGTGTGATTAAATCAGTGGTGATGTGGCTGCATATATTAGTAGGTCTGTGATGAATAACGGTGTGTCAAGTACTGTAATAATAGGATTTTCCAAAACGAAATGAATCGTATCGGAATTGGCTGGACTTTACCCTTGCTGAGTGAGAGTGAGTCAGGGAATGCGTAGCCTTTTACCAACGTAACATGTTGATCGAAGAACAGGAGGTCAGTGACATAAATCCTTTATACGATCTGGCTCAACACTAACCAGCTACGCATTCCCTGACTCAGTCAGTTTCCGAACAGTGCAGCTTACACCCATCAACAAGGGTAAGTCCAGCCAATTTCGATACGATTCATTTCGTTTTGGAAAATCCTATTATTACAGTACTTGACACACTGTTATTCGTTATTCGTCACAGACCTACTAATATATGCAGCCACATCACCACCGAATTAATCACACACCGATGTACCATAATTGGCTATTATAACAAATGTTACTTTTTAGCAAGCACGAGTAATGCGCTCCCTGATTATGGTGTGACTGTACCGAAACATGTCAGAGCTGTTTTAATGTAAATTTTATTATTGTTTTTAAGACAATCACTTGAGGATTAGTTGGTGAATAAAGAAACTTTGATAGGTTCCGGGACTTTCCAGGGGTTAAAAGAGCCGGAGCGTGTATCTCGCCACTCTGCTACGTTTTAGAGCGCTGTTTGTAACCGTTTTAAGACTGACGTTCATGTCACGTGTATATAAACATTCAGATCTTACTGAGAAGGAATACCTTTTAGGCGCATTCGCAATCATGCGAAAAGCGACTGTGAGCGGCGTCATGTGTGTCTGCATGCAACAGCTGTGCTCGTACTGGACGAATTTTCATGAAATTTAATATTTGAGGACTTTTCGAAAAATATGTCGAGGAAATTCCAGTTTCATTAAAGTCTGACAAGAATAACGGGTACTTTTCGCGATGACCTAGGCACATTTATGATATTATCTCGCTGAAATTTTCTTAGAACAAGAAATGTTTCGTACAAAAGTTGTAGAGAAAATGAAAACACACTTTTTGTGTTTCCCTCCAGAAAATCGTGCCTTTTAAGATTACTTACTTACTCCATGGTGCAGAATCCTTCTTGAACAGCTAACTGGTTTGCAGCTAGTCAAGAAATTCCCCGCATTTCACGGAACCCGAAGGTTCATTACCGCACTCACAAGCGTCCACCACCTGTCCCGATCCTGGGCCAGCCCAATCCGGTCCATATACCCACATCCCACCTCCTGGAGATCCATCCTAATATTATCCACCCATCTGCGCCTAGACCTCCCCAGTGGTCTCTTTCCCTCCGGCTCCCCACCAAGACCCTATACGCCCCCTCTCCTCACCCATACGCGCCACATGCCCAGCCCATCTGATTCTTCTCGATTTTATCACCCGCACAATATTGGGTGAGGAGTACAAATCATTTAGCTCCTCGTTATGCAATCTCCTCCATTACCTCGTCCCTCCTGGGTCCAAATATTCTCCTCAACACCATGTTCTCAAACACCCTCAGCTTCCTTTCCTCCCTCAATGTCAGCGACCAAGCTTCACACCCATACAAAACAACAGGCAAAATTATAGTTCTATATATC
>Ga0123354_10010915_pt1 | contig 14015 bp, 5 predicted proteins | sample TergutLab28metaG_2_FD_97872 | JGI IMG/M metagenome (GOLD analysis project Ga0123354, IMG submission 97872) | Labiotermes labralis P4 segment gut microbial communities from Petit-Saut dam, French Guiana - Lab288 P4 | ecosystem: Host-associated > Arthropoda: Insects > Digestive system > Gut ... | reverse complement strand
GATATTCCCGCATTATCTACTGTGGCGGATTTTGTCAAACCTATGATGTACAGGATGACCAACGCTCCTGCCGGTTTACCCTTTGAACTGGAGGCCATATTGCAGGAAACCACATCGAATGATGCACAAAAACAGGCCTTTTACAAAGTATTGGGCTTCGACCCAGAAAAACATCCCTTCGACGTCAATTTCGCCGTTAAAGAAATGGATGATTTGGCGCTGCTATCGAAAGCGCCTGTCTATCCGGGTGTGGAAATCAACAGAGCGCAAAGAATAGCCGAAGTGTATCCGGATTACATTGAGGAAACCATCAATGCTTATGCGCAATCTGATGTGAAAGGTTTTGTTATGTCGTGGAACCTTTTGAATGCGCCGCAGGAAAACATTGATCGGATGATAAAAATTTTTGCGGCGTCTTCAAAAAGATAGTACCAAATCCGGCAAATCAAAGCAAGAAATGAAAAGTACATTTTTCGTCATCATCATCGCCATTGGGAGCATCATTTCATTAACGGCTCAGGTTCGTATTACAGTTGATCCGACAAGTGAAATCAAGGAAATCTCACCGTATATTTACGGCAGAAACAACTCTGTGTCGGATGATTCTTCAAGACCGACTTCCGCCGCTTCGTGGCAATTGTATCAAGATGCGGGCGTCAGGTTTTTTAGAGAATCGGGAGGAAACAATTCGACCAAGTACCATTGGCGAAAAAAAATATCCAGTCATCCCGACTGGTACAACAATGTTTATGCACACGACTGGGATTATGCAGCCCGATCGCTTCAAACCAACATGCCCGGAGCCAAAGGTATGTGGTCGTTTCAATTGTTGGGACATGTTGCCAAAACCAATGCGTATAATTTCAATGAATGGGAATATAACCAAGCCCAGTGGTGGCCGGGCGTAACCAACAACTGGTGTGGTGGCGGCGGTCCCGAATCCGGCAACGGCAATCCCGACCTGTACCTCGAACCGTGGCCTGCCGATTCAACGGTTGGTATCCTGAAGCAATGGTTCGATAAACTTGGCTTCAACAAAGAACAGTTTATATACTGGAACATGGACAACGAACCGGAATGCTGGATGAGCACACACGACGATATCATGCCGCATTTTATCCCTGTCGAAGATTATATACAACGATATGTAGCGGTGGCGTCCAAAGCACGCACGCTGTTTCCTGAAATAAAAATTGCGGGACCGGTTTTTACTAATGAATGGTTCTGGTATAACTGGCAAAACGGTACAGTACCCGATCTGCAAAATCCGTCCAAAAGATATTCGTGGGTTGAATATTTTATCAAACGGATTGCCGAAGAGCAGCAACAAACCGGATTACGCCTGTTGGATGTGCTTGATTTTCATTTTTACCCGGAGAACAGCCGGGATATTACGCTTCAACTGCACCGTGTGTTTTACGATACCACTTACGACTATCCGGGAGCCAACGGCGTCAAAGTCATTAACGGCGGATGGGATAACGGCATCACCAAAGAATATATTTTCAGGCGCAGCAACGATTGGCTGGATCAATACATGGGCGCCAATCACGGGGTTACGATGGGTATCACCGAAATGGGGTCTTTATATGCTCAGGATCCGAATGTCATTGCAGTCTGTTATGCTTCTCTGCTGGGTACGTTTGCCGAAAACAATGTGGAAATATTTGCTCCGTGGGATTGGTACGCCGGTCAATGGGAAGTGCTTCATTTATTTACGAAATATGCAGGAAGTATCGCCGTGCGTTCCACATCTACCCAGAACAATACGGTGTCGGCCTATTCCTCGCTGAATGCCGAAAGAGATATGCTTTCCGTTGTTTTGGTAAACAGAGACGTTGCCAATAGCCAATCTGTGATTATTTCGCTTGAAGACTCAGCTATTCCGGTCGGAAAGGTATCCTGCCATCAGTTATACCAGCTTCCGCAAACCGAAACGTTTATTTCTTCCACCCGGAATGCGTTGAAAAATAGCGAAATAACTGTAAATAACGGTTCTATTGCAATGACTTTGCCTGCATTATCGGTAACAGCGTTACAAATATCCCTATCAGAGTCCATTTTGGGAATTGAACAGACAGACGCGACCCGATTCAGGTTGTATCCCAATCCGGCACAAGGGCAGGTAACCGTTGAAACATCCGGATTATACGGAAAATTGCTGATCACCATCACTGATATCACTGGGAAAATAGTCAAAACCATTCAGGTGAGAGACGACAGTTCGATGAAATATACGATAGATACAAGCGAATTGAACCAGGGGGGGTATCTGGTAAATCTATATCATGACCAAAGAAAGTACAGTCAGAAATTGATGATTGAATAGTTTTTTTTGATTCATTTGAGACGGCGCAGCCCTCAACGAAGTGAAATGTACTCCTATAAAAAATTTTTTGTCATGGAAATATCAATATCTTTAATCTTTTTTTATCTTTGCCTGTTTTTTATAAAGTATCATATAAAATAATAAATGCCTATGGATAAAGTAAAGTGAATTATAATTTGTGCTCGTTTTTTTTCAAACCGAACATGTCAATTGACATCTATATATAGATTTTCAAAACTATTAGTATTATTTAAACCATTTATTATGAATATAATTTTAAAATTGAAGTTATGTATTATTACATTCCTATGTTTCATACCGTATTTTGCTTTTGCTCAAACGATAACCATCACAGGAACAATCAACGACAGTAGTACAGGCGAATCCCTTCCCGGAGTAACGGTTCGAGTGGCAAACAGTATGTTAGGCGTTGTCTCTGATATTGATGGGAAATACGCCATTACCACCAATGCCCAGGATGTTCTTGTTTTCTCTTTTGTAGGGTATAGAACCGTTACTGTTGAAATTAACGGGAGGACAACCATTAATGTCAGGATGGAAGAGACTACTCAAGAGATGGAGGAAATAGTTATTATCGGTTATGGGACACAAGCTAAAGCATCCATAACAAGTTCCATTGTGAGCGTAGCTACAGAGGAACTGTTGAAATCGCCAACCACATCGCTTGGCAATGCGTTAGCAGGTCGTTTGCCCGGTTTTTCGGCAATTCAGTATTCGGGTTTACCCGGATATGACGACCCTACGGTTTTCATTCGTGGAGTAGGTTCCCTCTCTGCAGGCAGATCGAATCCGTTAATTTTGGTAGATGGCATTGAACGCAGTTTTACCCAGATTGACCCCAACGAAGTAGCCAATATTTCTATCCTTAAAGACGCCGGCGCAACAGCGGTATTTGGTGTGCGCGGTGCAAACGGGGTAATTCAGGTAACCACCAAAAGAGGCGAAACAGGAAAAGCAAAAGTCTCTGTTTCAACTTCTTTCGGCGTACAACAGCCAACCAAAATCGTTAACTTTGCCGACAGTTATACCTACGCCACGACGTATAATAACGCCCAAAGAAGTGATGGCGTGGATCCGAATCAGTTAACATTTACAGATGAAGCGATCGGTCACTACTTAAAGAAAGACCAGCCTGTGCTTTATCCTTCTATTGACTGGATGGATTATATTCTGGAAAAATATGCGCTGCAAAATCAGTTCAACATCAATGTTTCCGGTGGGGCTGAACGGGTGAAATATTTTGTTTCCGTAGGCCGGCTTTTTCAGGACGGCTTGTTTAAGACTTTTGCATCCGACCCCAGAGAAAATTTCAAATACAACCGGTACAACTACCGAGCAAATCTGGATATTGACCTGACCAACACCACCGTTTTAAGCGTGGGTCTTGGCGGTAGAATTGAAGACAGAAACAGTACCAATGATGGTTGGTCGCCAGGAGGCTCTGATGGCGAAAACAGGGAAAGTACCATTTTCCGCTATCTGGTAGAAGCTGCTCCGATGTCGGGCGCAGGTATTGTGGATGGAAAATGGATTCTGTACAATCCGTCACTGGTACCTATATGGCTTCCCAGAGACGGTCTTTCCACTCATTATGGGCGCGGTTTCAGAAACGAAGTATCCAATGTTCTAACCTTCGACCTGGTACTTACCCAAAAATTGGACATGATCACTCCCGGATTATCTGTAAAGTTTAAGGGCGGATACAATAACAGATTTTCCCTCAACAAAATCTATTCCAGTAGCGGTAATCCCTTAGTACCCCAATATCGCCCCAATCCCGTAAAAAACGATGCTAATCAAATTGTTGGTTATGAGCTTGAAAAGATAGATGACGGGTGGGTTGGCGAATTCTCGGAACGAACTGATTTTGGACGCGACTGGTATTTTGACTTCAGTTTCAACTATCAACGCAGATTTTTCCAAAACCACAATGTAACAGGTCTTTTGCTCTACAACCAGACCAAGAAGTATTATCCCAGAAATTACGAGGATATCCCCAACGGATATATCGGCGTAGTGGCGCGTATCACCTACGATTACAAAATGAAATATTTGTTGGATTTGAATATGGGTTACAACGGGTCTGAAAACTTCGCCGTTGGTAAACGCTATGGCTTCTTCCCTGCTGCATCGGTCGGATGGACGGTCTCAGAAGAAGAATTCATGAAAACACAAAATATTTTTAGTTATCTGAAAATCAGATATTCGTATGGCCTTGTAGGAAGCGACAGCGGAGTGGGACGGTTTGTCTATTTACCCCCTTCGTACAGTTATTCAGTTCCCCGAACTGCGACAGACTGGGATAACGGCGGCGCCGCTTCCGGTATCAGTGGTTATACTTTCGGTTTAACTCCCGGTCGTCCGCAGAAACCCAACGTTCGTGAGAGCAGCCTGGGTAATCCTAATGTGAGTTGGGAAAAAGCAAGAAAACAAAACATCGGTTTAGACCTTAAAGTTTTTAACAATAAATTGGGATTAAATGTTGACGTCTTCAAAGAGCACAGATGGGATATTCTTATCACTCCATCCGCCAACATTCCGACACATTTTGCTTTGCCGAACATTCCTGCAATTAATTACGGAATTGTGGATAACTGGGGATATGAGATAGCGCTCGTATGGACAGAAAAATCGGGTGATTTCAGTTATACTGTTTCGCCCAATATGGCGTTTACACGGAATAAAAGAGTGGAAATACTTGAAGTGCCCCCAAGATATGATTATCTGCGTTCAACAGGGACGAAAGTCGATCAACCTTTTGGCCGCGAATTTTTCGGATTTTATTACCCCGGAATCGAAGCGGAATATATTGATAAGGTACCTAAAAAGTACGGAAAAAAATATCCTGATATAGCCAAAATCGATGAGTTTCCAAGTCACGGGGTAACATTAAAAGAGGGCGACTGCGTATTTGTGGACCTTAACAACGATGGCGTGGTCAACAATGAGGATGTACATCCTATAGGATACCCCAATTATCCGGAGTATAACTTTGGTTTAAACATGAGCTTCAAATACAAGAGATTTGATTTTAGCATGTTATGGATTGGCGCTACAAATTGTAACCGCGATTTGGCAGGAGCTTACCGTCCGGCATTCGGAAGTATGAACAATGCAGCTCTTTTGCAGTGGGTAGCTGAAAACAGTTGGACAGAGAATAACCGCAATGCTGCATTTCCACGTATATCCTTTGCCAACCGCGATCACAATTCTGAATTTTCGTCGGTATATTTGGTTAACTCTTCATACGCAAGGTTGAAAAACCTTGAGTTGGGATACAATTTTGATATTACCGCTGTTCCTTACCTCACCGAAGCCCGCCTTTTTCTAACAGGCTATAATCTGATCACCCTGTCGAAATATAAAGCCAACGACCCTGAAACTTCAGGCGGCGGATGGCTCGAATTCTTCAGATATCCGCCTACCAGAGTTTTCAATATAGGTCTTCGAATCAGTTTTTAATCCATAAAACCATATAAGAAAATGAAAAAATCATTAATATTCAATATATCAACGGTTCTGATCATGGTTGCACTATTTTCGTGTATCGACGACTTAAAGGTAGGCGACAAAGCGCTTGATAAACCTCAGGGCGTTGAATTGACCATCGACACTATTTTCTCCCGACGCGAACTGGCAGAACGTCAGTTGTGGAGCCTGTACCATTACACTCCCACTCCGGCCAAACTTTTTACCAGTCTTGATATGAATGCCGAATGGTATGAAGTATTATCAGACTGTATTCATTCTGTTCTTGGCTGGGGCGATGCAAATGGAGCATGGTATTCGGGCAGATTCAACCCTGCCTCCAACGACTATCAAAATCGCTGGCATTATGGCACAAAATCGCGATGCTATGAAGGCATGCGCGTTGGACATATATTTCTTGATAATATTGACCGCGTTCCTGATTTAAGCGACAATCTTAAAGCAAGATACAAAGCGGAAGCCAAGGTGATTATCGCTGGCAAACACTGGGAAATGTTCCGTCACTATGGCGGTATTCCGTTAGGCGACAAAGCTTTTTCAGCCGACGATGAAATTAACCGGCCACGCGCCACCATCGAAGAGATGTATAATTATATGATCAAACTTTTGGATGAGGCCATTGCAGAACCGGAATTACCATGGGTTCTTTCAGCAGCAGAAGAGGATGAATGGTGGGGTCGCATCACCAAGGCGGCTGCCGTAGGGCAAAAAATGCTGATACAACTTCACGCAGCAAGTCCGATTTTTAACGATTCGAAGCCATATTATGAGATCGAAGCCCTCAATAAACCATTGGCGGAGGAAGTCAAACCCTACATTTGGTGGGGTGGATACAAGCCCGAATTGTGGCAGGCTCTCAAAGAAACCTGTGAATTGTTCATATCAGAAAATCAGAAAGCGGGCAATCCTTACCAATTGATACCGCCTGTGGAAAGAACCGAAACAGGTTATATGGCAGCTTTCCGCGATGCATACTGGAACAGGGGACCCGTCAGGGGCGTCAATGAATTAATCTATGTTCATTGTGATAATTACTATCAGGCTCAGGATTCCTGGTGGGATCGTTTATTTGTGGGCGGCTCCTGGAGTTGGGGAAATCAGGCTCCGACGGCTGAATTTATGGAAATGTTCCCGTGGGCAAACGGAGCGCCATTCGATACCACAGAATTATATACCTATAACGCCATTCCGATCCCTAAAGGCGACTATGATGTTCCCGCCTGGGTGAAAGCCCGCAATTGGCCCAATATTTATGACGGCCGCGACCCGCGTTTGTATGAAACCTTATGGGTTCAGAAGAGGGGTCTTGTATGGCGTGATAACGAAATCATTCAAATCTGGCCCGGAGGCAATGGACCCGAACAACACGTTGACGCCTTCTCGCATGGCATGTGCCATTCCAAATGGGTGATGAATCTTACATACGATGCACGGAACAGGCCTTATAGCTGGCCTATATTGCGCATGGGCGGGTTTCATCTGATTTATGCCGAAGCGCTGGCTGAAACCGGAAACCTTCAGGAGGCAGCCGCAGAAGTGAACAAGGTGCGCAACCGCGTAGGAATGGGACCAATAGAAAATTTCATACCTGCTGTTTTAAGGGAAAAGGATGTCATGATTAAAGAGATTCTCCGCGAAAGGGCATGTGAATTAGGTTACGAAGATACGCGCTTTATGGATATGGTCAGAAGAAAGTTAAGGGATAATTTTACCAAAGAGTTGCATGGAATATATACCTACCGGAAGGATGGAAAGAGCGGCAAATTGGGTGAAGGGGAAGCATATCCCGAGTTATTCTACGATAGAAAAACGATCACCAAGGCTCGCACTCGTAGCTGGTGGACTGACTGGAATGATAAATGGTTTCTGACCTGTTTTCCTCAGAATGAGATTAATAAGGACTATGGATTAGTACAGAATCCGGGATGGTAATTTTTGTCACCTTTAAATTAAACAATAAGTATATGAAAAATATTTTAAGTGTAATATTAATAGCAATAGCAGGATTTTTACAGGCTTATGCTCAGGAATTTGAAGAGACGGTTGCCACTCGTGAGAAATTGGATATGGGAACGGTTGATCTTGGTTTTGGAATTGTTCATGACCGGAACCTATCAACCGCATCAACGGCAACTGTTGGTTCCGACGTGTTGGAACAACGAGCTGCCATCAACCTGAACGACGCTCTGTATGGACGCTTGTTGGGTCTTACAGCCCTTAAAAGCAACGGCTGGGAAGGCGGATGGGTAGGAGCGCCTTATTTTGGAGCCTCATATAATATACGGGGATTTCAAACATTGACGGGAGAAACCGGTATCATTGTTCTGGTAGATGGTTTCCCGCGTGATATTGACCGCCTTTCGATGGATGAAATTGAGTCGGTAACGGTACTGAAAGATGCGGCAGCGCTCGCGCTCTACGGCTATACCGGCGTCAATGGAGCCATTTATGTAAAGACCAAACGCGGAAAATCGTCGGACGGTCAATTGATGGTCAATGCCAGGTATAACCATAAATATACTTTTGGCGCAACTACTCCCGAATATGTGGATGCATATACCTATGCGCAGGCGATGAACGAAGCACGCCGCAACGATGGCTTTACGCCGTCATTCAATCAGTTTGAACTAAATGCCTTCAGAAGCGGTCAATATCCGGATATATATCCCAATATTGACTGGAAGAAAGAGTCGTTACGCGATGCAGGTTCCGAGGACATTATCACTCTTAGTGTGTCCAACAGTTCCGAAAAGGCAAGTTTTTTCTCATTGTTGAATTATACCAACAGCCAGGGATTGCTCAAAGGTACGGAAGAAAATATGGCAGCAGGAGGTTATTCCACTCAGTTGAAATATTCTAAGGCCAATATCCGTACCAACCTCGACATTGATCTGTCATCAAGCACCAAATTTGAAGCAAGCATATTGGGGATCATTTACGAAACCAACCGACCTGCGGGAATAGGTCCAAATTCATTGTTCACAGCCCTGAATTATTTGCCTGCCGCCGCTTTTCCCATTCAGACAAGCGACGGTATATGGGGCGGTAGCAATACATTCAACACTCAGGGGATCGTTAATCCGGTTGCCAGAATTAAGCAGTCGGGATATGAGCGTGGAATAGGCCTCACCTTGAATACGGATTTCAAACTGACCCAATCATTAGATGATTTGGTGAAAGGTCTGTCAATATCCGGACGGTTTGCCTACGACGCTTATAATCTTGCTACCGAACAACGTATCAGGGACTATTCATGGGCAAACGACAGATATGAATTTGACGCTTCAGGAAATCCCGTCGTAGATACTGAAGGAAAACCCGTCACAAGACGTGAATCAGATTACAGCACACAGAACCAGTTGCGTTTTGCCCGATGGGTTACCGCAACATCAAGAAGTCTCAATTTTGTGCTGTCGGCTGATTATCAGAAACAAATCAACAGCAACAATCTGGCGGCTTCCTTGATTTACTATACCAATAATAGTGTAACTTCAGGCAGATACAATACATTTTACCGGAAAAACGTCATGGGCTATGTCCATTACGATATGTCGAGAAAATATGCTGCCGATGTTGTCCTTACCTACACCGGATCGAACAGATCGTATCCCAAAAGCTGGGTTCTTTCTCCCACCGTATCTTTAGGATGGGTGATATCCGAGGAGAGCTTCCTTCAGGGAAATAACGCCATCAATTACCTGAAATTACGCGGGTCGTATGGTATGCTTCATACGGATAATGTACCCCGTAACGGAAGTATCTGGATGACATTCTACGACTGGGGATCCGGATCATTTGGCTTAACCAGCACTGAAGGCAATATTTCAGGATACGGTGGTAGAATGCAGTCCACATTGCCTACTACTGATTTCAAACTCGAAACTGCGCACAAATTGAACCTGGGTATTGACACCCGATTGTTGAACATCGTTGACCTGACCTTTGAAGCGTATTACCAGAGGAGAAATAATATCCTGATGTATGACGGCGGACTTTATTCAAGTATGGCAGGCATCGGCGCAGGTTATTCCAATTCGGGAATTGTTGACAGCAAAGGCGTTGAACTTGGATTGAATGTTCATCACGGATTTGGCGACATACTCGTCAATTTTGGCGGAATGTTCACCTATGGAATCAACAAGATCATCGATCTGGTGGAAGTACCTGTGCCTTATACATGGCTGGAAAGGAAAGGTAAAAAAGTAGATCAGACGTGGGGACTGCAGCATGTCGGATTCTTCAGCGATGAAAATGACATCAGGAACAGTCCCGCTCAGGAGTTTTCGTTAGTACGTCCGGGCGACGTCAAATATAAGGTTCAGAAAGGCGACAACACCGTGAACGAGTACGACAGAGTGCCCATAGGTTACGGTACATGGTTGCCCGAAATCAACTTTGCTTTTAATGCAGGCGTGGAGTATAAGGGCATTGGAGCGAACATCCTCTTTCAGGGTGCGCAGCGATTCAACCAATGGGATGAACAATGGATTTATTTAGCGCCTATGGTTAACGGAAGAAATATAACCACTGAGTATTACGAAAACAGGTGGACGGCAGGATTAGACAATAGCGGCGCTTTATATCCGGCGCTGTCGAGTTCGTATAATCCCAACAACGAGACCGCAAGCACACTGTGGCTGAAAGATGCTTCGTTCCTTAAATTGCGCAATTTCGAGGTATATTACAGATTGCCCGAATCCTTACGGAAAAAAATCAAAAGAGGTGAATATTACCTTACTGATATGAAAATATCTGTCAGGGGCGAAAATCTTTATACATGGACGCCTTTCAATGGCGACCCCGAAATGTACGGATTCAACTATCCGACATTGAAAGCTTTTTCTGTGGGTTTATCCATTACTTTTTAACCATTTAAATCAATAAGAAAATGAAAAAATATTATTTCATCCTATCAGTAATCATATCATTAGGCATATTATATGGTTGTAATAATTTGGATTACAATGAAATATCTGTCTATGATGATGAATGGGTATTTAACAATGAAGGTGAAGTATCAGGAATGCTGGGCGTTGTGTATGCTCATGTCCGCCACGATATGGGCGACAGTTACTCCGGAGCCATGCTTGCCTCAGCTACCGACGAATCGGACTTTACCTATTCACTTTCTTCGATTCACCGTTACTACAACGGCGCATGGAGCAGTGTTAATGCTTTTTCTGATACCTGGGTAAATTCCTTTAGTGCGATTTATTCGGCAAATAACTTTCTGGAAAAATTGGACAAAGTGTTTGAAACGCTTGAGTTATATCAGCATAACGTGAACCAGAGGCCCTACGTCCAAATGAAGAGGAGATTTGAAATGTTTCCTTATCAGGCGCGGTTTTTGAGGGCTTATTTTCACTTTGAGCTGGCAAAAACTTACGGCGACGTTCCTTTGGTGACCAGAACCCTGACGCCTGCCGAAGCCAATGAATTGACGCGCACTCCCGTGCAGGAAGTTTTCCGGTTCATCGTTGACGAGTGCAACGCCATCATGGAATATCTGCCCATCACCTACGCTGAAGAGACAGGTTCGCATATAGGCAGGATCAACCGTCCGACGGTTCTTGCCCTGAAAGCAAGAACTTTACTCTATGCCGCCAGTCCGCTTTTTAACCCTGAAAATCCGAGAGAAGCGTGGCGTAAAGCGGCTATAGCCTGCAAGGAACTCATTGATTATGCGCCATATTGGGAAATAACGTTAAGCCCGTTAGACGAGTATGACAACCTGTGGGGTTCCCGTAATCACTATGAAGTGCCTGAAATTATCTGGTTTCGTTATGCAGGAAATACCAGCGTTTATGCGAGGTATAACTATCCGGTGGGTTTCGAAAATACGATTGGCGGTAATTGTCCTTCTCAGAATTTAGTGGATGCTTATGAGTATAATAACAGCGCTCCGGCTGCACTGAGGGGAAGAACATGGCCTCAGGCCGAGGCAGCAAGTATTTTACCGGACAACCCCTACGAAAATCTGGATCCGCGTTTTGCCATGACAGTGGCAAGAAATGGCGACACATGGCCATTGGTAGCTCCATATAATGAACGTCCGCTTGAAACATTTGAAGGCGGAAGGAATGCTGCACCCATTGTGAATGCCACAAAAACAGGGTATTATCTAAAAAAGTATGTGAATGGCACCAATCGTGTAGTGAATCCAACCAGTCCCAGCCAATATTCATGGATCGTTTACCGTTTAAGCGAGTTTTACCTGAACTATGCCGAAGCAATGTTCAATTACATGGACGGCGACGCAACGGCGACGTCCGACGGGATTCTCAATATGAGCGCCAACGATGCAGTCAACGTTCTGCGTGAAAGAGTCAACATGCCGCTTTTCGGCGCCGAAACCAACGGCGAGGTATGGAAAGAACGCTACAAACGCGAACGAATGGTAGAACTGGCTTTTGAAGGACATAGATTCTGGGATGTGCGCCGTTGGAAAACGGGAGCCGAATCCTTTATGCAGATTAAAACCATTACTGTAAACCGCACGCTTGTGCCGGGAACTGATGATCAGTACAATTACGCCTACACCAGAGGCCCGGTTATCAACCGCGGACAATGGCAAGACAAGTACTATCTGTATCCGATACCCTTCAGCGAACTCAGGAAAGCGGAAGGTTTGACGCAAAACGACGGTTGGCAATAAATGAAAATATGTAAACTTAATAAATGATCAATATGAAAAAGAAGATATTTTTAATAATTCAGGCCTGTATGATTCTTTTTGCAGCATCGTGTTTCACTGCATGTAATGATGTCATCAAAGATGAAGCAGACAGGGCTACGAAAGGCATGAGCATTATCCCCAATCCCATGACCATTGGGGAACCGGTCTCCATCTCAGGTCCCGATTTCAGGAATGCAACAGCAGTAGTATTCCCGGGAGGAGTTACCGTGACAGAGTTCACCAGGTCTGGCGATTTTCAACTCAGTATGCCCGTTCCTACAGGAACAACCAGCACAGGTAATATCACGGTGGTATTGCCCGGCGGCAATTTTCTCATTCCTATAGAGGTAAAGATCGTTGCTGCGAGCGCAAACCGCGCTATCGCGCTGGATATAAACAACGAGAATGGTCTTTATTGGGTGGGACCCAATGACAAGATGGAAATCCAGGGGCAAGGTTTAGGGGCTGTTCAGGCGATAGTACTTCCCGGCGGTGTTACGATGGACGTTATGGACATCAGAAAATCAGACACTTCTATCGAAATTGTCATTCCCATGGGCGTGGAAAAAGTAATTGCCAGAGTGCAATTAATCCTGCATGACGGTTCCATTCTTTATACCGCGAATGAAGTTGATTTTAGCGGCGAGGGATATGTACCGCCCGAATTATTGCCCTTCTGTGGCAGAAGCTTTAAAATCTGGTCATGGAACGATGATGTGGATGGAGATTACTATGGCATGGGCGATGCATTGGATGACATTCCGGATTGGTGGACAGGCCCGTCTGATATGGGTTTATTCACACCCGGAGAAGGACCCGGCGCCACCATGACGCTCGCTCTCTCCGCCAAAGGAGACCCGAAACTGATTAAAGAAAGAACTGACGGCACCGTAGCAGAAGGTCTTTTCAAAGTAGATATGACCGCAAGGTATCCGGGATGGAGCAGAGTTATCGGTAAGTTGACCACAAAGAATGTAACCGTTCTTACCGGTCGCGACACAAAAGACAGACCTGATATATATGAATACTGGATACTCAATTTGACGAATACCGAAATGACGCTTGCTACCCAGGATATGGGCGATGGTTACCAACCCGACGTTGAAGGATGGGGACAGGCTACATTATGGCTGTTTAAAGCGGTTGGCGGCGAAATAGACGTTACCATAACCGTGCCTGATGAGTTGAAACCATTAGTAGGTACCGGTTCAAAAGTCTGGTCATGGGATTTTGACGCACCGCCCGCAGGGTTTGGCCCATGGGCAATGGGAGCAGCAAATAGCGGTCATCCTGACTGGTGGAGTCCGGATCCTGAGAATTATTGGGTAGGTGAACACGAAGGCGCCACCATGAAATTCTCTTACTTCGGTAAAAACAATCAGGTGCTGTCGAAAGAAAAAACTGTCGGCGACGCCGAATCAGGTTCTTTCATTTTAGACTTGAGTACAAAGCGTGATATTGGAAGCGGATTTAAAGGTATAGGCAAATTAGAAACGAAAG
>Ga0123354_10010913_pt1 | contig 14017 bp, 5 predicted proteins | sample TergutLab28metaG_2_FD_97872 | JGI IMG/M metagenome (GOLD analysis project Ga0123354, IMG submission 97872) | Labiotermes labralis P4 segment gut microbial communities from Petit-Saut dam, French Guiana - Lab288 P4 | ecosystem: Host-associated > Arthropoda: Insects > Digestive system > Gut ... | reverse complement strand
TGTGTGTGTGTGTAGTGTGTGTGTGTGTGTGTGTGGTGTGTGTGTGTGGTGTGTGTGTGTGTGTGTGTGTGTGTGGTGTGTGTGAGTGTGTGCCTCCGCGTGTGTGTGTGTGTGTGTGTGCGTGTGTGTGTGCCTGCGTGTGTGTGTGCATGTGCATTTGTGTGTGCATGTGTGTGTGTGCGTGTTTGTGTGGTGTGTGAGGTGTGCGTGTGTGTATGGTGTGTGTGATGTGCGTGTGTGTATGCGCGCGTGTGTGTGTGTGTGGTGTGCGTGTATGTGTGCGTGTGTGGTGAGTGTGTGATGTGTGTGTGGTGAGTGTGTGGTGTGTGCGTGTGGGTGTGTGTGTGCCTGCGTGTGTGTGTGCGTGTGTGTGTAGTGTGCGTGTGTGTGTGTTACATGTCCCGTCTATGTCAGTCGTGTCAATATCATTGTCTTAACAGTACTGGAGATAAGCTTTAAGTTTCATATTTATTTTGTAAGTAACTCTGACCATTCCGCTGTTATTTCTTCTCTCGTAGATTTTTAAGACCCTCCGAACTTTTCTCTGTCCCACCGAAGAGCCTGTGAAGATTGTGGAAAGCAGCAGATGTTATTTGTGGTGGCAGTCCGTTAGCCAATTTGCAGAGTAGGCAGGAAAATACTGAAAATAAATATTATCTTTCAGTACAACCGTACATGTCTGCTGTGTTCCCGCCTTCTTTGAGTATGCCCCACATTTTCAAACACACACAAAAAGATGACCCCTTTTCCCATATAATACTAGGAACGTGCGTGTTTAGGAAAGAGAAATCTAATGCGATGGAGTATATATGTTATATTCTAAATGCCTTATTTGCTATGTATTTTACTGTACTGAACTTGATGTTAATTTACTTAAGGATATAATCTTCAGCAATGTATCCACATGGTTTGGTAGATACCAATGTTGCATAGGAAAGCACTGTATCTTTTACTCTGAAGATTGAGGCAGTTCGTTTTTCCGAAACGCCTGCATATTTTTCCTGCAAACGTATCTTCAAGTCGAAGGTGACGTCATTTTTAGTAACCACCATGAAGACGTCGAATATCGCTTTTATCACCTGTTGCGTGTATAACGAAATATGTTGACTGGGTTTTGTTAGACACCGACAGTGTCAGAGAACTTCTGAAACAAGCATGTCAGCAGCAACGAGCGTGTTAAGTGGCATTTTTCGGAACATCAAACTTCAATGTGTATATATCTGTATACACATACAGTCATGAACACAACATTATTAAAATTAGTAGCGATATATAATATATATATAATATACAACAATATTACAATTAGTAGCGATGTATATTATATAATATTGTTGCGTTCATGACTGTATATATATATATATATATATATATATACACACACTACAGCTTTGTACTATTGACCTAACACAACGGGGATGACACACCTTAAGATTAACCTTTTTTTTCTGTAAGGGGGGAGGGAATCTCCTAAATTCTTATCTAAGCTTGACAAAATTTAGAAGTGAAGGTAAATTTGGATACCATGGAAGCATGTATTGGAGTAAAGTTATATCTGCACTAGATAGAGCTGAATGATTTGTTTCACGCCACGTCCTCTTTACCCCAGGAGAAATGGCACGCGGTGCCCATTGAATAGGAAGCTGGGTGAGCCCCAGTGCCTGTCTGGTCGCTTTCGCAGTACAAAAAGTCGTTACATGTGGGTACAGTAGGAATTCGAAATGTAAATAAATATCCAAAATTCTTGGTGCATTCACCAACACCAAATTCAGTAGAAATAAACCAGCACTTTCGGAGACGAAAATTATGGGCGGACGTAGAGTACATGCGGATACGATCTCCGAATTATGTTCTGATATTAGTAAATCTATGGAATATCGCGAATAAATGCAACAGAATTTATTCTCCTTGTTTTTATTACAATATTACTTTGAATAAAATACAGATATTACTCAAGTCTTTTGTTCCAATTTTATTCTATAACCTCAGTCTCATTACATAATTGTCAGACTGTGTATGATTCATAGACACTGCTTTCTTGTAGGTATGTTGAGATTCTCATTGCTTGGAACGTGAAGTTGCCAGACCCTGAAACAGACTGTCAGTGGTGTAGTATATATCGAGTTGAACAGTCTGAGTGCCAAGTTCAAAGTTCTAACTTGCTTATAAAATATCTGTTTAGACTCCTAACCTTTATCACGCTCTGTCTTTGACTTTCCAATATCGACTGAGTCCTACTTTGCGGAAGAGTGCGATGTAAGACCAATCGATCTGGTTGTTCTGTTTGCTGACGAAACGTGGTCTATGCTCGTGGGGAAATATGTCAGTGTGTAAAGTGCAAGTGTTTGGCAATAAATGGTAGTGGAACGTCAGGCAAGAGCTAAGCGGCTAATTAAGTTTTAATTAATTTTAGGATTTATTTTTCCTGTGGCGCTGCGGCCCAACGCTGGCCATGGCCTCCTCATTCTTAAGGTTTCTAGATCACACACAACGACGCATCACAGACGGTAGGACTCCTCTGGAAGAATGATCAACTCGTCGCAGCGACCTCTATCTGACAACACACAACACTCACAACAGACAGACATCCATGCCCCCGGTGGAATTCGAACCCACGATCTCAGCAGGCGAGCGGCCGCAGACCCACGCCTTAGACCGCGCGGCTACTGGGACCGGTCTAATTTTAGGGTTAAAAAATGTTAATGTAAATGAAAATTTTGGCAACTTTTTAAAATTTAAATATTGTAACGCTTTCGTAAAAAAATATCTAAATTACAACTATTACCTGAGCTATGTCTGTCTGTCTGTCTCCTGCATGTAACTTGACAACCACTGAGGGGGTTTTCATTAAATTTCAGATAGGAAAATTTTACTAATGTTTGCCAACACGTGCCATTTTTCAGTTTATATCGGACTGTACATGAGCACATGCGACGAGGATAGCGCCGCCACTGTAACGACTACCCTACGGGCCGAACAACGGAGGAATATCCTTAAAACTCCACGAAGGGGCAAAATATTTCTATATTCGCCAAAGAATTTGAGACCGGTTCTGGGGCCCACCTATCCTCCTACTCAATTTCCTATTGGAAACTCTTTTGCCGAGGTCAGAGCAACCGGGACGTGAATCTGATTACTCGTCTCTATCTAGTTTTGAGATTAAGAATGAGTGGATTTACACCTTCTCTCCTCCATTCGCTTGAAAGGCATGCGCAGGGAAAACTCTGCTTTAATTAGACACATATTTGCACGAGCCTTTCTGGTGCAAAAGTAAAGAACACGATGTTGTTCCTGTATACACAGTGGAAGCATATTGGGGGAGTGGAGGTGTAACTCCATTTGTGTGTATCCTCAGTACTACTAGGTAGAGGATTTCGATCAAATTCCGCACTCTCAGGTCACTTTATCCCGGGGAAGTTTCTCCCACTACTCCTTGATTAGAGGGTTTGGTGAGTCCAGAACTTTCGGTAAGAGAAAAATCTTGTGCTTGTTGGGCGTCTGACTATAACTCTAGAGTTGTCCAGCCCGTAGCCTATTCACTGTGTCAGCTGAGCTATCCCGGCTTCTTCGTGTCTTGTGCAGTTAACTGCATATTCTCCGGACCTTCAGCTGTGTCGAACAATAGACCTGAAATGCATATTTACATTCATATAGTTTTCAGTATAAACCGATGGTAGCAAGCACGCCGGGACTGTTAGGCTACTGGAGGCGTCCGCGAAGGTTATTTGCGTGGTAGAGAGAGTGCTGCCAAGTCATGGGCGTGTTGTGACTGTCGTCACGTGCAGCGTCACCCAGGATGTCTCCACTGCTTGTAATTTAGGGCACCGAAGGCAACAGGGGGCGTGCCCTCAACTTCGCGGTCGAGTGGGTATCAGTCTACTTCTTATTCTGGAAGTGATCCGGATTCAAATATCAACTCAAAGACGCCTACCCTAATTGAGATTTGTCGTAGTTTCATTTCCTGGTAACTGAGGGGACGATGTGTCAAATGATGTCAAGAAAATTACCTTCCATCTTTTCCTATGCAATTGCGCGCTTAAAATGCAAGTGTTCTTGGATGTTAGTCGTGTTGGCTGGTAAAGTTACCGACTACTCGAAGGCCATATGCTCTTCTGAAATGTGGTAAGCATTTTACCAGTCAGCACTCATAACAATGCAGACGACTTAAATTTCCAGAAGTACAGCTGGGAGAATTTCATGTCTCATATAATTATCCACTTCATATCGCATTATCTGACGCTGTATGTCCTGAGATATTTGCACAGTATGTCATAATTTGAGAAGGAATGTGTAAGAACCGGTAGTGGTGTGTGTGAAGTGGAGGGCGAGGTTGACAGTGGTATGTAGCACGAAGAATTAAAGGAAAAGGAATGAGGGATTATATGGGAAACCAGAATGGCTAGGAGATTATATCATTTCAGTGTAACTCTGTAAGAGTGACTGTGAAGATATGTTACAGTACTACGTAACATCTTGTGTTTTTATTATACGGACATTAATTGTTAATCAGTAAATATACTTTTATTTGGTAAAATGTTCCTATATGCCACCTCATACATGTTGCAGCACAGTCAAGGCCATTATGTATATACTTTTGATTTATAAAATTTTGCTACACCTTGTTGACGGCCCTAAGTGGGCTGAAATATGTATGACACTGAGGGATTATTGTCACAAATAAAAGTGTATTTTTTTACAATAAATGTTTGCTGCGTAGATATAAACTTAATTCATAAGCTCAGTAGAATAAGGTTAATCTCCAGATTAAAAATTCGTGGATCTGTACCTTCACTCCCTCACATGCTGTTATTAATTAATCAAAATGGCACTGGTGCACTGGAAATTGACAGGGGACTTTCGACGTCCTTCCGGAGAGACCTGTTGGTGCTACTTCGTCCTTTACTGGTGGGAAGGAAAAATATCTGACCCATGTCTAGCTCAATTCTTTGTACTTTCTCTGGGCTTGAATCTAGGTCCATTAAGACGTAGTGCTTCGTCATTGAATGGTGTTATGTAACAGGCTCCTTTTTCGTAGTTATGTGGTGAATGGACACTTGATCATTCATGTGCATAGTGGAGAAAGTTCACGATGAACATGCAGTAAATGCAGGGGCCGTTACGACTGACCCGATAGTCAAGGTCATCAGGCAGTGCTGATGACTCGTCCTTTCGCCGCTACTGAAGGATATCCATTTTGCACTGTCTGCGCAGAGCTTGTTCAACCTGAGGTAAATGACCCGCGCCAATGACGTGTGCAGGCGGGAATGTTAATGACATTTTAAAAAGCATAATGTATTTGCACATAACAGTATGGAAGTTTCGCCGTTCCCAATGGCCGCACGGACTAAGGCGTGGGTCTGCGGCCACTCACTTGCTGGGATCGCGGGTTCGAATCCCGTCGGAAAAATGGATGTCTCTTTCTTGTGAATATTGTGTGTTGTTAGGTAGAGGCCTCTGTGTGGGGCCGATCACTCGCCCAGAGGAGTTATAGTGAGTATGGTGTGTCAAATGAGTATGATCGTGAAGCCCCCCTCTCGAAAGGGGAGGCCATGACTCGGAATCAGGTAGAAGCGCCATAGAAAAAAGAAAGAAACAAGAAGATTATGTAAAATCCAACTGTACATATCTTCTCTTTGAATGTAAAAACAGTTGGATTACACATGCAGTGGAATGTGATACTCCAAAGTTTAACGGAATCTGACAGAGAGTCCAGCACACATTCCTCACCACTGAATCAAGTTTTTTGTTTGTCGTGTTTACTCCGACTCCATTTCTCCCATCATCCTAATTCTCTTCTCAGGTTTTCTTTGTCGGGCTCTTTTTTTTTCCTATTCTATCCAGCTTCACATCTATCGCTTTGTTTCCTACACAATTCATTTCAAACCCACCCAGCCGCTTTATTGAATGCTCTTTCTTTCCCGTGTCCCTCCTCAGCGTGTCCATCTCGCCGAAGGACGTGAGACTCTCGTCTGCGTCGGTATGCGTTGCCTTGTACAAATTTACTGACATTTCGGAGAAACATCTTGCCTCTAGTTTGCGTCTTCTGTCTTCAGAATTGTGCTTTCACGTCTCTTCGAAATGCCCCCAAATTTATACCAGAGTGCAGACCAGCACACGTTTACCGTTGGAGTCGTGGGAATTTATTTTATTGCATTCGTCTATATTCTGAGATGTTAGCAAGATAGGTTGGTAGTTGTTTAACGGCATTTCGGGACGAGCTACCTTCAAGAGCTCAACAGTCAAACAAAAATTCTCACCAGACCAATACAACATTTATAATTTAATTAGGACATGAGACTGTCCTTCAGGATCCTTACCACTCACTGTTCATGATTATCCTCCCACGTGTTTCGGCGCTGTATAAGCCCAGCTTATACAATTAACCGCTTATTGTATATCTGAGGCTTTTGGCTATAATGTGGCGCCGAGTCTGACTGAAACATATAGCAGATACCGGGTAGGCACGAATGTGTCTGACAGGTTCTCTATTAGGAATAGTTTGGAAAAGGAGACGCTCTATCACCAATGCATTTTGACTATAATGTGGCGCCACGTATGTTTAAGTCACGTATGGCCAATATGCGGCCCTTGAGGATTGTATTTCCGGCTCTCTGTCACCTGAATAGTTTCAGAAACGAAAGTTAAAAGGTAAAGGTAAATTTCACCCTAGAACAGGCCACGAAGGCCCAGAGAGGGAGTAGAGGTATAGCTGTATTCTTTCTTTAAACTCGGCGCTAGATGGGGTGGTTGGTCAACACCACGCCTCGGTCATTTTACCCCCCGGGGAAAGACCCGGTACCCATTGTATAGGAGGCTGGGTGGGCCCCATGACCGGTCTGGACGGGTGAGGAAAATCCCTCTCCCACTGGGATTCGATCCCTGGACCGTCCAGCCCGTAGCGAGTCGCTATACCGACTGAAATATCCCGACCCAGTAATGAAAGTTATCAAACATAACATAATAGCTCTTACTTAATACATACTTATTTACTTACTAACTTACTCTATGAAGCACAGTCCTTCATGAGAAGCTAACCGGTTCTCAGCTAGTAAAGAAATTCCCCGCATTTTATGGAACTCGAAAGTTCATTACCGCAATGACAAGTGCCCGCCACCTGTTGCAATACCGAGCCAGCTCGATCCAGTCCATACCCTCACATCCAGCTTCCTGAAGATCCATCGTAATATTATCCTCCCATCTACGACTGGTCTTCCAAGTGGTCTCTTTCCCTCAGGTTTCCCCACCGAAACCCTGTTTACGCCTTTCCTCTCCCCCATACCTGTTACATGTCCCGCCCAACTCATTCCTCTCGATTTGATCACCCAAACAATATTAGTAGAGCAGTACATATCATTAACCTCTTCTTTATGTAGTTTTCTCCACTCCCCTGTTACCTCGTCCCTCTTAGGCCCAGGCATTCTCCACAACACCCTACTCTCAAACACCCTCAGCCTACGTTCCTCCCTCAAACACAACAGTCATAAACATCTAACTCTTGCATCTTGTTGGTTTTCCCTCTCACTTCACAAGTCAAAATTATATTTCTGAACATCCTAATCTTTAAATTTTTGGATAGCAAACTCGAAGACAAAAGATTCTGCACCGAATGATAACAAGCAGTCCCTGTCTTCAATCTGCTCTTAATTTTTTCCTGAATCTTGAATTGTCCAGTTTGTTCTCAAATATTTTAGCTCTTAATATACTGGTTCTACAGAACATAACATAACTTTGATAGCAGAGCTAATATTTAGGAACTACAACTTATCACTTTTAAGACTGCACACAATTAATCAGCTTTTATTTTCAATATATGTGTACATAAGTGCGTGGACCAGGTAGCGTAGTCGGTATAGCTACTGGCTATGGGCTGGACGGTCCGGGGATCGAATCCGGGTGGGGGCGAAATTTTCCGCACCTCTCCAGCTCGTCCCTGGGGCCCACCCAGTCTCCTGTACAATGGGTACCGGGTCTTTTCCGGGGTAAAGAGCGGCCGCAGCATGACGCTGACCCCTCACCCCTTCTAGTGCTGTGGTCAAGAAAGAGTAGAGCTATACCTCTACTTCCCCTATGGGCCGTACAGCCTGTACAGGGGTGCACTTTACTTTTATATACATGTGCGGCCCTTAACGAATTATACGGCCTTTTGTGGGTTGAAGTTGGCCAGCCCTAATGTAAATAATGTTTGTCATCGTATTTTGATACAGAATTTACTATGTTTCGGAAATATGTTCTGTTACTGTCTTCAGGTGAAAAAGGATATGATTAGATTTTCTACTCTGTTTGTTCACTGCGTTGTAGCAGGAATAGCTGAGTGTTGGTAGTTGTTAGACTGTCGGATAGACATTCGAAATTATGCTTATTTTGTTTCACTAAGCCAACTAAATACGCAAAAAACATGCACAATAATATTGTCTTTGATTACTCCAGCACTTTAGGGCACTATTGTGCCATCCTGAGGAAGTTCGTAGGATTTTAAAACTAGCTAAAATTTCATTGATTACTATCGTAATATATATATATATATATATATATATGTGTGTGTGTGTGTGTATATATATATATATCATTTCGCAATAAAGTTCATTTTTCAGGGTGATGATATACATCCATACATATATACATGCATACATACTACATTATACATACATACATGCTTACATACATACATACACACATACATACATACATGCATACATGCATGCATACATACACACACATACATTCATACATACATACATACATACACACATACATACATATATACATACATAAACATACACTCATACATACATACATACATATACATACACACATACATAAATACATACACACACATACATACACACATAATACATACATGCACACACATACATACATATACATATATATATATACATACATACAAACATACATACATATACACACACATACACACATACATAAATACATACACACACATATATATATATATACATACATACAAACATACACACACACACACACACACATGCATACATACATACATGCATACATATATACATACTTACATTACAGCATTATTATGTCTACATCGTATTATTTTGACAGTTACTATAAATCAGATTTTATATATGAGCTAGTTTTAAAAATTGGTGTAAGAATTCCCTGAGGTTGGGACGGTGGTGCCGAAACATGTTACAGGGTTACAAAAAGACAGTACTATTTTGTATGTTGTATTGCGTTGAGGTGTTTTAATAAAGCGAATAAGTTGAGATATCAAAAAAATCTCAAACTTGGAAATTATCGCCAAATTCCTGACAGGGGATTGAGATTCTCATCTTTTTAAAAGCGTTCATATCTGCCCTAGAACCCATCCAGCCGTCTCTTTGATGGGTAGCAATGAATATTTTGCCGGTGTCAAGCTGCAGTTTCCTGCGTCTGTTCACTCGTTTCTATCTAGTATCTAGATTATGTTTTGGTGGAGCGACCTCTCCACTCCCCTTGCACCCTCATGGAACTCACGCAGACAACTTTTTCCTTATGCTGTGTGACTGTTTAGAGATATGCTCATTCTCTGGCCTAGGATGTTTAATAGAATTTTTGTCAAGAAATGGGCAGTTGCGGACTCCCACCTAGTGAAAATGATGTGGGACGTTGCTTTGCACATGTCCGAGACTCCCTTCGAAAAGTCCCCGCGGTACCGACTGTTTACAGTCGGCACTGTGAAAGTGACGCACTTTCTCAATTGAATATTGTTAGCAGTTGGTTCTGAGAAGTCCATAAGTGGCTTCATTCTCACACGTGCCTCGCCGTATTGCCTCAAGGACAGGCTGTAAACCGCGTACTGTCCCGTCAGTTGTAATAAAATTCTGACCTGCATTCTAGAATTTAAATACTAAAAGATACAGAAATATAATTTTGTTTGTTATTTTAGTGGGGCGCAGTGTTCTGAAACAGGGTGCTGAGGAAGCTATTTTGGCCTGAGAAGGAGGATGTAACAGGAGAATGGAGAAACTTGCTTAACCTTTATACTCCTAATGGTTACTTATTTTATCATCGGATTTTATATTCGAAAATTGGAAAGGGTATGTAGTCAAACAAAACTGTGTCAATTAAGGTGTATTTAATGGCTATACTAGACAACTACATGTTTCGGCCTTTACTGGCCATCTTCAGGTTGTCTTCCAGAGAACTTAACTCAAGGTCATACTATATACATTGAGCGCGCACGTGGTGCAGAGATCTGTACATACGGGCCTTATTGCTTAAAGTAATTTCTGTGTGTGGTGGTATGCTCTGTCTAGAGGCATGGTAGTGCTAGTGGCTAGTGTCAAGTTTCCTAGATTAACATTCGAAAGTTCTACGTTGTGCCTACAAAAGCATATGTATGTGTTTCATAGATCTCAGAACAAACAGCTGCCCTCTCAACCCCCTCCAAATAGAACACTAATTGTTTGGTTTTTATAACCAAGGCGGTACGTTTGATGTGTATTGGACCGTGCATCTTTGTGGTAACTGCATCTTTTTTTCAGAACCGGACGGCCTATGTGGTAATCAGGACTATAGCTCCTGATGATGGGCATTGCAGTGCCCGAAACATGTTGGGCCTATCATAAGTATAATTAAACAACAAGTAGCATCTAGTTGGTTCTTATTCTTCAGTTATCAAGGCGGTATGTGTTTACTGCGCGGTACGAGCTGAATGTTTGAGTGTAAATTAAGGCGCGCTTAGTATTTTAATAGTTACTGAGAATCTTCCTGATTAGAATTCATCAGCGAATGTCTGCAGCTGGTCAAGGGGGAGAAGTGTGTGAAGAGTTAAGTTGGGGAAATTGGACGGGAGTCATCATTTGGAGGACCAAAGAGCAGGTGAAAAGATAATATTGACATGGCACTTAAAGAAGTAGGATGATAGAGCGTTGACTGGATTTATCGGGCTGAGAACGAAAACAAGTGGCAGGCTGTTGTGAACACGGTAACGAACTTTCTCGCCTGCCATAAAATTATGGGACATTTTTTAACTATCCGCAAAGCAATTGGCTTTTGAATAAGAACTTTGTTCCACGCTGTTATGCACGTACTTAGATTCTTTATCCTGATCAATGATAAATTCGACAGATAAAATATGGCATAAAGTTACATTTAAGGATTTTATTTAATTGCTAAATGTTTTTACAATTCTTTAAACAGATATCTCTGAATAAAAGGAGGTGTTTTATATTTTCGAAAAGAACATATTTGATAACTAAAAGTTTCTTTGTCAGTAATAACATATTAATATCTTGTCTTCACAGATAATTTTAAAACAGCTTATAAATGTAGTAACACAATTTTTTTATTTTATGCAGCTCCTGAAGGAAAGGTAGGTAGGAGAACTGAAGGATGTTCGAAAGAAAACATTAAAATAGTATTCTATATTCGTTGTTCCGTGCATCGTAACTCTAAGTTAATGAAATCCAACAAGATGGGCAGATATTTATTTACTACCAAATCACTCTACTTTTTAGGCTGTCACAGCACCCATCATCAGGAGTACATAAAACTGTAATTGCAGTCTCCGGTACAGGTCATAATATCTGGGCGACAACCTTCCTCCAACGTAAAAAAACGTAAAATAATATTTGACGTTCAGGTGACCGTGCATCGTGATATATTCTTATATTAAAACCAACTGGTTGCACTAATTTCTCAAATTTATTTTTGGAATAAAACTCTACATGTTTCGGACAGTTCCTCTGTCCATCATCGGGAGTTTTTCACTGTACACACAGCAGTGGTATATGTCATACAGCTTGCGAACAGGATCAGGACGGAACTGCAGTTCCGTCCTGATCTAACATGTAGAGTTTTATTCCAACCATAAATTTGACAAATTATTGCATCTAGTTGATTTCTTTATAAGAATTAAAATAGTACACAAGAGAATACTTATGTACCTGCAGTCTCTAGTTCCTACGCATGTAATTAAACTGTTCATTAAGGGTTTATTGGTCTTGAAATGTGAATTAAAATCAACACAGAAATTTAGAAGTCAGTTGGTACAATATGTTTTATTGGAAAGAATGGGTAAATAAATAAATACGTGTGTAATTTACGCTACTCATCAGCATAATTTCACACGTTGAAATGTTTCTGTTAAGCCTAATATTTAGAAGAAACAAACACATTTGTAAGGCTTTACGTACACAAATAATCACAAGGAAAGCGAAGTGTTGGACAGTGTTAGTTTAGCTTTCCAGCGAGCTGCCATTTTTGCCTTTAAGTAATTTCGTTGAGCAAGTATTGGATGATGTTTGTCCGAATTAGGATGAATGTTGTATTCGCTGGTAAGCTGACGGAATAGTAGCCAGAGTCTCACATATTGATTATCACGTATGGGCAGAAAATGCTCTCTTCTGCTTTGGTATGTTCTTTTGCTCCTGTTTGCAATTTCGATGGAAGTAACCCCAAAGTTCCAAAAACACAAACTGCGTGTTAATGTGCGTTTATCAGAATGTGGGACAAAATCACATTATAAGTATATCGTAGCTAGGAATTCCCTTTGAGTGTACAAGAGAGCTGAAGTATTTGTGTTTGATAGTAAAAATGTAGAGAAGGATACGGAAGAAATTATGAGAGTGGAAGATATGAACACCTGGTGCTACCATCCATTTTAGAAACATACACCTTTCTGTTTTCCACCAAGAAAGTAAATATTAAAGTACCAAAAAATTACTGCGACTTTACTTTTTTTGTACAATATAAACTAACGAAACGCACATTTTCTAAATTATTATCTTAGTTTTTAATGTTTATGTCTTCTACGTGTTTCGAACCCGAGGATTCATCTTCAGGACGACGGCTGTACGTGTATATAAAGTTATGGTACGGTACGTTTTGCATGCATCAGTATAATCAGTCTAGTAGGTGGAATGTGGCCACGCTATTTGTAACGATGCATGTAAAACGTACCGTATCATAACTGTATATACACGTACAGCCGTCGTCCTGAAGATGAACCCTCAAGTTCGAAACAAGTAGAAGGCGTCAAAATTGAAAATTAAAATATCAATGAAGAATATGTTCTTTTCGTTGGTTTATACTGTATAATTACATTACAATGCGCGGTGCAAAAAGACATAAAATTTACTTATTTTATTGTGTGCGTGGGAAACGTGACGTTTTAGTGAGGGACTGAAGTTCGGACGGCAGTGCTGATGAATCTGTAAGCCGTCTATGGTGTCAGACTGTGCAGACGGGTAAACAGCTACCTAAGATGCGGAGATACGTAGTTTTGTCATCTGTAGGGTCAAAGAATCCAAGTGCTTCAACATGTAAATTCGTGCACTGTGATCCTTCAAAATATCGGTAAGTGTACCACTCGACATCGCGTAAGGTCCAAGAGCACCTGAACTTGCTAGTGTGAAGTTGTATGAAGACGGAGTGTGCGAAGCTAGGAGAGAGAAATGAATGACAAAATTCTGAATAGAAATGCGTGCTGAAGGCTGATAGGGTAGTCATCTGGATTTCTGATCGTTGTTCATTGCTTTGTTGTTTCTGTTCTTTGTTCTTTTGCTGTCATTCGGTGCAGAACCTTTTGTCTTCCAGGTTGCTATCCAAAAACTTAAAGATCAAGATATATAGAACTATAATTTTGCCTGTTGTTTTGTATGGGTGTGAAGCTTGGTCGCTGACATTTCGGGAGGAAAGAAAGCTGAGGGTGTTTGAGAACATAGTGTTGAGGAGAATATTTGGACCTAGGAGGGATGAGGTAACGGGGGAATGGAGGAGACTGCATAACGAGGAGCTGAATGATTTGTACTGCTCACCCAATATTATGCGGGTGATAAAATCGAGAAGAATGAGATGGACTGGGCATGTGGCGCTTATAGGTGAGGAGAGGGGGCTGTATAGGGTCTCGGTAGGGAAAACGGAGGGAAAGAGACCACTGGGCAGACCTAGGCGTAGATGGGTGGATAATATTAGGATGGATCTCCAGGAGGTGGGATGTGGTTATATGGACTGGATTGGGCTGGCCCAGGATAGAGACAGGTGGCGG
>Ga0123354_10010912_pt1 | contig 14018 bp, 9 predicted proteins | sample TergutLab28metaG_2_FD_97872 | JGI IMG/M metagenome (GOLD analysis project Ga0123354, IMG submission 97872) | Labiotermes labralis P4 segment gut microbial communities from Petit-Saut dam, French Guiana - Lab288 P4 | ecosystem: Host-associated > Arthropoda: Insects > Digestive system > Gut ... | reverse complement strand
CAGGAGGTGGGATGTGGGTATATGGACTGGATTGGGCTGGCCCTGGATAGAGACAGGTGGCGGACGCTTGTGAGTGCGGTAATGAACCTTCGGGTTCCGTGAAATGCGTGGAATTTCTTGACTAGCTGCAAACCGGTTAGCTTCTCAAGAAGGGCTCTGCACCATGGAGTAAGTAAGTAAGTAAGGTGTTTCAGAATGTTGCCTGCAGCTATTGGAGATTCGTGTGGCTGTAGAAGTGGAAGACTCAGGGTCAAGGCGTTAGATTTAGCCCGAAAATAGTAAGGACGTGGTTTATAAAGTGTTGGATTATTTCAAGTAATAAGCGGAGGATGGTCAGCCTGTTTACTGTATTGCCAGCTTGCAAGAAGACGCAAGTGATGTGTTTGGTGGTGTATTTGGAACACTTTAGTCCAAGCGGGTGTTTGGATAACATTTGATCCGGTATTTTCGTCCCTGTCGGCACGACAGTGCATCACTCAACCGCTTCGTCATTTGAATTCTGCAATATCATTGACTGTTCCTGATGTCCGCTAGCATATCTTTGGTTACGTTTTTGTTACCGTTACCATGCTGGGAATGTGCTGAAACATCGACCGGGTTTGCTCTTCACTAGGAATAATACATGTTCTCTGGGTAACCACATTGTGGAGTCGCGGTAAGTTACGAATAGTTAGTCAGGTTAGCTATGCGGTGGACAGGATGAGGGAGGACGTATAGCTATAGCAAACGTACCATTTTGACTGAAGATAGATCGCGGAGAGCAACGCTGCTACCAAATGTGCAGACACTAAACAGATAGTAGTAACGTAACCGGCATTTAAGGCAATACTACCTGCTGCAGTCCGTATGTTCTCTGTTCCTGCGTTCTGTTTAACCAGTTCCGGCACACATGATGTCTGTGTCTATTGACAAGGTTGTATCATTTTTCCATTTTCAATTATTACGTTATTCATTCCACAAAATTCCCATAAAGCGTGTTTTTTTTTTCCTTTCGAGCTAGGAAAGTTAAGTGCGTAAGTGTAGGCTCGATCTACATATTTCGATAAGCTACTTTCAGATGAAGGCTTTTGGTCCGTTAAATATTTTGTAATCAAAAATTTGTTTTTGAGTAACTGGAATGCCTTGAATTACAGTGAATTTAAGAGGCGTAAAGTAAATTAGTCCAGTTGCACGCCACGGAACTGTACAGGGGGAGTAATATAGTTTTACTCAATACTCAGTGGATGGAGTGAGAGACCAGTTTCACGCTCCGACCCCTTTACATCGAAGACAAAGTCCTCAAATATTGAATAGGAGGTGTGACCGAGTCTTGCTCATTCTTTCGGTGAAGTGAAGAAAGTTTTCTTTGTTCTTCCTGGATATCTGCATCCGCGCACTCTTTGTTTTAGCTCGCGTATCTCCTTTTATCTTTCGTAGTAATTGTAAAATGCGTAAAAGTTTCAAAAATGACCATTTTTGTAAATTTTTTTCCTTACGCTTTGAAAAACTTTTACAATTCTGCCAGTTCTATGAAATTCGATAAGCGGGTAGTTTGCTTCACACTTGTTATCTCGGTAAAAACATTCCACGAACTGGACAATCCGGGGTTTCATCTCGGCTGATGAAAAAGATTTTCCTCTCCTCCGAAACGTCTAGACAGTTCTGGGGCCCCGGGAGCCATTGCCCTAGGATGTGAAGAGGGAGAGAATGGCCGGGGGGTGAATTCGACCACTCATCTCCATCTAGTGCGGAATCTAAGAATGAGTGAAACTCAATTTGCACCCCACCCCCCTCCTCCATGTGCCTACGTTGAGTGGATAGGGTCACATTTACTTCTGCGTTGTTAGGCGCGTTCGCAAAATTGCGAAAACGAGTATTAGCTTCGTCGTGTCTGTTCATCTGTCTCTCTATCCGTCCGCATGGAAAAACTCGCCCCCAACTGGGCGGATTTTAATGAAATTTCATATTTGAATATTTTCCGAATGTCTGTCGTGAAATTTAAGTTTCATTAAAAATATACCAAGAATAATGATTATCTTACATGGAGAACAATTAACACATTTGATCATATCTTGCTCAGTTCTCCTTAGAATAAGAAATGTTTCAGACTCAATTTTTAGGGGAAATTAGAACTCGTATTTTATGATCAGTAATTTTTTTTCGAAAATCGTTCCGTTTATGAGATAATTTGTAAAGACAATGAAGAGCCGGACAGGCCACAGTTGACAATATGGCACCTGAATTTTATGTTTTGCTGACCGTGCATCCTGGTACAACTCTGGGTAAATGACCAACTTGATGCAAATTTACATTATATAAAACGTTTATTATTATAATCCTCTACATGTTTCGAGCAACTCTGTTCTCATCATCTGGAGGTCAAATTTGATTAATACGGCATGTGGTATAGTATTAATACAATTCGACCTCCTGATGATGAGCACAGAGTTGCTTGAAATATGTTGTGGATTATAATAATAAACTTATTATGTAACGTAACTGTGCATCAAGTTGGTCATTTACACAGAATATGGCACCTGTCATCTTCTTTCTATGTAGGCTTATTTTCTAGGTATGCTTCAGTAACAGCCTGAGAGTGTGTCACACCTGCTTTACCATTATTGCACTGGTGTACTCTTTAACAAATTTCCGTGATGGTGACAGGACTTCATAGTCTCCAAGCTGAATGTTTGCTTGGAGAAACCTCGGCCCAAAAAACCAGATAACTGCCGTTGCTGCATATCAACAATTTGAGAACTGTGGCAGGACTCAATGCTGTCACTTGGATGGTCATCTTTTCCAACTGTGACTGGGAAACACTTCCATCTGCAAGAAGTTTCACGAAAAGGAAGACGCAACATATTTAATATGAGTGTAAGGATTCAGGTCAAATAAGATTTCGTTAAGGAAATCTCCATTCCATTAATCAAATGACTGCCAAAATACACACTGAGGTATGTTACTGCGTTTGGTTGAATGTGCAGAACGGCTAGGTGGCTTATTGTACTAAGGCAGTGCACAGTGGACCATAAAACAGCCGTGTTTTCAGGGTCGACCAACGCCAAGCCTTTCACACACAAAATCGATTATTCTGTAAACCAATCATTCAGTCACCTTATACGAGACATATTTGTAAGTAATCTGGTTTTGAATTCGGGTAACATGGAGGCAGTATCTTTGTCGTTGCAGCGTACATTCTGTGGCTTATTTAATTAACACACCAATAAATGCACATATGTGTTATTTAATCAATCTAAAATTTACATTCTATCTAAATATTAGTGCGCTGTCAAAAATCAAATATATTGGAATTGAAAATAAAAATTTGTTTTCTTCCTCAACAATAAAATAGCTTGGAATTACGCTGCAAATTAACTGTATGTTTTGTGTACCTTACTCGCCTTAGTCTGTCTTTGCCTCGTTCTTGCCATACCGGTAGCACCAAGAGATTTGCTGTTTTGCTAGTATCATAAAACTGTTTTTCGCCCATATACCGCCAACGTAAAAAAAGAGAACGCAGTTCGTTTAGTAATGCCAGTCGTGCGGTTGCATTTTCGCATTATCTGACTTGTATAGACTATGATTTGTCACTTACATTTTCAGCTAATGGCAACCATCCTCACGGAAGTAGTGTAATTGTGCTATCACGATTCACAACAGTTTATAAAATTATTTCACATTCATCATAGCACTTGTGTTTGTGAGAAATGAGAGGATTTCTCCACCCCTGCCGTTAATTGCCCTCAGAAATGTAGACTGAAACAATGAAACGCGGAAAGAACGGAAAGTGAGGTTAAGGCACAACAGACGTCCCTACATCCTGCGGCAATAAGGAACAGAGCGAAGGGTTGACGATCCGGACAGTAATTATCACTCCACTTGTGCCGCTAGTACTGCACCGTCTCTTTGTTTGAAGCGAGGGAAGAGCTGCATGGTTCTGCGTTGTACTTGAACAATAGCTTTCCTAGTGTGCTGGAGGCAGCGCGGACCGCTTGGAAGGAAGGAAGACACGAAGGTACAAGTGGCAGGTTCTCGCCTCCCACTAATGTGCAGAGGCCCGATATGTGGTACGAAGTCTGGCTTTTAAACAAAACGTGTTTCTACTAGCACGAATCTCGAATCTAACCCACAAACCTCTCCTCAAATCAAAGCACACATTTCGACCGCTGGAACCTAATTTCTTCTAGAAATAAAACACGTATTTCTACTAGCAGACTTTGGCCGTTTCTCATATAAAAGCAGGACAATTGGAAAAGAAAATGCACGGAAAGGAAAATAACTGATATTTTAACGTACTCATATACCAGGTCACAGGTTAGTGCTTAGGGTAACAGACCACTGTAAGCCACCTAATTTATTGCGGGCATCGCACGAGTCTATCGGACAGAAATAAAATGGTGAATTTCCGGATTCTTGACCTCTTCTACTTTTCCCATGAAAGCATTTTCCAAAACATAATTTTTTTCCTGCACTGTTTCAAAAAGTATCTAACGCACAGCTCTTATTCGCATTTTTAGGCTTTTTGCAGAGGTACGGCCGAATTATTCTTTCTTCTTGTTTTACTGGACTCCTAAAGAGTAGATCACTACACTGTCTTGAAACTTCTGGCGTCAACCACCTACTGACGCGGCTCTCTATTCCAGAAGAACGAAGAACTCTAATATGTATAAGTTTTCTAAAATTTTCACATTAACACCTTGGTACCAGCGACATCTTATCGCTATCTGGACATTTGTAAGGACATTTCCCGCGTTTTTCTGTGTTGTCCTCTGTGGATAAAAGCTCTTAAAGGAGTTCCAGATAATTGTGAACCAGAATGCCTGATCTGTAAAGCTGCAGGAGAAATACCGTTAATGACTTAATCATACACACATACACACACACACACACACCCACACCCACACCCACACCCACCCACCACATCTTCCCATTCGAAAACGAACATAAATTCAGAAAGCGGCAGGAAAATATTTTCATGTCATAGTCTGTAACAGTTTAAACACGTTCTTTCCGTCCGTTCTCACGACATTGTCTGTGAAGACTACTGTCTTCGAGGCTGTGCCGTTTCACAAATTAATTCTAATTTTTTTTTTTCAAATTTCATGACAGACAATTCATTTCCTAACACATGAGAAAGGTATGTCTCCATCCTTGTGTATGTGTGTGTAGTGTATTCCACTCTTCACACTAATTCCCTTTTCTGTCCTCATTAGAATTTCTTTGGTATTTTCACATTTCTTCTTCTTTTAAAAAATCCCTTTTTCGCCATGGACCATAATTCAGTACTCTTTTTTAAATTCGATTTTCTTCGATCCTTTAAACACTTTTACCACCACGGTCCCTACATTCTGAAACCTAACCTGTGATATTACTAATCTGTAGATTTTATTCATTGTCTTCAATCTTCTCTCTATCCCTGAACGAAAATCTTGCTTCATCCAAGATTTTAACAGCTTCCCTCCTTCTGCTTTCCGTAACCGTACTTGTGGTCCTTATAAAGAAATTAATTTTTTACCACCTTGTTACTTCTAGATTCGTGACATAGTCTGTCTTTCGACTGATTCATAGCATCTTCCAAAGCCTGTTCTCCACAGAGTGCGTTCTAGTGCTTTCCCTTTCAATTTACAGCATTCTCTCTTTTACTTAAGGTCACCCAGAAGTTGCTTACGTCTTCATTCTCGTCGTCCCGTCACTTCTATCTTTCTTTTATCTTTTCTTCAATTGCGTGCTTCAGAAGACAGTTTCGACGCAAGCTGTAGCCTTTTCATTTAGCTTTCTTTCTTTGTATTATATGTAAGTTATTCCTCTCCTCCTTGACTGTCTGTAATACTTTTTTATTTTTCACATGATCGGCCCAGCTGGGCTTCTGCATTCTTCTCCAGCACCACATTCCAAAATTTCCAGGTATTTCTGATCTACTTTCCGAACTTTCAACACCAATAAAAGCTATGCTCCAAATGTAAAAACTTACTAGGTTCTTCCTGAATTTTAAGTCAAGTGTGCTTTTGACAAGAGCTTTCTTACTGTTGAATGCTGCTTTAGCCATGGCAATTCTTGATTTAATTTCACGTGTATATTTTGCATTATTTGTTATTATGCTACCCAAGTACTTGAAATATTCCACATTCTCCAAGAATTTTAGATTTTTACCGTAAATTGTACTGGGGATGGTTATTTCTAGAGATACAAATGAAATATTCTGAGCTATTCATTATTATCCCTTTCTATAAAAATATGATTGAGTGTACTTGGTTATCTGGAATCCTAGTAACATTTGTCTGGTATTTCGTCGGTCTCACTCAGAGCCATAAAATTACAACAAGAATAAGTGACAAATATATGTATTTTAACCTGGCGCAAACTTCACTGAAGAACGAAAATATAAGAAATAATAAAGGAGGAAAATGATAATATTAATCCATATTTCCAAGGAGGAGTATGTAGAAAGAAAGTATGCGGCAAAATAATAGAAAGAAGACAAAAAGAAAGGAAGAAGATTTGTTTTCTTGATGGATTCTTTGCGTCAAAAGCCCGATCTCAAAAGTGCCTTAGATCGGCTAAAAACTAATACTGAAGTAGTCAGGTTCCATTATGACTGTTTTACAACTTAAGTAAATAAATTAAGAATAATCTGTAATTTGATAGTAAAATAATACGAATTCATGCAGCTTTTAAACCTCGCTCCTACATCTTAGGCGCTCTTGGAGCTTAAATTTCCTTATATGAGGCTTATCGGTCCAAAGTTTTAACATGTCGACAAATAATCAACCAGGTCTTTCTTCTCTCCGCTGTCTTGTCTGGTTTGTTCTTGATCTTGCTTCTTTATGGATGAATTAGTTGGCTTGTTCACACCAGGAAATTCAGTAGTCTGTGAACTCAGCTTGACAGTATTTCATTCGTCTGTGCGTTGGCTACCCTGGTGTTTGTGGTAAAAACCAAAGAGGAGACGTCATGGGGGATTATGTGCCTCTGGCATTGAGAGGCACGTGACAAGAATGTACCATCGTCGAACGTGGCGAGCAGAGTAAATATAACAAAGTACAGTTTTTCTTTTGTAAAGTATGTGGGAAACTTGGTGGAAAATGGGCTTCAGTGTAAACTAAGTTAAAAAGAAATAAGATTATACGTCTTTGGAACCATAAAACACAGGAAGAACAGGGAAGGGTAACCGAATTACGTAACAACTTGTAGCACGAGTATTTAGTCGATGAGTCGATTTGGGCTGAAGCAGTTACGAACTTTGCAAAATGTAGAAACGTAACAATGCTGAAATATAACCTAGATGGTTTTTCCATTTTTACTTCACCTTAGTCGTGGGCCGGGATAGCTCAGTCCGTACAGCGACTCGCTACGGGTTTGACGGCCCGGAGATCGTATACCGGTAGGGGCGAGATTTTCCGCACACGTCCAGACCGCCCCTGAGGCCCACCCAGTCTCCTAGACATTTGGAACCGGTGCATTCCCGGGGTAAAAACGGACAGGGTGTGGCGCCGGCCATCCACCCCATCTAGCGCCGAAGTTAAAAAATAGTAGAGCTATACCTCTACTCACCCTCTGGGCCTTCGTGGGCTAATCTATGGTGAACTTAGAGCTTCGCCGTACTCAACAAAAAATGTTCTCGAATGTAGTTAATCAAGTGAGTGCATTTGAGTACACTGACACCAACCTACTGCAGATATTTCACGAATTGGGATTTATGTGACCTGAATAATTGCAACACAGAGTTAGAAAAGCCTGTTTGAAATGTTCATTTAAACCCCCAAATTGCAAAAAGTATCAAAGCATCTGAAATACAAAACAACAACAAAAACGCGGAAGACCTTCAGCATGATTAACAACAAAGATGATCGGTTCTTGAAAGGAAAAACGTTACAGAAACATACGCGAACGTATTTAATAACTGTCCAACAAGATGCGACTGTATTCAGTTTATTACTTGTCTGTATGCAGCTCTATACGTTTCAGGTGTTGACACCCATCATCAGGAGCTGGTACAGCTGTAATTACAGCTTCTGGTATTGATTAACTGCAACGAGTAAAATACGCTGCTATTAACACTAATATATAATTTAAAATTCTAGATTGGTCATATTGAATGTTACTAGCCTTGACGAATATGATATATAAAATAATGGTTGATGGCTAAAAGCAGTGTTTTTAAATTATGCACAACAAAATAAAAAAAATATATATATACATACATACATATATAATTTAGGTTATGTTGGAGTTCTATCGGAAAATGCAACAAACAAAGTCAGTTAGTGTTATTGTGTGTATACCTGATTTAGTTATTATTATATATTGTTGGACAATTATTAAATTCGATTCACGATTTGCGGACCCATGTATATAAAATAGGCGAACGTATTATTTTCTTTACAACGAGATTTTGTACAACAGTAAAAACACAGGCTTTTGTGGAGATCACATGATGCTGGAAACAGTGACACTTTGTTTGAAGATTGTCACTATACCTGTCAATAATTCCAAGTGAACTGACTAGTCTGCTGAAATGTAAAAGGAAATATGGAAGCACTTTGGTATTGGCATTATGGTATTCTGCATTATGACGATGTGTAGTTGTCACCAGCAAGCTCCAAGAACCAGCTCTGGTCCTCTCTCCTGCTATCCTGAAGATGGATGTGCGTGGTTCTTCCGAAATGTCTGTAAATACCATTCAGCCTACAGGGCGTCATTTCCCAAACACTACATTGTATATCTACACCAGTTAAAACTGTATTTTCTACAGCCTTAAACTTTAGTGTCCTTCAGTGGACCTAGACTACTCATAAGAAAGCGGAACTTTGAGATTCGCAATTGATTAACAATCCTTTAAGTTAAAAGTCCCTTAATGTCTTCATTAGTACCTCGCTAATTTATCCTTTTTAGCCTTGATAAGGTAATTGTAAGCGTAAAAAAATGCGACAGATTCCAAATATTATGTTTAGTTGCTGCAAATTCTAACAGTTCATTTTTCGAGACCCGTCACAAAAACATGGTGTAATTTCCTCGTTAGATTCTTTAGGACTAAGAAGCAATATTGCGGTTGTGGTCTAAATGAAATGATAATCCTTGTCCCTGAAGGTCTGGCATCTGAATCTGATCTCTTTTAGAGGACGTGGCATAATCTTTCGGATTAGTTGGGATTCTGTATCACGGATTCCCTCCCGTGAGAAAATGAGCATCCGTTATGCGACTGGGATGTAACAGCACCAAGAAAAAGAAATGAAACGATGTTTGAAAGGAATTGGTGTGCTAAACAATAATAATGCAAACTAGAGATGCCGGGAAACATTATTTTGCTTCTAGTACGCAGTTTGTTTTAAATATATTGTGTTTGTTGTCGTTTAGTGCGAAATAACTGGGTAGTGAAGCCTGGTTACTTGAATCCATGATTGTCAGATTTATGTTGTATCAGGGAATTCAACAGTTTCTTTATCACGGTAATGCGGTGTTTTAAGTAAACTGAAAATTGAATTCACTGGAGTGGCTGAGTATATAACTGTCCACAGTGCCTGGGTTCCATATGTTACAAATGAATATCAGTGAAAAAAATTAGGCTTGCTAGTTGACATTTCTTTAGAAACTACCATTACATTCACTCTTTAAAACACCTGGAAGGTATGGCCTAGATGTTTATCCAAATACATGTGTACACAAATATACGACTACATAAATATGTGTATATATATACTACGTGCACAAATATATACGTATATGCTTACGTACATACATACATACGTAGGTACATACAGATACACGTACATACATACATACGTACATACATACATACATACACACATATACATACATACATACATACATATACATACTTATATACATACATACGTAAATACACACATACACACATACGTACGTACATACATACATACACATACACACACACATACAAACATACACATGCATACATACGTAAATACACATACACATACATACATACATACAAACATATACATACACACGTACATACACATACGTACACATACATAATACACACATACACATACATACATACAAACATATACATACATATGCATACACAATACATACACACTTACATACATACATACATACATACATACATGCATAAATACATATAAACATATACATACATATATACATACATACGTACGTATACATACACATACATACATAAATACATATTACATATATACATACTTACATACATACAGACCTACATATACATACATACATACATACGTACATATACATACATATATACTACATACATACGTATATACACACATACATACGTACATACATATATACATACACATACATACATATATAAATACATACATACACACACATATACACACACACGCACGCACACGCGCGCACGTACACGCACACATACATACATACGCCAATCTTGATTGAAGTTTCCTTGTATACGCATGAGTTAGCTGTTGATTTCGCAATAGAAATTTGACGCTCCTTCATATGTGGGTGGTCGCAGTTTCGACCAGGTAGACCATCTATCTTGAATGAGGTTTACCGCAGTTTCCCTCAGTTATTTTACTTATTATCGGATGGTAGAACTGCCATATTATAGGTCAGAGCCACTTCCTTCCACTTCTTTTCATAAGATCCGGTAATGTTTTCTTTATGTGTGCAATGCAGGCTAAGAGGAGGGAAGGAATTTCTCCAGTGGGTTTTTAACCTCGACACTAGGTGGAGTGAGTCGTCAGCTTCACTCCCTGGCCGTTTCACCCCTGAGGACTTATCTCTTTTCACCCATTGAATATGAGGCTGTGTAGGTCCCGAAATCTATCTGAGCACTTCGGAGAGGAGAAAGATAAATTGTGCCTGTCGGATACCGACTGACGATCTCTCGGATGCCCGGCCCTTCACGTAGTCACAATTATGACTTAGCTATTGCGGCTTTACCGATGAGACTGTTTTGTTCACTGTAATGCTCTAAGTCTACTCTGTGCACATGCGCAGTTGAAACAACTTCAGAGTCAACTCAATTAAATTATGGCGACACAATTTACATTTCAGTAATCTCAGTTACTCAGGTATTATAGAAATTTTCTTGCCTTTAATGTTTCTCTTCCATTGTATATATCCGTTCTTTCAGTTGTGTTCTTTTATATATCCTTTATGCCAGTGTTGAACAACGACCATTCCAGTTTATCAACTGCACGGGTCACGGAACCAAGTGTCTACTGGATGAAGATATACATTTTGGGCCTTTATTTTGTTTGCCATATAACTTCATACCTTCCTGCGTCCTGGTGGTTGACATCAATGTATCAGGGAACGACACGTCCATAGACCCATCAATCAATCTATCAATCAATCAATGCATAGAGTCAGCCGTTTTGAACATTGTTAGTAGTTAAGCACAGACCAGTTCATTATCATGCAGTAACGCCACGGTTTCACCGTTCCCTGCAACACGACACGCTTTTCAACCTACCCCTTGTCTCAGCGGGAAATATAATTAATAAACTCCATGGGGATGAGGGTCGTTTTGTAGCTGCTACCACGTAACAGCCGCTACGGCTGCAGTTGTGTAATTGTTGGAGTTCTTCGCCGGTTAATATGCGTTAGCAACGGCTATGAATGGCTAATAGCACGAACTGGAGATAAGGAACTGTGCACGGAAGTGGTGTGACAACCATGATATGATAGAGGCCAGTTACTGTTTATGCGGGTTGCGCCATTTTGCCTTCTCAGAAGCACTCACAAATATTGAAGCGTTTGAAGTTTTGATTCGAAAGGAACAAACGTAAAATAAGCTGATCGACGACGTATCAAATGATTGAGTTACTCCGCCACTAGTTTTAAAGTGCTTTATAAATGCTGTTTTTACAGCCAGACTGATGTGTTAATCCTGCTGTGTGCGATTTTATCTCTTGCTTAATAAAGTACTTGGTGTCGGCCGAGGCAGCCCTCTGTACGACTTGATTCATCCAATAAAAGTTTTATTCGATGAATACTTGTTTTGATGTCTCCTCTAATTACAACCTTTAACGCCTCAAATACTAGAAAATACAGTCGCTTAAAGCTTCTGCGAAATCTTCTTGTGCAGTTAAGGCCTGCAACCTGACACATTACAACATACTGTAAGAAACAAATACTGTATTCAACATTCATAGGTCCGTGTATCGCTAATACATTCTCAGAGTACAACCAACAAGGTGCGACGTTTCTCAATTTATTTCTATAAGACGCTCTACATGTTTCAGACGGTTTTTCCATTTGTCAGACCATTACAACTACCTGCTGCTAACTTGGATGGGATGGAACTCCATGGAGTTCCATCCCATCCAAGTTAGCAGCAGGTAGTAATGGTCTGACAAAAGCCTGTCGCTGTATGTGCAGTTTTGAGCCCTTGATGATGGACGGAAAAACCCGTCTGAAACATGTAGAGCGTCTTACAGAAATAAATAAAATTAGGAACGTCGCATCTTGTTGGTTCTATTCTGAGAATACACACTGTATTGTTTTTAATTATGATTATAGTCAGATTTTCAGAATTTGATTTCCGTTGGGTCTGCATCGATTGCGTTTAACTCTTGCCAAACAACATACGGGCTGATTTTGTACTACAATAATTAGGTGTGTTCTTATGGCACTGAGATCAGAATTGGCGAAACAATTCATATTATACAAACTGCCAAAGTGACCGTGTTAGACAGATAACTTACCTAGCCAGTACAGTAATTTGAAGACAAAAATTGCGGTGGAAATATGAGTAAAAGGTTAAAAAATCCCATTAGAGTCCTGGACAGGCCTTGAGGCTCCCAGATTTCAAGACAATCGGCACTTGAAGGTGGTAAATGTTGTCAGCCCTACGCACCGGCCGCCTTTTGCCCCCCCCCCCCCACCCGGAAATATTTCTAGTACTTATTTCCGCCAGAAGCTGTGTTAACCCCAAGGCCATAATGCGGCCGGAAGGATTATGTCAATGAAAAATTCCAGTGACACCATCGGGAATTGAACCCGCGACCTTCCGGCTTGTAGCGCAGTGCCTCAACCAACTGCACTACTGCGTACCCCGGAAATATGTGTAGAAAATGTAGATGTCACACCTGTCACAACGATATATCCGTGAATTCTCTCTCTTCACTTGTAGTAACATAGTTTTCTGTGCCTGTGAACATAAGCGGCTTCAGCACATCGCCATTTCCATTTGTACATTTTTTATTACTCCAGAGGACGTACAGTTGGTTTCCCGTGTCCACTGCTTTCAGTTTGTGTGCACGTGGACAGAACGGCGGTTTCGGCACCGAGATATTAGAGTTTATGGGACATGAGGAGAGTGTTTTCTGGCATGTTCATTTCACACTTTTCAGTTTGCGTGATTTCAGGCTTCTACCACGAAGAAGCTGATAAATGCGCTCTGCTGAGTTATTACGCAGTCACTAGCGGTAATTTCTTAGAAATTACCGCTAGTGGTTACTTAATAACCAAGAAGAAAGCAGTTTTTACTTTTACACTTTGACTTCTAAACGTGTTTTTACTCATCTTTGTGTTTCGTGAAGAAACAGAAGAATTTGGAAAGATTTTGAAATGTGTGAAGAGCGGTCGAACAACTCGGACTTGTTTTTGCTAGTTACGTGGCCTGTAAGGAACTTGACTTCTGCGGCTGACGAGGTATCGCTCTGTGCATATTCCGTAATTATTTTAGAAGCTGAAATAAATGTTTGTAGTCACACCAAAGTTCAGCATGCCTGATTCTTTAATTGCGTACTTCAATACGCAATTACACACAATCCATAACAACACCTTCACGTCGCCGCCGTAATAAATCATAAACCCATTTACTTTTTTAAATATTGGAACGATTACGAAACTCGTACAGTCCGAGTAACACGCCATGAAGCCGTCATTTCCTCGTAAATATTGACTAATAAGGCAATATATATTGCTGTTATTGCTGAGTCATATGGCTAGTTTGATGTAGGATCTTTAGTATTATATCTGCCTTTCTGAAAATGTATTAATATTTTTATAACATTTTATAAATATTCTGAGTATAT
>Ga0123354_10010911_pt1 | contig 14018 bp, 12 predicted proteins | sample TergutLab28metaG_2_FD_97872 | JGI IMG/M metagenome (GOLD analysis project Ga0123354, IMG submission 97872) | Labiotermes labralis P4 segment gut microbial communities from Petit-Saut dam, French Guiana - Lab288 P4 | ecosystem: Host-associated > Arthropoda: Insects > Digestive system > Gut ... | reverse complement strand
GATTCTGAAGTAGCGCTTGTTTGATAATCTCTGCTTCCCATAAAAGCTCCAACCAAAACATCGTTTCGTCGGCTTCTTCTATTACAATAGAAACTTTACTGTGAAATTCTGCATTTGAACGTGCACGACATGCAGCTCTGTAATTAGCGCCGACAGAAGTTGCAGCCCGAAGTAATTGTTTCCCGATAATTTGTGCTTCCGTTGTTTTCGGTAATGATTGAAACAATTTTATAATTCGCAAAGTAAATTGCTTTGTCCTTTGCTTCAATTCATTTCTATATTCAAACTCTTCCATACGTTTCAATTATTCAGTTATTCAATTATTCAATTATTAGTTTTTAGTTACATTTTGCTTTGAACTTCCGTAACGATTTCTCCGTCGAACAGATTGATAATCCGGTGGGAAAAGGCGGCGTCATGTTGGGAGTGCGTCACCATAACGATAGTTGTTCCTTCTTTATTTAATTCCGAAAGTAAATCCATCACATCATTACCGTTTTTCGAATCGAGGTTACCCGTTGGTTCGTCAGCAAGGATAAGTTTGGGATTAGCGACAACGGCGCGGGCAATGGCGACGCGCTGCTGCTGACCTCCGGAGAGCTGGTTCGGGAAATGCTTGGCGCGATGGCTGATGTTCATGCGGCGCAAAGCTTCTTCCACCCGTTTTTTACGTTCCAATTTATTGATACCCATATAAACCAAAGGCAGTTCCACGTTTTCAAAAACGCTCATTTCTTCGATCAAATTGAAACTTTGGAACACGAAACCGATTTTTCCTTTACGGGTTTGCGTGCGTTCCTTTTCTTTCAGATGACCTACTTCCTGGTCGGCTAAATAATACTTACCCGACGTCGGGTTATCCAATAAACCGAGAATGTTCAACAAAGTGGATTTTCCACAACCCGAAGGACCCATGATAGCGATAAATTCTCCATCGCTCACTTCTAATGAAACACTATTCAATGCGATTGTTTCTACTTCTTCCGTACGGAATACTTTTTTTAATTTTTCAATCTTTAACATGACTGTAAGTTTTTTTAATGATTTATATTTGATTTATTATTATTTACTATTTACCCCTAAATCCCCTAAAGGGGACTTTACTCCTCCTTCAGGGGGCGGGGGTTATTCCGTTTTTAATGCATTTACAGGATTTTGCGACAAAACTCTGAGGCTTACGCCCGATATGGTGAGGACGGCAATCACGCATTGTATCAGGATGGGGAATGCAAATACCGTCCAATCCGGATGCACGCGATTAGCGTAATTATTCAACATTTCATGTACGATATAGACGGCAGCCGGTATCGCAAAGAGGGCGGCTATACCAATCCATTTCAAAACGTCCAAAGTAAGCAACAGGAAAACCGACGACTTGTTCGCTCCGTGAACCCTGCGAATGCCTATTTCTTTGGTTCTGCGCATGGCTGAATATAAATGGATGGCTAATAACCCGAGCATAGCGACAAATATAGAAATTACCGAGCCAATCAATACGGTGAGACTTAATGTTTTTATTTCCTTAAATTTATCTTTATAAACATCAACGCTCCATATTGGATTCAAGACAAAATCAGGGTCGATTTTGTGAAAAACATCCAATGTGATTTGTCTGGCTTTAATCGGATCAACGTTTTCACTGAAACGGATGTTAATAAAGCGAGAATTAGGCACACGATTTAATGCAATCGGCGCAATAGTCAGAGCAGGGTCGCCGTAGTAAAAATCTTTGACTACGCCGATTACTTTAGCTTGCCCCCAATAGGAGTAGGTTTTATCGAGCGGGGATTCGCCGCCCAGCATTTTGACTGCCGCTTCGTTCAAGATAAGCATCCGCACACTGTCGGGGTCGTCTTCTCGCCAGAATCGTCCTTCGACTAATTTCAATCCCATCAACTCCGGCATACCGGTCATCATACGGTATTCGTTAATCGGTTTGTTGTCCTCTTGCGGCGCTCCCCAAAGCGCTATGATTTGACCGCTTGTTCCTCCGCCGAAAAGATGATTGGAACCGGCTACCGCTTTTATTTCCGGATATTGAAGCAAATCCTGCTTAACGGCTTGATAACTTTTGATGATTGTATCGTTTACAGCAACCGACATAACGTTTTCAGGATTATATCCCAAAGGAAGTTTCTGTAAATAAGCGGACTGCTTAAACAAAACCAAAATGACCGACAAAAGAACGATGGATATGATTGATTGAAAAATAACGGTAACCGCTGTTAACCGGCGCTTCGAAAACCGGATGCGCTTGCCAAGGATTTCTAAAGGAGAAAACCGGCTGAGGTAAATCGCCGGATAAAAAGCCGACAATACCACCGTAATCACAAAAAGGAATATACCTGCTATGATGAACATCGGATTCAGCAATTGAATCATGTCGATGTTTTTGTTGATTAATTGTCCGAAAGCCGGAATGCAAACAACGGCGAGGAAAAAGCCGATTACGAAAGCAATCCCTACCACCATGGTTACTTCCGAGAAAAACAGGCGCACAATATCGCTTATCAAGGCGCCGTTGGATTTGCGGATACCGATTTCCTGCATCCGCATTTCACCTTGCGTCATAAACAGATTGATGAAATTGGTTACGGCAAGAATCAATATAAAGAAAGCCAAACCGGTCAATATATAAATAAACCGCATACTGCCGGATGTTCCCATCGCTTTCGAATGCAAATGAACATTGCTCAACATTTCCGTCTCCCCGTGAGCATCCGGATCTCCGACACGTTCTCCCCAAGGTTTAACCAACGTACGATAAGCGTTTTCAATACCGGTTCGTACCGTTTGAATATTTGCTTCTTTTTTAACTAAATAGTAGGTTTGCCATTCCAGACCGCCTCCGGTATCTTTTAACCATGGAACGCAGGCGATTGCTCCCAGCATATCAAAATTGAAACTCGTATTTTTGGGCATTTCTTCTACAACTCCGGATACAACATAATCGATTCCCATAACGGAAATGGTTTGATTCATTGCCGCTCCGGGAGAACCAAACATAATCGTTGCATAGCGCCGCGTAAGAATCGCCGCATTCGGGGCAGAAAAACTTGTCTCCGCATTGCCCTCAACAAATTTCATTGGGAACACCTTGAAAAATTCAGGGTCAGCCAACATGGTCTTTACTTTTTCAAAGCGTTGGCGCCCGTTAATCAATTCTTGTTCGTATAAGTTGTATAACTGAACGGCTGCTTCGATTCCCGGCACATTTTGAGGCAGTTCGGTGTAAGCTGTCCGTAAATCAATAGGATAATAAGTCAAATTGCCGTTCGCATTGCTAACCGTGATTAATCGGACCATCCGTTTGTAGTTAGCAAAATGCTTATCATAACTTAATTCGTTTACCACAAACAGAATCAGCAGAATGGAAGCTGCCAATCCGATAGCTAAGCCGGAAATATTCACCCAGAGAAAAAACCGGCTACGTTTGTAAGAATTAAAGATGTTCATAATTGCATTGTTTTATTTGTATTTTTTTATTTTCCACATAAAACAATACTACAATCGTGCCAAATTTATAATTGCTTAATTATCGTTTGATTGTGATTTTATGTTTTTCAAGAAGTGTAAAAATACTTTACATTCGGTGTAAAAATTACTTACAATCATCATCACTTTTCCTTCTTCTTCTTTCTCGCGTAAAATTTTTACTGACTAATCGCTTCAAGCGATTCAACAGAATTTTGGAAGGTTTTTCCAATAAAAACGATTCGATGTGCCTTTTCTTCTTATCTTCAAAAATATCATGAATATCAATCAGTATTCCGGTTTCTTCCACCGCTCCGAAATCGTCATTCACGGCAGTTCCAAAAACGCGCATACTGGGCGAGAGATTCATGTATGCGCTCACTAAAGGCGGGATATTGATTCCATATTTCCGGACTTCCGTATTCAAAATTTTATAATCGTCTTTGTAGGATTTGTTATTAAACAAAGTCCCCATTTTCTCATAATCCGTATCGGTGTGCAAAGGATGAATCGGCGTAATTAAGTGTTCGCTATCTTGAAAATACTTATCCAAAAAATAAAGAATCAGATTCCGGGCTTCCGGATTGTAGGTATTATACATGGTCACTTTTCCAAAAAAATAACGAATTTCGGAATCAAGAACAGACAAAGCGCCTAAACCATCCCACAGATTATCGAGTACAAACAATCCCTTGTAACGGCTTTGGGTAGCCTGATAATCCAATGAAACGAACGAACGACCCAACTCCACCATAGTCGGCAGATAATCGTTTAAAAACTTAGGTGAAAAACGAAAAAGTTCGGCTGTCGCAATATTATCGGGTTGACCGTTTGAATCGAACGTTATCTCATTACCGCAACGAAACCGGTAGCCGCCCAATATCTCTTCTTCAACCGGATTCCATACGATAAGCTGCCGGTAGGGATTATCCATTGTGTCAAACACATCCATATCCGTTGACTTCCCTGTTCCTCCTCCGTAAAAACGAAAAGCGATTTCCCGTAAACGCCCCACTTCAAGCATTGCATGAGGAGCTGTATGAGCGGTAAACAAATAAATCTCATTGTTGGATTTATTGGTTTTACGAAAAAGTTTATCCGGAGTTAATTCGGACTTAAGCGCTTGCCGGTCGATTTTAGGAATCACTTTATCCATACATCATTGTTTTCTACCAAGATTATAAACCGTTTGTTTCACCCAATCCGTCCATTGCCGCGAAGTTTTGGAGGAATCGAAAGTTTGCCAAGGAATAGGTTTTCCAAAATGGATTGTAAATATTGATTTTTTTAATCGTTTCACTTTGAATAATTCATTCGGTAAAAATAACATTTCTATATTGAACTTTATCTTTAATCGCTGTCGCAAATTAGCTATCGAATAAAAAAAATCGGAATTTTTTGCTTCAAAGAAAACAGGGACAATATCTCGATGATATTCAACCGATTTTACAACTAACATTTTTTTCCATTCCAAGTCGTAAATCCTGCCCTTGATTTTTCGCGAACATAATCCCGCAGGAAAAGTAATAATTTGATTCGGAGAGGCAAAAGCATCCTTAAGCATTGCAGCGGCATTTCGTTCCTGTCCTCCATGTTTATTAACCGGAACAAAAATAGATTGTAAAGGTTGAATAAAATAAAGAAGGTCGTTCACAATGTATTGAATATGCTGATTGTAGTGATTGCCCAAAAACGACGCTAAACAGATTCCGTCGGCGCCACCCAACGGATGGTTGGATGCAAAGATACATTTATTATCGAAATCAGGAAGATTATTTTCTCCCTCTATACTAATTCGGAAATGAAAAAAATCGACCAAGCGATTCATAAAATCAACGCCGGTCGTCCCTTCATTATCTTTTAGCAACTGGTTGATTTCATCCTGACGAACTAACTTGGACAAAATATGGATAATAAAAGAAGGTATTTTTTTCGCTGTTTGGGGCGCTTTCGAATGAAGTATTTCGTGAACATCAATGTAAAATTGCTGATTTCGCCTCATATCTTTATTAAAAATTCGGGCAAATATACAACTTTTATTTGAAAAGGTTTTAAAGCAAAAAAAGTTTTTCATAATTTTGTACGAATTTTCAGGAACAAATTTTTTTCTGATGCAACGTTTGACCTGTTTTTTTCATCTATATAATTAGTAATAATATAAAAAATTGAATATGAAAAAGCAAAATTTGTTATTTTTCCCGTTCTTGTTTGCTCTGGGAATTGGACTATTAAGTTGTAACTTTGGGAATGGCGGAAATGTTAACACTTTTCAAGGCATTCCTGCTGTTGTTACTTCTGATGCTTCCGGTACTATGTTACTTGGTAATCCTCAGTTTGGATATTTATTAGCGCCGGAGTTAACGAATATTAATTTTGGAGATTGTCTTTATTTGCAGCAATTTAATATTGATTATGATAATCAGCCATCCACTCAATATTATACGGCATCCAATATTGTAGAACAAGCGGTCAATCAATCGCTTTTAGAGGTGAGCGATACGGTTGACATACAAAATTCCACTCTTCCCATTACCAATGTGACCGGAGTTTCAAGTGTTTATTACAATGGTAAATTTTTTGTTAGATTGACTTGTCAAGATAGTAATCCGGTTTTACGTTTGGTTTATAATACGAAGACAGACACAATCGCTAATGGCATAACGAATTTATACCTATTAGCTCAATCTTCTTCTCCTAATACAAGTAATCCGGGAATTATTCATGCATTTGATTTATCCAATTTATTACAGTCGAGTCGGGATACTACGATTACAGTTTCAGGGTCTTCAACGCCCGTAGTACTCAAATATAAGAATGTGAATTTAAATTATTTATCTTCTATTTCGGATACCGGCGTCCCAACTTTTGTCGGAGCTTCACAAAATCCATTTACTATTTTTATGTTTAAATAGCCGGTAAATGTACAAACAAGTGGTGTTATCTACTTATGTCCTACACAAATAATATTGTTATAAAAAACAAAAAAGCTTCTTTCGATTACGAATTGATAGAAACTTTTGTCGCCGGAATTGTGCTGACCGGAACGGAAATAAAATCGATCCGACTCGGGAAAGCAAGTCTGGTTGACACCTATTGTACTTTCGTCCAGCGGGAGCTTTGGATGAAAAATATGAACATCTCCGAGTATTTCTACGGTACATACAACAATCATGTAGCGCGACGCGACCGGAAATTACTGTTAAACCGGAAAGAACTGAACAAAATCGAACGGTTGTCGCAAACGACCGGACTCACCATTATTCCTACCAAATTATTTCTGAACGAAAAAGGATTGGTAAAAATTGTCATCGCTATAGCCAAAGGGAAAAAAGCATACGATAAACGGCAAAGCCTGCGTGAAAAAGATGATAAAAGGGATATAGACCGAATGTTTAAAAAATAAAAGGTAAATGCCCACATTAGAACAACTTTTAAAAGAACGTATCCTGATTCTCGATGGTGCAATGGGAAGCATGATACAACAATATAATCTTGTCGAAGAAGATTACAGGGGAACGCAATTTGCTCATTTGCCCGGACAAATGAAGGGGAATAGCGATATATTGTGCGTCACCCGTCCCGATGTTATTCAAGAAATTCATACTGCTTATCTGGAAGCAGGCGCTGATATTATCGAAACCAATTCGTTAAATCTCACCCGTATATCTATGGCTGATTACGGTTTGGAAAACTACGTTACCGAACTGAATCTTGCCGCAGCCCGCATTGCAAAAGAAGTTTCAGATGAATACACTCGCAAAAATCCTGAGAAACCCCGGTTTGTGGCAGGCTCCATTGGACCAACCAACAAAACGGCGTCGATTTCTCCCGATGTATCGAATCCTGCTTACCGCGCCGTCACTTTCGACGATTTGCGAATAGCTTATACAGAACAGATAACCGCATTGATTGAAGGCGGAGTAGATGCGCTTTTAATTGAAACGGCATTCGATACTTTGAATGTGAAAGCTGCTTTGATGGCGGCAGAACAATCCATGCTCCGGTTGAAGAAAACCGTTCCGATTATGGTTTCGTTCACTATCGCCGGCAAAAGCGGTCGCTTGCTTTCGGGACAAACGCTTGAAGCGGCAGTAACATCTATTTCCCATGCCCATTTATTGAGCGTAGGATTGAATTGCTCGTTCGGCGCACAGGATATGAAACCCTTCCTGAAAGCGTTGGCGCGAATTGCTCCGTGTTACATCAGCGCATATCCGAACGCCGGTTTGCCGAACAGTTTAGGTCAGTACGATGAAACGCCCGAAACCATGGCGTCACAAATCAAAGAATACCTCGACGAAGGATTAGTGAATATTGTGGGCGGTTGCTGCGGCTCCACTCCGGCACACATCGCTCTTATTGCGGAATTAACCCGTCACCCGTCACCCGTCACCCCTTTGTCCCGCAATCCCCAAAAAGATTTTACTTTACTACTTTCCGGCTTAGACATTCTAAAAATAAATAACCATACTCCGGCAACCGCTACGTTCACCCTCATCGGCGAACGTTGCAACGTTGCAGGCTCTCGTAAATTCCTCCGTCTAATTAAAGAAGAAAAATACGAAGAAGCCTTGAGCATTGCCCGCAAGCAAGTCGAAGACGGCGCACAAATGCTTGATATCAATGTGGACGACGGATTATTAGACGGTGTAAAAGAAATGACTACTTTCCTGAACTACATGGCGTCCGAACCCGACGTCGCCCGTGTTCCGGTGATGATCGACAGCTCCAATTGGGAAATTATCGAAGCCGGATTGAAATGCCTGCAAGGGAAATCCATTGTCAATTCCATCAGTCTGAAAGCCGGCGAAGAAGATTTTCTGGAAAAAGCCCGCATCATTCGTTCCTACGGAGCCGCTGTCGTTGTGATGGCTTTCGATGAAAAAGGGCAAGCCGACACGTTTGAGCGGAAAATTGAAATTGCAGAGCGCGCCTATCGCTTGCTGACGGAGAAAGTAGGATTTCCGCCCGGCGATATTATCTTTGACCCCAACGTGCTGGCGGTTGCTACCGGCATGGAAGAACATGCGAACTACGGATTGGATTTTATTCGCGCAACCGAATGGATTAAAAACAACCTTCCCGGAGCGAAAATCAGCGGAGGTGTGAGCAACCTCTCTTTTGCATTCCGGGGCAACGATTACCTGCGTGAATCCATGCACGCCGTTTTCCTCTATCACGCTATCCGGAGCGGTATGGATATGGGAATCGTAAATCCGGCATCATCCGTACTATATGAAGATATTGCCCCCGATTTGCGGCAATTGATTGAAGATGTGATTTTGAATCGTCATCCCGACGCAGCCGAACGTTTGATTGATTATGCCCAAAACATCAACGAAAAGCAGGATAAAAAAGAAGAGAAACAAGAAGAATGGCGTGCGCTACCTTTATCCGAACGATTGCAACATGCGTTGATAAAAGGAAACGGCGATTTTCTGGAACAAGACTTGGCTGAGGCTTTGCAAGTCTATCATCAACCGGTCGATATCATTGACCAAGTGTTGATGATAGGAATGAACACGGTGGGAAGTTTGTTTGGCGAAGGTAAAATGTTTCTTCCACAAGTGGTTAAGACAGCCCGAACCATGAAAAAAGCCGTAGCTATCTTGCAACCCGCTATTGAAGCCGGAAGAAAAACAGACGCTCAAAAAGCAGGTAAAATATTGATGGCTACCGTTAAAGGCGATGTTCACGACATTGGTAAAAACATTACCGGCGTCATTCTATCCTGCAATAATTATGAGATTATCGACCTTGGAGTAATGGTTCCTCCCGAAGAAATTCTTCAGAAAGCCAAAGAAAACGGCGTGGATTTGATTGGCTTGAGCGGTCTGATTACGCCAAGTTTACAGGAAATGTCGCTTGTTGCATCAGAAATGGAAAAAGCAGGATTTACTCAACCGTTGCTAATCGGCGGAGCAACAACCTCGCAATTGCATACTGCTTTGAAAATTGCGCCTTTGTATCATGGAGCGGTAGTCTATGTTTCGGACGCTTCCCAAGCGGTTCCGGTCGCCAATCAATTATTAAATCTTTCAACAAAAGAAGATTATATACGTAAAATCAGAAAAACCTATCAAAACTTACAAGGTAAAACTCAAGCAGCCAACACCGTTTCGCTTGATTATGCACGCACCCATTCCTACCGGATCGACTGGGCGAATTATGTTCCTCCGAAACCTTCGTTTACAGGAACAAAAATCAGAAATGCCATTCCGGTGAAAATCATTCGGGAATACATAAATTGGGGCGCTTTTCTGGCAGCATGGAAATTTCCGGTACGCTACGGAAAATACGTGCAATTGAAAACCCTGGAAGAAAAACAAAAATGGTTAGACGCTTTCTCCGGAGATGAAAGGAATAAAGTCGAAGAAGCGATTCGTTTGCTGAACGATGCACAAACTGCTTTGGACGAATGGTCGGAGAACGATCCGGGATTCATCCATGCGATTGTTGGATTTTTTCCGGTAACGGTCCGGAATGAATCGCTGATTGTAGCAAGAGGGCACGACCCCTTGTCATCCGAAATAACAATCCCCGTACTTCGTCAGCAGGAAAAAAGAGACGACGACGTATATAAATCCTTAGTTGATTTTGTGCGTCCCGACGGCGATTTTATCGGCTTCTTTGCGGCAACGGCAGGAAACGTCTGTCATTGCGGGCATGACCAGCAATCCCCCGACGATTATCAGGCATTTCTTCATCAACTCCTCCGCGACCGCTTAGCGGAAGCCACTGCCGAATACTTGCACGAACAAGTTCGCAAAACCGATTGGGGCTACTCGCCCAATGAATCTTACACTCCTCATGAATTATTGAAAGCGCATTATCGCGGCATCCGTCCCGCTTCCGGTTATCCTTCGCTTCCAGACCTTTCTCTAAACTTTATCCTCGACGAATTGCTCGATATGAAAGAAATCGGCATCAGTCTCACGCCCAACGGCGCCATGGATCCGAATGCTTCCGCCGCCGGGTTATATTTCTCTCATCCCGAATCGGACTATTTCATGATTGGAAAAATCGGTGATGATCAATTAGTGGATTATGCTGAAAGAAAAGGCGCTACTGTTGAAGAAACGAAGAAGTGGCTGGGGGGATAGTAGTCACACCATTTCCTCGTTTTCCACTTTACGATAAAGTTACAATTTTTGCTTTTGGAAAATCTGTCAATATGGACTTCACTTTTTGAGACAGTTTTTGTGCATACTCTTCTGCTCCTATTGTTTTGCGTTGATGATAGTGCCATTCACGAATTTTGTGAATGTCATCAATTGTAAAATTCTTACTAATGGTTGGTTTATTTTTCATCGCTACCTCCTGTTAATATGGACGGACAATATATTTTTATACCGTCAAATCCCTTTGTTTTCGAAATTATTTTTACTCCCTCAATCAATCGTTTTATCGTTTACAATATGTTTGAAATTCCACGAAACGATAACATCACATTTTGCAAGCAAAGCCGTCGCAATATGCCTGCAATCATCAATGCTTTTTTCCTTCAAAATACCCAGTCGAACAAACTCCTGCGCCAAACCTTCAACTTTCGTTTCTGCTTCAATAACAGTTAAAGGTATTTTTTTTAGCTCATCCAGCATAAAACTCCGTTTGGGCTCGGGACAATCGTTGATTTCGTCAATGATAATGTCAGATATATAAATGTCGTAAATACTTCCTTTCAAGTCTTCCCATAAACGTAATGTATCTGCCATCCTTTCAGGAGTTTCTGGAACTTGCAGGCAACTTATAACTGAAGTATCTAAATATATCTTTACCTTCTTTGTCATTACTTTTTGTAATAAAGACATGCAAAGATAATTTTTTTTAATTAATCATACCGTTAATCTTTGTTAATTTCATAAAAAACCTTACGAATTATTTGGAAGTATTACGTAAAGTACGTAGATTTGCGCAGTGAACGTAAATAATTTCAAGGAAAAATGGAACAATTAACACCTCAAGAAGAACAATTAATGCTTTATATCTGGCAATTCGGAAAAGGGTTTGTCAAGGATTACCGTGAAATGTATCCCGATCCGAAACCGCCTTATACAACGGTCGCTACGATTATTAAAAAGCTGGAAGCCAAAGGTTATCTCAGCTCCAAAATGTATGGGAACACCTACGAGTATCGTCCGAAAATCAAACAGGATAAATACAAAAGCCAACGTCTTTCGGGGATTGTAAATGATTATTTTGAAAATTCCTACAAGGAAATGGTCAGTTTTTTTGCTAAGGAAGAAAAACTTTCGGAGCAAGATTTGAATGAAATCATCGAAATGATTAAAAACCGTAACTCATAACATCATGGAACTGATTGTTTATCTCATAAAAGTGAATATAGCCATCGTACTGTTTTACGGTATTTACCGGTTGCTGTTTCAGCAGGATACCTTTTTTCAATGGAAACGGCTCGCTTTGTTGACCATTATTTTCATTTCTTTTCTGTATCCGGCGATTGACCTCACACGGCAATTGATTGCCAATCATCAACTGCAAAACGTGCTGGAAACCGTTCGTATTCCGGTTTACGAGTTGCCGGAAGTGGTGATAACCGGAAATGCGAACACTTCGGCGAGCCGCTTACCTCAGGTGATCGTTGCCATTTACATCTTGGGACTTGGATTCTTACTTTTCCGTATGTTATTTCAAATCGGAGCGATAATGATTAAACTGCAGAAAACGACTCAAAAAGTTTTGTTCAGACAATCGGTTTACGAAAGTCCAGGATTGCAAACACCGTTTTCTTTTTTCCGATGGATTGTGTTGGACTCCTCCCTATATTCCGAAACGGAATTGCAGGAAATCCTGTTGCATGAAACGGCGCATGTCAAACAAAATCATTCGGCAGATACTATGCTGGCAGAATTCGTGTGCGCCCTCTGCTGGTTCAATCCTTTTGCATGGTTGTTGAAAACGGAAATACGGATGAACATGGAATTTTTAGCCGACCGTTCGGTTCTGTCCTCCGGTTGCGGAGTGGAGCATTATCAATTTCATCTCTTACGATTATCTTATCATAAGGCTGCAGCAAAAATTACAAATAACTTCAATGTATCACTATTAAAAAAACGAATTTTTATGATGAACAAAAAACAAACTTCCTATCGAAGTATGTGGAAATATGCTTTGATGCTTCCGGTTATCGCTATGCTACTGCTTCTTAACAGTACATTCCAAACAAAGGCGGAACCGGTCAGTGAAATGAATGTCGTTCAACAAAACCCCGTAGCTTCCAAAGACAAGCCGCAGATTTTCAATCATGTGGAAGTCATGCCGCGATACCCCGGCGGAGATGCCGCATTATTGAAATTTTTGCAGGAAAATATTAATTATCCGAAAGAATCTCAGGAAAAAGGCATTCAAGGTCGTGTGGTTGTACGATATATTGTAACCTCGGACGGATCGATTGAGAATGTGGAAGTAGTGAAATCTTTAGACTCACTCTGTGATAAAGAAGCGGTGCGGGTAGTGAAAGCGATGCCGAAATGGATTCCGGGGAAACAAAATGGGACGCCGGTATCTGTGTATTATACTTTGCCGATTGTGTTTAAGTTGCAAGCAACTGATGGACAGGCAACCACTTCACCTCAATCTTCAAAAGAACGTGCAACTATACAGTTTACACCACCTAAGAATAAGACATCCCAATCCAATAATACAACCAATGTACAAAACACCCAGAATGTTGTGATTGAAGTAGATGGAAAAGTTGTGTCGAAAGAAGAATGGAAAAATGTAGATCCACGAACGATCGAATCCGTAGCTATCAACAAGGATGCGACGCCCAACCGGATTATGGTTACGACGAAGAAAAAGTAAAATTGCAAACGGTCAACGGTACACGGCAAAAACGTGTACCGTTCATCTTGGCTATCATTGAGCGCCATTCTCCATATACCGGTTAATCTGTTCTTTTGAAAAGCCGGTAATGAAAATAATATCGTCTATGGACATATTCTTTTGAAGGCATTTCTGAATTACCAACTCTCGACCTTCTTTAATGCCTTTTTTGATACCTTTTTCAATTCCTATCTCAATACCTTCTTCACGACCTTCATCGCGGGCGCAATCCATGCAAAGACGAACATCATGATATTCCGTAATACTTTTATTATATGTTTCCATTTCTTTTTCTGTTAATCGTTTTATTTCAGTTATTTCAAATAATTTCTCAAAAATCTTACCCTGAACCAATGCCGGACGGTTTTTAAATTTAGGCAGGTTCTTTAATATATTCAACTACATACTCTTTATCTTCTTCACATTCATTGAAAAGTACGAAATCCAATACTGCGACAAAATTCCGCTCCGCTTTCGCCGAGATGCGGACCGTTATACTTAATATTTATTAAAACAAATTACAAACAAGCTTTGTCCATTAATCGTATTTTCTTAGTCGGATTGTAATGTCGGTGTAGTCGGATTGTAATGCCGGTGTAGTCCGGCTGTAAATAGAGTGGATCGAATTATACAATTTATTGGATCGTCCGATCCCTTATCTTGGATCGAGCGATCCAATTTTTCCGGATCGAGCGATC
>Ga0123354_10010910_pt1 | contig 14020 bp, 7 predicted proteins | sample TergutLab28metaG_2_FD_97872 | JGI IMG/M metagenome (GOLD analysis project Ga0123354, IMG submission 97872) | Labiotermes labralis P4 segment gut microbial communities from Petit-Saut dam, French Guiana - Lab288 P4 | ecosystem: Host-associated > Arthropoda: Insects > Digestive system > Gut ... | reverse complement strand
GAGTACTGACTTCTAGCCAGCAGTCCGGCATCTAAAGTAAAAACAGCAATACACACATAGTACAACAAATACACATAAGATGACAACAATACACACAAGACAAATACAACAATACACACGGCCAACCAACAACAATTACACACAAGAGAACTTAAAACTAGCACAATACGCACGAGACAAATTAGAATTTTACAACATGTACAAAAGGTAAAAACACCTAATTAGGCTTGCAGAAGCCTGTGGCATGCTCGTACATGTCTTCATAGTTCTCAACATTTTAAGATCCGAGTTTGAAAGTATGCCAACTTTTTCTGAGTTGTTTAGGCTTTCGATGGGCGTTTACTTATCGAGATGCATTGGTTGGCTGTAAGTAACGCTAAGAACCCTGGCCTCCTTGACGAAAGACTCGCATTTGCCATAACTGACGCGTCCCAACCCCAGTCTGGTGGACCAGGAGCTATTTCTCGTCTGTCCTTTACGCTTCGACTTGTTTGTGCTGGTGATCGTCCCCACCCTTCCGTCTCATTAAGAGAGTCCAGGGCAGGCAGGTTTGTATGTGCTGAATGAAATGTTTAAAGGATGCACATTTTCTAATTTAATTTAGTTTAGAAAATAGAAAAAATTGTAATTGGAACGCTGGTGGATTCCTTCTGCTCGAGTTTATGAAACCTGAAAATAGTACACTGCTGTTATGTTAACATCGTTTTTATATAACGTATCCTATACAAAACTTGTATTTTAGTTCATGTTTCATTCCGTTGCATAATGCCCCAAGTATAACTGCGTTTATTTATTGGTTGTCCGTACAAGTTTGATTTTTAAATTGGGGGTTTTAGGGGCCGCGAATAATGCTTTGTACTTTATTAGCTGGGTATCTACAGTTCGAGAAAAAATGCTCTTAATTTTTAGAATGGAAGATGGAGGCAGTGTTTCTTAAGAAACTTGGTTAGACATTTACCAAACTACGTAGCCATACATTCTGGAACAACCGAACCTGCACATATACATTGTTTGGGCAAAATGCAGGCTTTCCGTGTTACAACCTGGCGTTACCTCTGTAGTACAGGTATGCGCCGCATAACGACGTTTCGGTGAACGACTGGCCGCCTATACTACGGTGGTCCCATAAGATTATGATATCGTATAATATTATAATGTAATATTGTAATACTTAACATTGTGCTACAATTTCCTACAGTATTCAGTACAGTAACACGCTGTACAGGTTTGTAGCCTATGAGCAATACGCTATATAGAGACTAGGTGTGTAATAGGCTATACTATCTAGGTTTGTGTCAGTACACTATGACGTTCGCACAACGACAAAATCGCCTAACGACGCATTTCTCACACCGTATCCCCGTCTTTAAGCGACGCATATCTGTATAAAGTACTATAAATTCTGTATAAAATACGTGTAGGTTTTATTCCTTCGATTTAACCTTCCAAAATTGTTGGTTCTCCTATTGTACGTTGGCTCATTTTCTTCTGTAAGATAGGGCAGTCAACTCACTTTTATCTCTGCATTCAATTGAGAAGTTGAAAGTTGGTCGACCACGTCCTGCTTCCTAACAAGTCGAGAGTTGTAATATTTCGTCTCGTTTCTCGGCTCTCTTTGGATCAAACGTAATAGCATTAACTGGAGTCAGACTCCGGTACTGTAGCATCTCATTATACAAGCCAAAACTAAGGAACAAAGGAAAGAGGTCCACGTATATAGTAATATTTGAATCGATTGGTCTTTTCATATATATATATATATAAAGGGCTTCTCTTGTCGGGTGTGAGACATAATGATTCTATTTCAGGAAAAACATGATTCATATTTACACGCGAAATTTTAGGTTATCGGAGCGGTTTTGAATAAGTCTGCTGAAATATGACGCCATATGTATTGGTAAATTTGTGCGCGCCGTTTCGTTGGACCTTGCTACCTCCAAATTTAGGACCTAATGGACACTACGCCATGTCCCACATGACCCTAATCTTTGTTTTAACTTCTTGCTAATTCAGAACTTTGTATGGTAGAAACAGTATTGGTAAGTAGCCTCAGGGTCCTTAGGAGCGGACGATAGATCTGCCTGTTTGGAATCTTTGCCTGTTTTTTTCTGACTGCCCTGACTGAGCGAATCCGCGGATAATACAGGGTGATTGTAAAGTAAATACAAAACGATTCTCCCATCATTTAAAACTTATTTAAACTGAAATCGGTGCAAGAATTGTGGCAATATAGCATCGCGTTTAGAAGTTACGGCCACATAACATTATGTATTTACTCTAAAATAGCGGTTGACTATTATTTTCCGGGTCCGTGGATTGGGCGTCGAGGACCGACAGATTAACACATACGAAATCCAAACGATGGTCTGTGTAATCGAAGTTGACCAAAAAGGAAATGTACTGATCGAAAGCAAAAACGGTTGATAAACTGGAATAACAAATTCGAGATACTTCTGCTGTTTTCTGTTAACTTCTTCCCGAAAAGTTTTGGGTGCATGGCTTCCGCGTTATTATAGAAGTGTTTGCAAAAGGAAGGGTGGGGCCTGTGTAAAAATGTGACATCAAAGCGTGAGGAGACAAAAGCGGCGGAAGAATACTGCCGGGCGATAACACAGGCGGCGGGACGGTCATACTGCGCCCAATTCGGTTTCGACGCGTCTGGAGTTTCTGCCTTGTATAAAAATATAGTTGACGGTGTGTAGCTATACTCGGTTACGGTTTGCAGAAAAATTTGACTTTTGCCAGACCTTCTGCAACGTAACTGTTGCAGAAGCCACGAAGTGTCTTTATTGTATTAGTCAAATCTCTCAGTAATGGAGAGCAGTGATACTGTGGAGAATCTGAGTTGTAATTTCATGTATTAGCAACACCTCCATTGACAAAGAATCACCATTTTTTCGTCTGCGCTTGGACAGTCTGACGTTCTGTTCATTTACAATATGAAGCGAAAACAATAGATAATCAAGAACAAAACGAAACAAGAAAAGTTTGACGTGAATATTATCAAGTTCCTTTTTCATTTTCTCGAAAATATTAAAACAAAAGTGGCGCAATTGAAGCTCACGATTTAAATTCAGAGTGCTGGGTTTTGTGTTACTTTTGCCCTTCATTTTTATCAGAAAAAGCATTTCTCTTTTCCGTCTATCACTCTTTCCGCCTGCTCCCAACTTTTGTTCTTCCTGCTTCACTCGGTTGCTGGTTGGATTGCCTATCTGTCATTACTGGCTTCCCCTCGCTCCGTCCTCTAGTATTAAACACTGGCCATATAGCCGCCCGATAATTGTATTATCCAATTTGATGTGTTCTATGCCTCTTCCTACGTAGCCTACCTTGGTTCGTTCATTCCAACAGCACGGGGTGGCTTTGATTAGAGCTCTGGAAACATTGAACTACGGCGCGATAATACGTCTGTGCAACAGCACGGGCTGCTGCTGGAGAGATGCAGGTGTTTTCCTATTTCTCCTTAGTAACGTTGGCTGCGTGAGCAAATACAATGGTACACTACTTTTGTATCGGTGAAATTAGTGTCTTTTACTTAAATGTGACAAATATTGTCCGATCTTCTGGTTCTCACTAGCAGTTTTATGGACCGCACATAACGCAAATTAAAGTACGCAAAATTATAATTGTTTGTTTTTATTATATTGTTGTTAAAGTTTGATCACGTGGAAGGAAAATGATCAGAAACAGCTTACTGAGAAGAACATGTGGGCGGAAGTTGTAGAGTTAGTAGGATTAGGTAATAATGAAGGATTGGCACTGCAGCACACTGTGACCCTTGTCCTTGTGGAAGTATTTTCGTAACTTCCGGCACGAGGAGGTGGAGTGTGTTTGGCGTAAAATGGTGGTCACTTCACACCCGGGCGAATAGCTTCCGTTGGCGCCTGGACGGGAGGTTGCGTTGGTCCGGAGCTGGTGTGGACGCCATGGCGAGCGTGAAACATCTCCTTGCCATAATTCGAAATCTGGTTTTCCAGCTTCTAGGTTATTTTTTTGTAATATGCACCATAGCCGGCTCGTCAAGCGACAGACGGGAATAACGTACTTACACGAGGAGTTTCATGTGTACTGTTGACCCAGGTCTGTCATTATTAACTTTTTTTATTTAATTGTATGTTTGTAGTTCTGTGCATCGTAATTCTAGGTTGAAGAAATCCAACAAGATGCAACTATATACAGATATTTATTTACTCTGCATGTTTCGGGCGTCCATCGCACCCATCACCAGGAGTACATAAAACTGTAGTTTGCAGCCTCTGGTACAGAGCACACTATGTGGGAAGCAAGCTTCTTCAAACGAGACCAAATACGGACTGTCCCAAACCAGTCCGTATTTGGTCTCGTTTGAAGAAGCTTGCTCCCCAGATAGTGTGCTCTGTACCAGAGGCTGCAACTACAGTTTTATGTACTCCTGATGATGGGTGCAGTGGACTCCTGAAACATCTAGAGTAACTTGGAAATTGTATATAGTCAAACACAACTGTGTCACATAGGTGTATTTAATTGATAAATGGACAACTACATGTTTCGGCCCGTACTGGCCATCTTCAGGTTGTCTTAAGAGAACTGGCCTAGGATCTTACTATATGCATTGCGCACGCACACGTGGTGTAGAGATCTCTACATATGGGCTTTTTTTATTTACAAAAGTAAAGCTATAGTGGAGGTGTGCTCGGGAGGTGTGTGGCTCCGTAGTTGAGTGGAGGCCTGTTCTCCGTCCTCCTTAATTCGGCTGCGTCGTGGGGGGGCTCGAGTGGCCTTGGGTGCATCTGCATACAGTTTGCATCTTGTTGGATTTCTTCAACCTAGATTTTTTAAATACAGGGATGAGGTCTGAGAGGTGTGTGACAAATTGCATACAGCGTTCAGTGACCAAATATTAAGAGAAGAGGATACTTGGATATATTACGAATTCTCGGATTCATAATTAGCAACTTTTGCCCATAAATTTTGAATTGGACCACCCTACCATTCATCGGCATAGCAGAAACGAAGGTAGCCTTTCGTTCTAGAATGTATTTCCGCGGGTGTAGTAGTTCAAAGATTGAGTTTTTCCAATTGTGGCGATCCTGTTTAGCTGCAGTTATCACACAGCGTTAAAGAAACTGACACACAGTAATCCCTATATACAGTCTGCTGTCGTCACACCGAGCATGGCCGATTTTTCGCCTTAGGAACTCTGCATCCACCGGGATATTCCGTGATATCTGCAGTGCTCAGGACTGCTGTAAGAGAGACGTACCGTATAAAGACCACGGTTTGCTGTACTCTCATTATATAGGGTTATTCCAAATGATTATCGGGGTTTTAACAACTTGTCATACACAGTGCACTTGAGATAGAAGTATATGTATTTTTTTGTGTAATAGAACAACGCTCCAAGCACCTGTAAGGTACGTAACATAAACGTGGAGTGTTGTTCTATTAAATAAAAAAGTACATATACTCCTATATCAAGTGTATTGTGTATGACAAGTTGTTAAAACCCCGACAGTCATTTTGAATAACCCTGTATATGCCAGCTTGTGTTTACGAAGAGAAGCAGAAAATGCTGGCAATCGAAATTATGCTTGTTGATACTACACTTTCCACTTTATGGAAAAAGAGATTCCTGTAGTTAGCAGCACAATTCAGTGCCTGCTTTTATTTCATCAGCACCTACAAACGTTTGCAAAGCTTCTCCAGGCATTGAGACTGTATAGTTTGAAAGAAGTTTGATTTCTAACAATTTCCCGACATAATTTTATTGATTTTATGTTAAAAAATAATTGTTATTTTAGGAATTAGAAGGCTGTGTTTGTGGCCTATTTAACTGTTTGGCGTATCTAATGAAAACGAATGAAAAGTCTGTTGAAGAGAGCTAGTAGCACAATCTGCCCATTCACCAACGTGATTGTATTGAACAGGCGACTCTTTCAGAGCTTCTTCGTCATGTGAGACCATGTCTGACCTCAGACTGTGACAAAGTGTGAGTAGCAAAAGCGACGGACAGGTTTCTTTTAATTGGAAGTGAGAACCTTCGTTGTCACGCGATCCCGTTTTTCAGCGGTATTGGTCCAGTTTGCTGGACAAAAATAAACATTCCGCCAACAAGCCTCATCAACTGGAAAGTCGCCAAGGACGAGAATTTTGTGTAAAAAGCGAACAAGCTAGTTCAGTCGGTAGTATTTCTGAGTTATATTCTGCGGGTGTCCGGTTCGATGTCGTCCCCGACACCGACTTTCTTGACACGTTTTCCTTCTTGGATTCTTGACCCTTGAATATGGGACCGATAGGTTGTCCCGAAACGTCGGTAAGGTATTACCACTATACGCTGCGTAATATCCCGGAAATCTGCATTTCTTATCTACTTCACGGCGGAAGCTTGAAATCACATAAATGTTCCGTAGTTTTCCTCAGCCACTCCTTGCACCTGGTTATCACGTCTTCTGGCCACGACAAATCTCTTCCACGTCATTTCTGGTTTATTATCGCTTTATCCTACAATTTGATGTTATATGGCGTGTGTGCCTCGCCGATATTTTCGTGAAGTGAACCATAAAAAAATGAATGATGCAACATGCAGTGAATGTGTTACAATTCGCACGTATGTCATAGCGCATTACCATTAACTTACACAGGTTATGTGTATGTGTGTATAAACATGTTTTAATACGACACCTTCCTACAAAATGTTGGACTAAATTATATCTTCATTATATAATAAGGCGTACATATATATATATATATATATATATAGACACGATTGCTTTCTGTCACTCGGTCTGTGTTGTTTGTATATTTTAATGAGGTTGCACGAGCACTAGTCTAGAGCTTCCACACATTTAGCAAATTGAGGTTGCCTTAGCAACCACACAGCTTTGATGCATGTTGTGACGGTGTATTGCTTTGTTCTTTTATTGCAGTAGGGACACTTTAAGGGGGTATGTTTAATTTTTGTGTATTGTGAATATGGGAAGCGTAATGTTATTTTAACAGCTTAATATGTTTATAAATAGTTTGAAAATGGACCATCAACAATTCAATAACAAGAATTAGTTGTCGGATTTCTTTTTATTTTAATCCTCTCTCGCTACGATGACATAGAAATTTATCTCGAGACAAAGAAACGAGAAATGCGTTCAAAAATTTCTTGGACACACTTCGTGCAAAGCCGCCACTTAGAATTTCAAGAAAGGTGCATAATAAGAAAACTTCAGGTTAAGAAAATGCGTAATTCGGATTTGAACTGCTTCGGTGTAATGCAGAGAGGGCCTTGTGTTGCTGCCGCTGGCCCTCAGATATGCTACCACCGGCGTCGAGCATCAAATTCTGTTACCAGAGAATTAATTGTCGGTGTAATAGGCTAGATGTGTAGGTAATTAGGTAGTTAGAACGCGCAAGGATGTACTAAGTTCATTAGTTACTGATTTTGTTAATTACTGTACGCTAACTAATTAGTTATAATTATTCTGGGCTACAGACTAAAAAATTACACTATTTTTTTAATACAGGATATGCTTTCACAGAGTGTGAGTCTTCCGAATCTACTCGTACTTTGTCTTACCTTCAGTTTACTGCTGTCTCATTCCCTTAATTGAGAATTAATCGTCTTTCGATGTTGGATTTAAAATCGGCATTATTCTATGACACCAAACGTTTCAGCTGTGATTCTTTCAGACCTGCTCCGTTTCTTTAGTACAGTGACTAGGAGTTCCTTTAGTTGTAATTTTATATCGATATTTCACTTTAAATCTATGCTCTTCTTTCAGAGAGACAAGTTATACTGGTCCGAGTGTCGTCCCTGGAGAATCTATTACTTTCTTAACTTCGTGATTATGCTGTTTATTCTTCGAAATGTTTCCAATGAATGTACAAAATTACACTGTCTCTGTTCTTACTTCGGTAAAAACCTGCAGCATTAATAAATTTGGGGGAAGTGAAGATAGATTCTTATTTATTCTTAACCCCTTACGTTTTATTCCCGGAAATACGCCCCCTGTAGACGGGGGATAGGATTGGGGGGGGGGGCTCTTAAAAAAGGTGACAGATAATATTACGTTGGTCTTCTGGTCGTTTAGCATCTATTCTAGTCACTGTCTTGGTATCAAAACTCTTTTCTAAAAGCGGAACTGTCCGTTACTAAATTAGATCCTTCCATACCGCCTTTGTTTCTCTCTTCACGGAGACGTGTCGCAATATAACATGCCTTAAGTCATAAACTCCGTAGCTCCATAAATCACGTCTAGACGTTAAAAATCTTCCTACACCGATCGAGATGCAGTTCATCCTGCCACGTAGTGGCTCCATTAAACGTCTGCAATCACATCTGACCTGAACTGCAGTGTATAACTTGCTGCTTGAACTAGTTTAATCATTGGGTGTCCCATGTCAGACGTTACCAGAGTAAGTTTGGACAGGAAGCTAGTTTACGGTACAGTGCGTACGAGGTTTATGTCTCAGATGACCTACCTTGATGTGTTACTGTCCTGAGCCATTTCCGTCCCACAAGCGACGTGTTTCGATCAGACGCTGCAACTTTATCTGTTTCATGTTGCTTTCGTGTCAACATTGTCGGTGTGAGTGTAATGTTCTGAAGCTTTCATTAAAAGCTGAGGAACGAAGAGTGTATCTAAGATGACAATGTCTTCTGCGTGTACACACGCGCGTGCTTGACGGACGCGGCACAGTTTTGGTAATGATTAGCATGGACTTCGGTTATTTTTATCAACTCCTTGTAGCCCATACTGTCTGAAATTGTACTTAAGTTGTAATATTTCACAAGGTGGTCAGCATTTCCCTCTATATTACTGAAGTCATAAGCCTAAACTGGAGTTAATAATAATTTGTCTATGTTATTACACAGTTTTTGGTTCCATATAGTGGCGTAGTACCTGCGATTTCTGGCGCCCGGGGCGAATTATCACGATGGCAGCTCTAAAATGATATCAGTATGGCGTAAATGTCACCCCAGAACAGGCCGTGAAGACCCAGACGGGGGTAGAGGTATAGTTCTACTCTGTAATTTACTTCAGCACGAGATGGAGTAGTTTGTCAGCGCCAGGCCCCGGCCGCTTTACCCCCTGGAAAAGAATCCCTGTAACCATTGTACGGGAGACTGGGTGGGTCCCAGGCTCGGTCTGGACAGCTGGGGTAAATGTCGCCTCCCACTGGGATTCGACTCCCGGACTGTCCAGCCCGTACCTAGTCGCCATACCGCCTACGTTGAGTATCATAACAGTAATTATGTACCTAAATCAAAATCATTTATTGATTTTTGTTTATCTTAGCTCAATATTGTAATTTTTTTAGCGCAAAATTAACTTTTTAATTCAAAATACACATTTTGCCTCCTTTGGACTCTACCTTCCGGGACGGCCTCTCCACTTGGCACCCGGTTCTTCCACCTACGCCACTGATACCGCCCGAACAACTTTAACGCCTATATTAAATGTTATTATTCTATGTAGGTTACAACAAGAATAAAAAAATGTGATATATATACACACACACACACACGCAATGATCTTATCGCAGCGGTAACCAAAACATCAGTTCGACCCACGGATGTGTTCAGATATTCATGTGTTGTTGGCTCAGCAGTGTGTAGTATACATTGACTATTGTAACACTGGGTAAGGGATTCTATTGATACAAACGAAATACCTTTGCTGGAACAGAAATATTTCTGGTTTGCGAAATATTTGGTGAAGTGTGTATGTGTCTTAGGACCTGGAAAGAGTGGATTATAGAGCTTGAAGTTCGAATCAATTATTAATTCCTTAAAGACCATTGGCTACTGAAGCCACCACCATCTTTCATATTCAAAATCTATACGTTCCCCCACACAGTGAATTTACGTGTTTTATAAATCTCAGAACAAACAGCGACTATTTCTTTATACATCGTTAACGGTTTGCTCTTTTTATAAGCGAGACGGAGAGTGTTTACTGCGCGGTACGTAATGAATATTGATATATAATTTCGGTTAACCTGAATACATACAAGGTTATTACCTTAATTTTTTAATGTATATTTGTGTGTGTGTCTGTGTGTAAAATGTGATATGTCACTAGAAATAATTAGTAGGCGCTTAGCAATTATGCACTACAGTTCCATCTCTGAAGAATCGCCATCCAGCCGCGACTTCGAACTAACCGCATCTGACCCGCGAGTGAAAGGCAACGGTGTTCCCGGCTGAAAGCTGTGTGAGTTTCGTGCCAGTATAGATATCTTTTGTACCGGGGCTTAAATGGGGTTTCATGTTCTCACGACGGTGAATATTGAGAACGCGATGGTCTGGAATATGAAGCTTTGACGTCACAAATATTTCGGAGGGAACTGCAGCTTCCATTTAATACCCTACAAGGAAGAAGCAGTTTTCTCTGGAAAGCCGTGGCGTTGCAAACCAAAAGACACGATCTTATATTACCTTATGGCTCAATATTCTGCTGCCAGTCTGGCAAGTGTGACATTAATAGTTAGTATTGGTTCTTGAGGTGTTTTTGCAGCTTGCTGATTCTACACCTTTTAATGCATGTCTCTTGTTGCAGATGGTCACCCGAACCAAGAAGATATTTGTGGGTGGGCTGTCGGCACCGACAACGCTAGAAGATGTGAAGAATTACTTCGAGCAGTTCGGGCCGGTGAGTACCCAATACTGTACTGTGTTTGTTTGAAATCCATTGAGGCAATAAGTTCCCTTCCTCCATTTTTGGGGCCCAAATATTCGTTACCGCATTCATAATAATCCGCCACCTGGCTCTATCCTGAGTCGGTAGGCCCCGACCGACGCTTTCTCTTTACATTTCTTTAACTGGACTTGAGGCACGCGGGATAGAAGGTAAATATGAACATGTATTCTAATATTATAATCACGTCTTAGCCTAGGTTTTCAAAATTATCTCATTCCTTACAGACTTTCCCACCAAATACATGTTCATATTTACCTTCTATCCCGCGTGCCTCAAGTCCAGTCCGTCTTACCCGTGATTTGATTTTGTATTATTACTACTGTATGTGTTCGTTTTTTGACCACTGTATCAAATGTGTATCAAACTGTGGACTGGTTTTGTGGTATCATTTACTTGGGAAACATAAGGTTTCGGAACTGAAGTAGGACATTTGCCCAAAATACTAAATGCGGACGGAGCAGTCAGTTAAATGGTGCAGTTGGAGGGATAACGATGCACTAATGTTGAATCAAACTGGCGTCCACGTGGTGCGAAGAGTGGGAGCGTCTTAGAATGACGTGTAGAGGAAAGAGCAAAATAAAATTTTATAAAAACCCCGGCGAATTTGGAGCATAGAATTTCATCCATTGGTGTGTGATTCTTGTGCTTGAGCATCCACCTATATCAAATTTAGTAACCCTGAAGATGGAGGCAACACTGTCCTTCGAAACGCCAGAACACACGCGTCATACTTTCAGGTGAAAAGAAAAACAGAATACCGTCGTTTGAGCAACACCCACTGTAAAAAAAACGAGTCGCTGGAAATAGAGTTGGGTTTGCGTGAAAAAGTTGGGCGGGTTGGGGGATGGGGGTGGGGGGAATACTCGTATTTTGGAAACTTGAGTGGCTGGTAATGAACGAGGACGGGTACGTAATTTCCTGCACCAACATCACCGTGTAATATATATATGCGTTTTAGTGTTCTACTGACTACGTGCTGAGCTAACACACTGAGTTTTATTATACTCTTTAAGAGCTCTGAAGCTCCGGCCCAGTTAATTATACATAGGTTTTATATCTTTGCTGATCTTATATTATGTCTACGTAATGAAATTTATTTCTTCTCAGACTGACAAACTGTATGTATGTCTAAAGGCGTTGCTAACGCCGAGAGCTTAAAATGAACTCAAAATGCGGCGGTAATGTCTGTCAGTTGCTAAGTACGTCCGAAGCTACAGGATGTGTTGAGACTACGAATCAGTTTTGTTGTTGTTGTTGTTGTTGTAATTAGGAATTGGTTTGTGGGAATGTCGTGGCGCTGAGAAGGTTCTTCTCCGAATAATGTCGCATAAAAGGGGTGCGTCTGTTTTTGGCGTTACGTAGTTTGTGTTTGTTATATAGGATGGCGTCTAAATCGCTCGACACTTAGAGACATGTTAATTGAAGGGTGTCAAGTGAATTGTGCGACACCTTCTATCAAACCGTCGGCACAAATTCAATATTGTACATACATTTTTACAATCTGCATCTCATATTTTCCACTTATCGTAAAGGCTATATGATTCGACCCGTTTATTTACACTACCGAGTCTGTATAATCTAACATCGGCGTTAGGCCCAGATCTTCTTAACAGATTTCCCGTACAACACCGAAGCACGTTAACTTTGAAGGCTACTGTGAACGTTATTCGTACACTGCTTTGAAAAATATACTGTATTTTACAGTTCAAATTTAACAAGAAATTCCGAATCGCCGGCCTGCATTAACCTCGATATGGTTATTTTTTAATTCACTGCTGGAACAACTTACTGTAAAATTTGTACTTAGTAGCATGTTATAATACTGTAGATTCCCACACCATACTTTCTAGTTCCTACGATCAGCAAAAACAGCGTGGAAGACGAACGAATATTTTGGGTGGGCGTGACGCTAGCGCCATTGACTTGCAGTGGGTCCAAATTATGTTTGGTAAGGGAGCGTGCGTACACACACACACACACATATATATATATATATATATATGTATATATAAATGGGGATATAGTTAATATACAGCGAATGTACCAACCTTCAGTACAAATGACCTCAACATGTTATTGACAAGAACTCGATCTGATATTTGAGGTTCTGACGGTGCTCTGTGAAGATTACTTTCTTCTGATTCGTGACGCCGTGTAGTTAGGTCGGTAGGTGCTCGGCGTGTGCTTAGTTACCCTGTGTTGGAGGCAGCAGGTCCTCCGAAACCCTGATATCTACCCACCAAACTACCGATGTCGTGTGCCACACGCCCGTAATATTCATAGACGCCACGGCGAGAGGAACCCAAAATCTCTCTTGCTCCTGGTGTCTGTCTACCTGGATGAATACAAGGTAGAGGCCATGATGGTTCGTTATCTTTATGGAACAGATATCACGACCCGTAATGAGGTAGAACGTGCAGCCATCAGCCAGTAGATGATGCAAACTAACGAGGAAATGAGTCACACCGTTTATCGGATTTCACTCCATTACGGGCTAGAGCGATTCCGCCGTCTCGTATGAACTGTCTGAACACAGGAAATATGTTAATTGGAGACTCATTATAAAATGTACGGTCCATGTAACCTCCACATGCAGTGGAAGTGCATGTTTTGTGCCCTGTGGCAGTGTGGAATGCTGTCGTATTTGACGACACTTGAACTGCAGAGGTTAACCAATGTATTTCACAACAATACCGTCATTACGCGAAGTATACCTAGATATTTTGAACATAAAGTGTTAAAACATTTACCCGGCTGTTTCGACTAGCAGATAGCCATCGTAGCTAGAAAATGTTACTTAATCGACATTCAAGAGGCACTGAATTAAAATTTTATGCACATTGATAATTAGAAAAAAAAGCTCTGAACATTTTTGTAGTTACATTTGTCACTATCGCTGCAGTCTCAGGTATTAAAATTTCATTATTGAAATGTGGGAAGAATATTAGTTGCAACGATGGATAGCATTCGTGAGGAAATGTGGAGGGGTTGAGTGGCAGCGTGCCTCATTTGGATGTTTTGACTTGACCTGATTAGAAGTATACTGCTACTACTGCTGCTGCTACTACTGCTGCTACTACTACTATGTTACTGCTACTACTACTGCTGCTATTACTACTACTACTACTCTGTTACTGCTACTACTACTGCTATTGCTGCTATTGCTATTACTGCTACTACTGCTGCTGCTGCTGCTACTACCACCACTACTACTACTCTATTACTGCTACTACTACTGCTGCTACTACTACTACTGCTACTACTACTACTGCTACTGTTATACTACTGCTACTGTTGTACTGCTACTACTACTACTACTACTACTACTACTACTACTACTAATACTG
>Ga0123354_10010909_pt1 | contig 14020 bp, 6 predicted proteins | sample TergutLab28metaG_2_FD_97872 | JGI IMG/M metagenome (GOLD analysis project Ga0123354, IMG submission 97872) | Labiotermes labralis P4 segment gut microbial communities from Petit-Saut dam, French Guiana - Lab288 P4 | ecosystem: Host-associated > Arthropoda: Insects > Digestive system > Gut ... | reverse complement strand
TTGGTGCTTTTTATCATAACTTTTACACAAATTCCAGGTTGGTACATTGAATTAGGCCACAGCCACTTCCTTTCTAACTTATTATTCACTATGAATTAATCACTCGACACCATACAGTCTAAGTGACCGAGAACAGTGCTAAACAACCTGCAAATAAAATTAAACTAAATGCATTTTATTCCAAACTGCAAATAATGTAGTAGGTACAAAGTTATTTAACAGGCCACTTCTGAAAACAGATTTTTACTGAACGGGTTGCTGTGACACTAACGATTAGACTTCTGTTCGGAATATGTCTAGTTTGAACGTCGACCGAACCATCGATTATGCTGACAAAGTTTCTGGTGGTTTTCCTCATTCCCTCCAGAATGGAGTATAGTTATCCACTCTTCTTAGTACCTAAAACTTTACAGAGAGAAATTCCAGTAACTAGCCTCATGGAGCAAGACGCTTTTGAGAAGCTATTCGCTTAAACCAGCCGTTCTTAACTTGGAATTCACGGACCCCGGGGGTGCATGGATAGACTTCAGGGACTTCATGAACTAGGATGGTAAAAAATTACAAGTTTATTTTCACCAAACTCTAACTGAAATTTAGATTTTCATTCAATAATGAATGTAGCCAACAACGGAATTTATGGCCTCTAGACTCCAAAAAATGTTTAAGTTCAATGAATCTTACTACTTCTATTTCTTGCAATTAAAGATTTTTTTTATTTTTGAGAATTTTCTAATAAGGGTCCATGGCATAAGTAAGGTTAAGAACCGCTGACTCAAGACATTGCAGAAATATTCCTCCGTTTACAGAACCCAAGGTTCATTACGTCGCTCACAAGAGAACGCAGAGGTCACACCGGCAATATTATTACGGAATATTATTTTTCTTTCTAAGAAAACACGTAAAATCTCAATTATAAAGGCAGGCGGTTATTAATATTTAAGGAAATACTATAGGCTTTCAACTGAGAAACAGGCAAAACACAAACACATCCTGCACGGGAAACACGATATATTAAGGCCTAAATTGAAGAAAGCGATGGGCATAGTTACCATTGTCCTATGAAGTATGGATCATCAGACTTAAGGCCAGTTGCACGAATTCAGCCCTTCTTTCTCTAAGATCTCGTTACAGTGAAATATTTTAGATTAGTCACCAGACTATCTCAGCAACAAACCGATAGGTAAGCGTTATGAGATCTGCGCTTTTTTGGGATTGTATGCAGTGCAGAACGGTAGTTTCTTGCCGGCGTTTCGGGATAATTTATCGGTCCAATTTTCAAGGGTCAAGCAGTCCATTAAGAAAGCAACGACCATTCTACGCTGCGTAAAATCCCAAAAGAGCGCGGATATCATTTACAACGCGCAGGAAGCTTAAAAGCACGCATAAATACGTGTTATGATTAACATTTATTAAAAATGCGGTAGTCAATTACGTAAACTCGTGGGATGTGGATTTCATTTCCAACAACGCTTGCGCAGTGCTGCTGAGTCCTACCCTATATCCCGAAATGACAAAGGCGTTTTTGCAACAGGGGCAAGGCGGCCAAAGAGTGATTCTTGTCGTTCACTTCCGGATACATCCCAGGTAAAGAGAATTCATGCAGCGCTGTATCAACGCAAACCCCTTCACAGTGCGGTGACTGTCCGCCAGAATAACGTTACGTGTAAGAATCAGCGAATTAGGGACTGTGTCATACCTGTATGTTTAACTTTCACATGATTCTTTTCCATCCTAGAAACCCTTTCTTTTATTTCCTTATACAAAACCGCCCCCACCCACCCCTTACTTGCATACATTCAGTCAAACAGGAGCGCCTGACTGAAAATTTGCAGCGGTCAGTGAGAGTACAGTATCTTCTCTGCTTTCAAAAGCATGCTACTACTAAGCACTTCAAGGTCAGTGGTTAGTGCATATACCTTCGAGCTTAACACTAACAACCCTGCACTTTGTCCACACATTGTCTTTGTTTCGTGTGATTCTCACATTCAACAGCAATCATGTCCCTGTAGAACATGGACCGGTTGGATTTATAACGGAGGGACACGGTTTTCTGTGCCACCGCTCGGACGGTTAGTTGCCATCCTCTCACTGCGGAAGCCGGAGTTCGGTACTGGGACAGTCCAGGCGAAATCTGTGGTGGGCGAAGTGGCACCGGGACAGAATTTTCTCAGAAAACTTCCGTCTTCCACTATGAGTCTCAGTCCACTAATGCTCCAAACTCATATCCATCTACTTGTTATTCTTACCTTCAGGACAAACAGACGAACCCTACCGACCTTCACAAAAGAAAGGTTCTTTCGGAAAAAAGGAAGCATTGGGTGGAAAAGTGGTTTCAGTTTTTTATACTTGAAGGGGTTAATTTATGTGTCTACTGCAGGATTACTAGAAAAAATGATTTACGAGACTGAACTTCACTCTAATATTACTTTTCTCTGTTACTACCTACAGAGGTAATGCACGAATGGATTTCAACAGACGTCAAAAGCTCCCACACACTAGCCTCGTACACAATATGCATGAGACTTGCTTTAATTAAAATACAAAATGCCCATGCTGGTCAGATGATTAGCTGGAAAGCTTCAACACAGAATGGTAACTTATACTTCCAAAAGTCTCCCAGTTTTCTTTTTTAAAATAAGAGAAATAATAAACATCTTTAACGATTTTGAAGACTAAAATTAATGTACATTACGCAACTACATTCAGTTCCTAACACTCACACAACACGGGTTGCTTCCATTATAAAGACCAATGGGTGAGTAAAGTTTAGGGTGGTAGAGGAACAGGTGTTCCTGTAGTAATTCTGTTTTGCCCCGTTAGGATCATTCCACCAACCTCCATACTCATCTTCATCTACATGTTAATCTTAACCAGAAATACAAATAGGCAAAGCCTAGCAGTCTTCCTAACAGCAATGCTCTTACGGAAATCGGGGAGTATTGGTTAGAAAAGTACTTTCAGACTTCATGGATATAAAAGCTGACTATATGAGAATTATGTAGAATACACGTACACACACGCGCACATACGTTATGTAGGCAAAATGGTGTGTATTTAGTGTCAAAATTATTGGTAACTACAGTGACCAGTAGGTTTTAAAGGAGTTATTTAGGTGACATGCATGTAACTGCTGTGAAATTTTTATTCAACGAGCACATAAATAAATCACATTTTAAAAACAAAAGAGGTGGAAGCTCAAGAGCTGTACCAACCAAGAAATAAACGATAAACGGAAAGAAATTATTGTGCTCGAAACTACATTTAGGTTACTGGTTGACAGCGTGTACAATGCCATCGGATATTATTAAAAGGCTATATACCCTTCCACTGCTAAATCTTTTACGCAAAATTAAAGCTGCTGAATGCACTCTATATTATTACGCATTATATTGGAAAGGGTATGTAGTCAAACACAACTTTGTCAATTAAGATGTATTTAATGGCTATACTAGACAAATAGTATAGCCATTAAATACATCTTAATTGACATAGTTGTGTTTGACTACATAACCTTTCCACAATGGGGATGACACACTTCCTAGATTACTTATTAGAATTCAAACTCAAAAGCATTATTTTTCTAACCTGAAGCAAAGAGATGAATAATTGCTTGAATATGGGATTTATCCGAATAAAATCTAGATTATTAAACGACTAATAGAATGAAAACATTAAATCACGGAAACAAACAGCAGTTTCGGGAAAACAATGTATATGGGCTTCAAACAACCGGCGGCCATCCTGCAGGAAACTGGAACAATCATCTATCGGGTAAAATTTAAAACTTCAAAGCCATTTCTTCAGAAAACTGGTCGTATAAATAGCCTAATTACAGCTGCCTTTATCATTCAGTGGTACATATTTTGCTTAAAACTACTGCACTACTTTAAGACATATTACGAATTATCGAGGCAGATCAAAAAGTCTACTACTGGATGTCCTGATTGATCTAACAGCCACTACTACGATGTACAAACGTTATTTATAGTTTCCTGATGTAAAAGGTCAGCGGCGGCTTGTCCAGTTCCCTGACTAGATAGTAACTGAGTACAATCACGTTAATGTTACATCATGTAACAAACTGTTTTGCGATTTTAGGCAGGAGCACAGTTCTTCCCTCCCTCCCCCCCCCCAAATGGTCCAGACCGGTTCTGGGGCCCTCCAACCTACCACCTAATGCGCAACAGGGACTGTTCTTGGAATAAAGTGACCGTGACGCGAAGCTGTTCATTCAGTTCCGTCTAGTGTCACGATTAAGAATGCACGAAATTATACCTCTACCCCATCACGTCCTCATCACATGGTGTTCAATTAGGTAGTGGGACAATTTTCCGTTATTCTTTTACTGAGCAGCAGCCGACAACAGAACTATCTCTGGGTCACACGATCACATCTCACGTAATATTCTGGTTTCGAGTACGGAAAAAGATAAAGAAAGGGAAGGAAAAAGAGAGAAACCAAGAAAATAGAATAAAAGTAAGGTGGAAGAGAGGAAAGAAAGAAAAAGAAATAGTCAGAAAGACGAATGAAATTTGGAAGAAAGGCAGGAAGGGAAGGAGGATGGAAGGAAGCAATGAAGGAATGATGGAGAAGGAAACATACAAATAAAAACATGGAATGAAAGAAGGAAAAGGCTTTTAGTATATGTACCTTAGGGTATTGGATGGCCTTCTATTTTGCAACAGGAAAGTCGCGGGGAAAGTCTTCGCAATGACAAAGCCAAAACACTTGACATTTCTGTGAACCTGGCTGATCTCAGTCTTACGAACGCCGTGACTCGTCAGCTGTTCAGTTCATCAAACAATCTGTGGGAACATGAATCGGTTTCTTACATCTTATAAATGTTCCTCTTCGCCCTTTCCGCCCAGGCACTAACGATATTAAAAAGCATATAAGTTGAAACAGAACTCGAATTAAAACATTCTATCTCACGAAACGGTAAATTAATACTGTAAAACATGCTGGATGCGTCATAAACTAACGTGTTTGTACTGTACGAAGAGAGATAAAAGAACTTTAATCATCAGCAAGTGGTAGTGCAACCAAACTATAAACAGCAATAAAATCTGCCTCCTCCTAAATATCTTGAACTTGTCTGAAGACTACCTCCCGGTTGCATACTGATGGCAAACGTGTAAAATGCACTCCTAAGTAGTACTGTATTATTAATATGGCTGCAGAGTTAGGAAGCAAACACACGATAAATACGTTTTATTGGTATTGAATTTAATTAATATCAACCAATTAAGCATGCTGCTATCTATTCGGTTCATGGCTTCCAGAATATATAAGCATCTCCATCATTAAGACCAAATGTTTTTTTAAATGCAGTATTTCTTGAAAACCACGAGACACATACATCATGTGGTCATAATGCGGAGGTACGTCGTTGTCTCTGTCATTGAAAGCAGTTATCTTCAACATTTGTAGTATCAATGAACCCTTATAAAGTTTCACTAATTCTGCGGACACCTTAACAAAAATTATTTCAATTCGCTGACCTGTAGGCGCAGCCCGGAATATTGAAAGCCAGGACATTTAGAAATAAGAAACATAATTAAACTGTAAAAACCTCCATTAAGTCAAATTAAACCTTTGTTACAAAAACAATACTTCTCCTAATAGTCACAACAATAAATATGAGATTAGGGAAGTTCCATAAAAATGCTTCATATTCTGCTGAACAGAATCTGTTCAACTCGCTGACCTCTTAACCTGTTAAAGCCTACTGGTTTTGTTATGCACTAACAGGTTTAACATTCGAGAATTTTACATTCTGGCACACTGTAATTTTTGTGCTTTGTATTTATCTCAGAATAAATAGCGACTTTTGCCCTATATAACGCCAACTGATTGGTTTTTATAATCGAGATAAAAATGTTCAATGCGTGGTACGAACTGGGTCTTTCAAAAAAGCAATCTGTGCTTTGTCTTTAAAGAGTTAAGCACAGCTCCCAGACATCCAGTGCAGAACATCTTTCCTGGGGGATTAGAAAAATACAAACATATGTATTTCTACAATAAAGACAAACAAGAGTAAGTTCATATTCCTGCTACATATTTCCGCCAGGATGGACCACCAGTAAGGAAAACGTGTAAAGCAGAAAGTAAAAACCAACCAGTTTTACATTAAAAGACACTGACCTAGGTGACATCACTATTACCGAATATAACTGTAGATCAATATCTTATCTAGAAACATCTGTATCAAATATCATAAAAAATATAGCACTTTTCGTGGAAAACCAAATACTTATTAAAATCAAGTAATTTTTATGTAATTTAATTGTAAACCGTCTCTTCGTTGTACAACTCTTTGTCCAACGAAGAGAAAAATATTAGATGCGGTCACAATCTGGCAACACTGCGGTGCTCTCATATAATGATTAGGTGAAGAAATTTAAATGACTGTAGGTTAGGACAATAATTGCACTGGCATGGGCAGCTGGTTTCGTTTTTTTAACCACAATTCTGGAAAAGAAAATTATAACTTAGTACACAAGAGAGCCGGTAGGGCTCGAGGCGTCCAACCGTTGCCATGGTGGTATTGTGAAACAACGATACAAGAAATAAAACAAAGGAACGTAGTATTTTCTTATTATTGCGTCAAACCATTGATTTTGCTTAGCAATGCGTGATGCTCTTCTCATCCCTGGAGACACAAAACAAGACATTAAAACCCTTAACAACGTATTTTCAAAGCCGATTTTGAACACAAAATTGTTGTTAATTTGCTGTAGCCCTGAATAAAACTATATACAATTTATTAGAAAGTGATAAAAGTAGCTTATCTGAAAAATGTGGCACTCTTACGGTAAGTGATGTTGGACTACGTTATTGTTAATGGCGTAGAATATTCTTGCGCACAGGATTTAATACCAGTACAGGAGACTTTTCAGACGTCAATTAACGACAGTTACAATAAATTGCATTTACACAACCGCAAATGCATTAAATTTTTGGAGTTCTTTTCATTTCATAATTCTTTATCAGAAAAACCAGTTGTCATGTCCTATGCGCCAGACCCCTTCACTGCCCTCCATATAGTCCTTGAGTTGAGGCCATGAAAACGGATATACAAAAGGAGATCGAGGATCGCATGCGGCACACATCGAGTGTACATACTGCCAAAATATAGTTTTCAATTTATTCACCTTCTTCCCTGGATATGGAATTAGAAATGAATACTAACTAGAACATGTTTAATATTATTCCCTTCACATTACGAATAGAGGAATATTCACGGTTCCACCATTTCTTTGTGCGAGTATCTTTCTGATTTGGTTTGAAAATGAAAGACACCTGTCTGGAAAATGTAGGTAGGATTAAAGTGGCTAAGAGTTTCACAAAAGTTGAACTTGGAATTACACACTTTGGCAGCTCAGACTCTAACAGCAAAGATCAAACTAATATTCTGAGATAAATTATAAGCATTGTTCTTTTAATTATATATATATATATATATATATATATATCCCAATATACATACACAACAGCATATGTAAGTCGATTAAAAAGTGCCGACTTCTTACAAGCCAACAACAGACCATCTCTTTTAAGAACCATGCAGTATACAGTTAAGCAAGAGATCTCTTCCTATTATAAGCAAAAAGTACAATTAAGTTTACAAAATATAGCAAAGTGGTAATATGTAAAATGTGTATAAGAAGCTGTTTGGAAAAACTACTTTTAAAAGGTATGGATAGGCAGTAAAATTGATACATATGTGCACACGTTGATCGTGTTCTGGTAAGGCACACAAGTCTTCAATTGATGCAAAGTACATACTTAACATAACTAAATAGTTTTTCATCTTTACAGATATTGATTCAAAAGGTCAATTCGAAGAAAATAAGACCGTAAAAACTACAGAAGTTTCCTGGAGTATTTCAACATCAAGTTTCAAGATACGTACTTCGCATCAACTGAAGATTTGTGTGCCTTACCAGAACACGATCAACGTGTGCACCATGCATCAATTTTACTGCCTATCCATAGCTTTTAAAAACAGTTTTTCCAAACAGCTTCCAGTACACATTTTACATATTAACCCTTTGTTCTATATTGTAAATATTTTTTTGTATTTTTCACTAATAATAGGAAGAGGTATCTTTCCTAACTGCAATAAGTTTATAATGAATGGTTCTTAAAAAAAAGAGGGGGTCTAATGATGTCTTGTAAGAAGCCGGCGCTTGTTGCCTAATAGAATTATATATGCTGCTGTGTATGTCTGTTGGGAAATATGTGTATTTAAACTAAGACTCCTTGGTCGTCTTACCTGCAGTCACTATACAAACAGAATTATGCCGACTGAAGTAGACAGATTATTACGTAGTATTTCAAATATATTGCGATTCCTTCTCATATATTTATTCCGCTTACAATAAATTACAAAAACAACCAATTCAGAAACACTTCAGCATAGCAGTACAATAATCACCGAGTTACTTCTTGCATATTTACTGCAAGAAATTTCATTATTATCGCACAACTGCATCCAAGTACTTGGCTTGTTGTATGGTTTCGTTGTAGATATTCAATACTGTTTTACCGAAGCGGACTTAACGCTTGTGTAAGTACAGGTGTTGATTCTTCATACGGCGCCAAGCTACTGGGCACACCGACGAACGGCCCTCAGGATACAACAACAACTCGGATATTAATTATTAAACTTGTGATTACAGGTTGGTAGACGGGGAACGTAACACTAATTACTAATTGATGTCTAAGCTGTCTAAGACCCACGCATTGTCTTGTACTATATACGGTATCTGCAAGAAACATTCTCCAAAATGTTCATACGGTGGGAGGACTGGCAGAAGAAATATAAGGCGAACAGATAATGTGCAAAACCTCCAGCAGCATATTAAAATTAAGGATTTATTGCGTTTTGTAATCAGTTACATTACAACGCCGTGTACGTTTCGGAACTTAAGTTGCATCAGCCGCTTGATACACTGTGTAACGAGAGTTTTCTTAGCTGCGGAAATTTTAAATGTGTAGGTTACAAGGCGTTGAATGTGTAAAAATAACCGTAACAGCTTCTGAACAATTTGGGAGAAAGTCGTCTTTCCTTTTTGAAGGAATTCGCTAGAAGAGGCGGGAAAAATTATTGGTCACAAGATCACGAATCCAGGCCAGCATTCGAGCCACGTACTATCTGCCAGAATGATCACGACATCCTCAACGTCGCTTCTCTATTCCTGCCTAAGATTACAATAAAACAAAATTCACGCGACGTGCAGAAGGAATGTAAGAAAAAAGATTTATCAACACACATTCCGAATTATTTTCCATGAGGAGGAAGAGAAAAGAAAGGAACCTGTAAAAGATGGGTGCAGCGGAATGGAAGTTCGTATGACTCTCAGAATACAACGAGACTGCTACACCGTACGGTATAATTCGATTAATGCATTAAATGGAGACGCGGTGTGTTTCATGTGAGGCATGAACTGGGTTTTTAAATAAATATGCATGTTCACACTCTGATGAAATCATTACACTTGTTGCTCTTTCTTACCCCACGCCCGATATGTTTCTAAAATTTTGGTTTTTAGGGTTTCTATTGGAATTCTCGTACAGCGTGTCTTACGACACAGAAAACTTACCATTATTCTGACCATTCTATTAAGTCGCCGTTAGACGCATTTTCAAAATTGGGAAAAGCGGCTACTAGCTTCGTCCTGTTCGTCCGTCGTTTCTCTGTCCATATGGAACAAATCGGCTCCCACTGGACGAACTATCATTAAATTTGTTATGGAACATCTGTCCAAGAAGTTCAAGTTTAATTACAATCCGACAAGAATAAAGGGTACCTTACATGAAGACCTATGTACATTTATGATAACATCTCGTTGAATTCTTCCTAGAATGAGAAATGTTTCAGAAAAAATTTTCAGAGAAAATAAAAACACACACTTAATGTCCAACAAATTTCTTTTCGAAATTCGTACCGTTTATGAGATAATGTGACAAAATATGATAGAGACAGACGTAGCAGAAAATACTCAATTTTCATTGCGCATAATACACGCAAAAATACTTCACTACTTTTTCCACGGCCACAATGGTTACGCGAACATGCTTCCATGTTACGTTGTACGTGCACTTCCCGTCTTACTGAACTATCTCGATGCGTTTGGCGGTATATGCCAATGTGTTGCCTAGTCAAAAGTGTCTATAACTACGTCACCATCATGATTTACACATAAAATGTTTTTTTTTTACAAAGGGTGTATTTGGTTTTTGGCGTTAGCCTCCTGAATTGTCCGGCTATTCGATTTCTTTGTTCCTTTATGTCTTCTTTGTCTTTAGCTTCTTATCTACGAGTATCCTGTACGTGTGCCAGAGTCTCATTATTTATGGTCTTGTTTTTATGCGCACAACCCCGTTTGTATGATCATCTAATGTGATTAGGCCTTTTTCCGTGTTACACCATGTTCCTATTACTGTGTGTCTGCTTGATATTGTCATTAGGCTTTGCTGTCCGTGATTCCTCTTTCGTTTGAAACGTCCCCAGTTTTCTGTCGTCGCTTCTCCTTCGTGGAGCGGCGCATTTAATTTGTGTTGCTTTCTGTCATGTTATCCGCTTCTAGAAGCAGTTATGTCTGTGGATCCTTTTAACTATGTTGGAGGAATATGGTTACCTGAAGTCTTTGCCCTGTTTGATGGCTGTTGTATGGGTGGTGACAATTTCGCGATTTTAACAACGAACCTAAATTATTTTACATCTCCGATTTGGAGAACCAAATTATAGGAAATGGGTCCGGAGGGTGTAAACATTTTAGATCCTTATCGTTAATTACAACATATTATATAATCCATGCGTGGGACACAAACACACACGCAGGTACACCCACACACACACACACACACACATATATATATATATATATACACACACACACACACACAAGCGCGCGCGCGCACGTATTGAGAGTTATTTTGTATAATCATGGAACTTCGTCTTTCACATGAAAGGAAAGCACTGCGGACAGAGGAAGACATTTGGGTCTAAGTAGGAGGAGTCACAAGAGGCTAAAGAAAACTGCATAATAAAGAGGGGTAAAATGTACTCCCAATCACTGTTAAGGCGATGAAATTAAGGAGGATAAAAGGAACGGCTAACGTGGCACATACAGAGGAGAAGAAAACCGTGTACAGGATTTGGATGGGGAAACCTGAAAGAAAGAGATTGTTTCGAAAGCCCAGGCAAAGGTGCGATGATAATATTTAATCGACCTTAAATAAATGGAATATAAACTGCGCTCTTCTGGGTTATTAGGCAGAGCGTAGTGGCAATTCCTTAACGACGTTGCGGGACAATCTATACGTTCCATCTTCAAGGGTCAAAAAGTTTTTTCCTGACCCTTGAAGATGGGACCGATAGCCTGTCCCGAAATTTCGGTAAGGAATTACTACTCGCTGCGTAATAACTTAGAAGGGCTCAGTTATAATGAACTTCGCGGCAGAAGCCTAAAGTCACGCCAATGGGATGTAGAGTGTGGCCAAATTAATCTGGTTCATGACTAAGAGTAGTGGTGCGCTGTTGTGAGAACGGTAATGAACCTTCCAGTTCCACTATACTTCTTGATATTTCTTGACTAGCTGAGAAGGTATTATCTTGTCAAGAAGGAGCCTGATGTGTGTAGCGAGCGATCGAGTGACTGAATTTAATTATACACCCAAGAAGGAATCGAAACCTCGATTACAAGTTTCGAGTAATCGAACGTCAAATGCGCCCCCGCAAGCACAATTGTTGCTCCATAAAATCATAAAGCAAATGTGCATTTTTCACTGTTGCCTTCCAGTACTTCCCGTGCGATCAATGCAGATAACGTTGTTCATCGCAAAAAAAAAAAAGGGCAGGGAAGAATGTATTAATAAACGTCGCGTTTTCCTGAAATGACACGCACTGTCCAACCAGTCTCAAGGAGTTTTGCTCCGAAATATCTGCAGTTGAGGATCATGTGCGGGACATACAAATTACTGGATATGGCGCAACCAGAGGGAATTACAAAGCAACAATAAACGCGCCATCAGGTCCGTACGTTCTCTGTAACGATCGCTACAATTACTGTAAATGGAAGGGATCTCCATCGCCTACCGCAGCAACAGTTTTTTATTTTTTAGTACAGGCCACTTTGAAAAGTTCTTCACTGTTTAACTAGCAGTACTGTGCTTCTTCGTCTTCTACACGAACGAAACGGCCTTCAGCAAAGAGTAACAGCCTATCGGAGCAGAACTGGTCTGTACTACAGTATATACCAGAAACGATTTCACTATTAACGCACGGCATGGCGCTTTCTCAGGTTCCATGGGCATCAGATGATTTCCAAATATGGAGGATATCTGCGAACTTACTTTGAAGAAGCAGAAAAATGGCACCAATCCAACTTAGGTTAACGTTAACTGATAATGTATGCCGTAATAACTACTAAAACATTTTTCAGATGCCTAGGCTCAGGACACGCCTAAAGAGTATACAAGATAGGAGTGTAGGAAATGTAAATATGGTACGCGGGACTTGAATGTGACTTGTGACCGCTGGGTGCGAATGGCTTAGTAGGTATAGGCTTTATCTGCTGTCAACTGTATGAACGACATGGCCGATCAAGTAAGTAAAATATAAAGGGCGCAGTTTCATTACCCCTTCCTGTGTGTGAAGAATATACTTTCAATCATGCCTCGTTTCGTGCGATAAACTGAAAACAAGCAGCATATACTTTTAACACCCCTTATAAAAATAATTCCAATCACTGTAATTTCGATTATTTTCTTTTATCAGACAATTATTTTGTAACTGCAAGTAAATGCACGAGAGTACAAATCCTCTTGTTAGGAAGAGCCATAAATATTTCTCCACAAAACAGGGTAGTTGGTTTACCTGATAATCACACCTTCTACACTTCTGTGTAATATACGTGTAAAGGCGTTTTTGTAACACAAGTAAATTAACTCACAACAGAGACAATACTGTGTATAAGAGCCGATTCACACTATGCGTCACGTTTCCGTTCCGTCACCGTTCCATCTTCGTTCCGTCAGAATGGTCTGTGTTCACACTGTCCGTCGTGTTCAGTCACCTTCAGGCACACCATGTGAAAGGAGGCCTGCGATTATCTCCATCAAATACGCAGCCCCTTTCGTTTTCTAAAAGACAATTATCAGCAATAGCACTGATCTCAGATGAAGAAGAGAAAAATGCTTCTCTTAGCGATAAAAAGAAGCGTATGTGGGTTTAAATGTGTTTCAGAAACAGAAAATCAAAATGCGAATACCGGACTGTACAAATTACACCGGTCAACAAATATTTTCTCCCATAAGGAAAAATGTCTGTTTCTGGTGTATTTTTGGACGCTGAATTCAAACATGTTTCCAGAATTTCTCTGTCACCCACACCTTTCGCATTGCATCAGACTATGTGACAGCACAAGCCTACGTATGTGAGTCACTGGTGGCCTGTAGGTGGTATTCTGGACATGTTGTAACAAGCAGAGTCACGTGTCATACACGTATGACTAACAGTACTCTGCCAGTTGCTGGCCAGAGCTCACTGTGTTATCGTCTCAGAAGTACAGTGTTTATTCCACCATTAATATGCCAAGAAAGTGTGTATATCCATCGGATGCATTCTGCTACATCTGCGGTGAGGTGACATTCAAATCCCGAAGACGGTCTTTCACACCCCTGATTAAGAAACATTATTTAGGCTGCAAAGTGGGTGATCAGGTCAAGAGTTGGACTCCCAAATTTTGTTGTGTGACATGTGCCAGGCTTCTCGCGGCATGGGCAAAAGGTTCACGCTATATGCCTTTCGCATTTCAATGGTTTGGGTAGAGGCGACCAACCATGTTTCAAATTGCTACTTCTGCCTAACCAGTATCGCTGGTGTAAGAGCAAAGTCCAAACACACTGTTCATTATCCTAATTTACCATCTGCGATGAGGCCAGTACCTCACAGTGCGGAGTTACAGGTGCCAAAGCCTCCAACAAACATGACGCTGAGTAAAAGTGTGTC
>Ga0123354_10010907_pt1 | contig 14020 bp, 9 predicted proteins | sample TergutLab28metaG_2_FD_97872 | JGI IMG/M metagenome (GOLD analysis project Ga0123354, IMG submission 97872) | Labiotermes labralis P4 segment gut microbial communities from Petit-Saut dam, French Guiana - Lab288 P4 | ecosystem: Host-associated > Arthropoda: Insects > Digestive system > Gut ... | reverse complement strand
TAAAAAATTCATAATTCATAATTCATAATTCATAATTATTTATTACCTTTGCGCCGTCTTTTCGAGAGCAGCCCAGATGGCGGAATCGGTAGACGCGCTGGTCTCAAACACCAGTGGATTCACCTCCATGCCGGTTCGACCCCGGCTCTGGGTACTTTGCAAAACGCTTTAATTTGTTGATAATAAACAGTTAAAGCGTTTTTGATTTTTGGCGATTTTTGGATTTTGTCCGCATTTTGTCCGCAAAATGGGAGAGGTGTTGAAATTTTCATCATTGCAGCATGAATGTTGCTACTCATTTATTGTGTTAAATATTTCAGGTAATATTTTTTGAAATTCTTTTAACAAAGGTATTGCAATCTCTCTCATTTGAGGATGAGCATTCTTCGCCGTTCTTAATTTGAAGAAATGTAGCCATTCCCTCAAATTCATCGTAATTACGATTTCAGTTTTAAGTGAATTAGGTAATATACTTCTTGCCTCTTGTGGTTTCACACCTAAAAAAATAAGTTTATTGTAAGAATTTTCAATGTAATCAATTGTATCTGACCAAACTTTATATTCTTCGCTATTTTCATCCCAAAAACAAGGTTTAATAACTGTAATTTCACTGCCAAATTTACCTTTGGTATAATTACAAAATCTTGTTGATTCTTGAGTATAACTTGCCAATCTGTGCCTAACTATTTCATGAGAAACTCCTCTATCGCAAATAACTCTGACGGTGATAAAAGAATGTTCGATAACCGATAGATGTTCACGATTCATTATCATCTTAACGAATTCAGATGCCGAATCCTCAGTTATTTTATCTTCACTTTTATAAGCTGTTCTTCCTGATTTTTCTATATGTTTCAGAATCTCATCTCTATTGATTGATGATTCAAAAATAAATATTGGCTCAATAATTCTCATATATTTTTTATTTTAGTTATTATGTATTTTTGATAACTTAATAATTCAATGGAAAATCATAAACCCATGATTTCCAACATTGATTTGTATATTTTTTTTCATAATTCTCTGGGAGTGGATATACAATTCTTACATCAGGATTATGAAGTGCAAATAAACAAGCACCCAGTGCCATAGGTTTCGGACCAAGTGGTGCAATATTGATAAATGTATTGGCATCTTTTTCTTTTATTGATTGCAATAAATTATATGTATCAAACGGATTATTCGCTCTTGTATATTCTATTTTTATATTTTGTTTATCATTAACAAGTTTCTCGTTTGCTATTAGGCTTATATCTTTACACTTTGGAGTATATGAAGGGAAACCATTTACTATGATAGTGTCGTGAGGTGAAACATCTTCATTGATTTCTTTTGATAAATCGCCATCAAACCCCAATAAGATAATGAGTTTACGTTTAGAATTTCGGCGTTCTTGCCCTGTGTATCCAAACATTTCATGCACGGAAATTGGCCCACTACTTGTATGAAAAGAGTTGAACAACCCTCTTGGAAATATGTATGATTTTGGCTCTGTATAAAAAACATAAATATTTGATACTAAAAATCTCTCTTTAAGAAGTTTAATGATATAATAAAAATAGGGTTTAGTGAAACATGAAATATCAATCCCAATTATAGAATTTGCAGAAATAGACATATTTATAAATTCTTCATAACTTGACTCTGGATTTTTTATTTCACACATTATTTCATGTAAATCATTAATATTAATGTCTTTATAATTATATAGTGTATCTGTTTCATGGATATCTTTTAGTCTTTCTCTAAAATGGAAAAGTATAACTTTATTCGACATAGAGTTGTATTTTTCTAAAATTTTGTATGCACGGTTATCTGATCCACTTGCTAAAAAAAAGTAATCCAATTTATCCAATAATGATTCAGAACTGTCAAGAAGTTCCATTTTATATATAGATTGTCTCATAAATTCGAAAATAAATTTGGTGTTTCAGACTGTTTTTTATTTTTATTTCCTATTTTGTTATCATCTATTGGAAAATAATCGCTAAGTTTAATATTGTCTTGATACATTAGATTTCGAAGTTTATCTTCATTAAGAAGAACCGATTTTCCCCCTCTGGTTCTATATGAAATTTGAAAATTAGGAGAAAAAATTCGATTGATGGTATAAATGTCTTGAATATTTTCACTGGGCCCGGTTTTTTGCATTCTTGGTTTCCGTAAGATAACACTCCAACGTACAGCAGCTTTGAAAGCGCTTTTTAAATCTTCATCTTGAATAGAATCTATATTTATAGCAAATTGGTTAGTTTCCGGGTATCTCATCCTAAAATCCTTGTGATAATCTCTGAAAATATTACCTATATTATTTATAAATTTTGAAATCACTCCACCATACATTTCTATTCGCCCTATTTGTTGCTTTTCTGAATTAGAAAACTCTATTGCAGCTTTATTTTGTGACTCTTTACTAATTTGTCCATTTTTTAAGAGAGAATCAATATTCTCCCAACTTGCATAATCAAAGGTGCGTCTACACAACTCTATAAAATGTCCTACTATCCCCGATGAAAGAAATGAAAACGTGTTAAAACTATAATATTGTTTATTTTTACGATAAATGGAACACAATAAGAATATAAGCGATAATTTATATTTATCAACATAATCTCGTCTATATTTATGTCCTTCGTCAGTTTTCTTATCTTCCAAATAATCATTCATCGCATTTGCAGTTACTTCTGCAGTTTTGTTTCTGGTTGTAACCCATATACAATTCATAAGTTCCAATAATGGATTTTCAGAATATTTAATTTTGGCAAAATTCTCTTTAGATATTTTGTTTGCAAAATATTTTTCAATCCCATCTGGCTGTTTTGATACAAGATCAATGGCTTCTCGCTCCAAATCTTCTTTACCTCCTAAAATTATCCGCATATCAGTAAAGTTTTTCTCTTTCAATATTGGTATTGCCTCAAGTCTCTTTTTAGATATTTCAAAAAGGAAATTTTGATAATCGGAGTTTTTGTTTACAACTTCCTCAAAAACGACTTTTCGATATTCTCTACCTTCTTTAATAAAATCATCTTCAGAAATCATTTCAAAAGTTCGGAATCCTTCCAATCTCATTCCTATCCTAAATTTAATACATTTCTTAGAAAAGCGAAGAAGCGTGTTTATAACTTTCTGCTGATTTTCAAGAAAATTTTCATATTCATCAAGAAGAATGACTATGTTTAAGTCGTTAAAAAAAGTAGAATTGGAAAAAAGAAGTTCCGGTATTCCAAAACTTAGGGATTGAGATAAAAAACCTCTGTCCTTTGGTTTAAATGGTTCTTTGTAAAAAGGAACATTACCTAAATATATTTCTACCTCTCGAACTCTTGTGTCTAAATCTTCAATAACTGTTTCTAAAGTGGCTTGCTTTGTTTGACAACTCACTAATTCACATATTTTTGGAAGTAAATTTTGTATTTCTTCTGAGTGATCATTTTCATTTGAAAATGAATTTAGGAACTCAATATATTGACGTCCCACAACCAGTTCAAAATAATGCGTAAAAACAGAAGTCCAATGTTCCAAATTTAATCCATGACCTTGAAAAGATTTAAGTTTAGCCCCATCAATTCTAAAATAAAAACCAATACCGTTATTTTTTTTTATGATTTCACAGAAAGGAATATTTTGTTTTTCACTAATTTTCTTCTGAACCGGATACGACCAATATCGTAAAAACATTGATTTACCTGTACTTCTACCACCCATTAAAACAATATTATTGGTATCTTTAAAAATATCCCCTTCCTTAATTTCGGACAAGTATCCGAATGGGTCACACCAATAATCAAGAATTTGAGTTTCATCCAATTGTGCTGCATTGACTCCACTAAACGGATTGCTATATAAATCGTTCATTGTGTAAATAATTTTTTGTCTTATAATTTTTATGATACCTTCTTAAAATAGGCAACCATCCATTTTTCTGACCCCAAAAAATGGGTAGAGTATTATCCGGAATATTATAATAAAATCCAAACGCATATTGTCCATCATTATAACCTAATGGATGATTATTCCCAGCGATATCCGTTATCCCAATTTTTTCCCCATAAAATGTTGCGACATTTTTAGCTTGCTCGATTAATGACGGAAATGATGAAAAAGTATCTGATTCTTCCGAAAAACACTTGTCTCTATTATCGAGAATTACAGGTGAAATAACTTTAACATTGAATGTGTCGTATAAGTCTTGTATAGAACTTTCAGTTGCAATTAATGTCAGTAGATAGAAATTTTTGCTTTGATATAGCTTCCTCGCTTTTTCCCAAAATTTGTACTTTTGACTGGCTTCTCCTATAGATAAAGTTACATCATCAATAACAATAATATTCTCAATAGTATCACTAATATTTTCTAATGAAAAGTTAAATAATTCTCCTATTGGCAATTCATTAGCTTGCCTGAAAAGATATGCTATAAATCCGCCACTTCCACTTGTTCTTTCTGCTGAAATAATATTAGTTTTAGAAAAAAATAAATTTACCGTTTCTTCAATACTTGTTACAGATAAGTCAATGTCACTTATAATTGAATGAATTAAATCAGCATATAATACTTTGCAAAGATGATCTACTTCTTCTTTGTTGTAATAGGTAAAATGGCTTAGTAACCATAATGCCAATAATCGTTCATATTTAAGTTCAAGAACTTCTCCTTTAAAATTGTCCAACCAGCTATCAATATCTTTTGCTGAAAATTCACTTCCAATCGAAGTTGAAGAAGCTTGCCGGATGATGTTTTGTAAATCATCTTCAGTTGGGAAATTCTCAAACAATTTTTCGATGTTACTATTCATATTAAAACTTCAATTTAGAACCCTCAATATAATATTTGTCTATTTCAACAGCTAACCATTTTCTCTTTAATAATTCACTGACGTCTCCTGTTGTATTACTTCCACTAAACGGGTCGAAAACAAAGTCGCCTTCGTCAGTTAAAAAACGAATGAAAAATTCCGCGATAAAATTAGGCATTCTTGCCGGATGTGGAATCATTCCATTTTCTTTGCACCCTTTCAAATAATCTGAAGAAGACATTGTATTCGCCGCAATCAAAACATTTGAGGGAATTGCTCCTCCATTATCCATTAAAAAGCTTTTCTCTCCGATTTGATGTTCAGAGGGTCGCAATCCAAAATTGTATTTTTTCGTTTTTAATAGCTTTTTCATCGAAGCGCTATATTCTTCCAAAACATTTCTATTGTTCGCTTTTGGAAATGCTGTTTTAGACATCCACCAAATTGTTGTAAAAGAATCTTTTACCCGTATTCTTTCTACATTAACCCATTGAACTGGGCTTGGTAATTTTGCTGTATTAAACCAAACAAATTGTTGGCACAGTTTATATCCACCTTTATTTTTTATCGCCAAAAGCGTTTCAATTGGTAAAGTTGACATGACAGGTTCATGTTCTTCCCATGAATTACCTATTTCAATTACAAAAGAACCATCATCGGTTAAATAATCTTTTAATGATGTTGTGATATTAGTAAGCCAGTCAATATATTCATTTCCATTAAGATTGCCATATTTTTTTTTACGGTTTAATGGGAATGGAGGGGATGTAAAAATTAAATTTATCTTTCCTTTGTATTTGTGGAAAGAACTATTGGCTAAAATGTCTTCGATATTTCCGTGAAAACATTTTCCATACTCAGTTTGATATGCCAATTTCGCTTTATACATCAATTTATTTTAACATATATTTGAAAACGAGAATAATAGAAATTTAGTATAAACATTAATATAATGCCAAATGAATTATCTTATTTTCATTCAATTCTTATTCCCCATTTCTTTTTAGAATTATACTGTCTCTTTTCTTAATCTCTATATATAGACTATCTAATATCACATTTTGCTGCTTTATTTCTTGATTCAGGCACTTGATAGAGTCTGTTACAATGGTGTGATATGGACAAATGACTTGAGTAGTACCAGGCGAAGCAGCGGATTTGAATTTATATATTCCAATGCCAGTACAAAAAAAGATAAGTGAAAAAAACAAACAAAACCAGAAATGCTTTCTCAGCAAACTACTATCAGCAACATTCTTTTTTATCTCTTTACTTTCTTTGTACGATGTACTACCATCTGCCAAATCCAAACATTTTGTTACAAACGACGAATTTATAAATATTGCCATAATCAACAAGATGATAGAGATTGTACAACAACTTACTAACAACCATTTAAAAAAGTCATTTTCAACATTCATAAATACATCAATATTAACTCCCGAAATAATACCGATAAAAACACCCAATACGGTGTTATCTAATTTATCAGATATATCATATTTTCGGTTTAGCATTGCTAACCTTTTTTCTATACTAATCTCTTCAATCAGATTTTCCATTTTTTAAATTCTGTATTAATTGGTTAGTGTATTTTTTATCACGGTTTGAATTATAATGTATGCAATCATCCAATATATTGTCAATCTCATCTTTATATGAATCACAATTAGTAATTATATCATCGAGAATTTTTTGAACCTCCTTGCTGCAGTCATTAAATGTTATCTTGTCTCTAATATGTTTGGCAAGTTTTAATCTTGGATTAGCATTCTCCACAAAATTCTGGAGTTTTCTCTTATATTCTGTATCATCTTCTCTTTTATTTGGTTTATATGTATAATCGAATAACGATGAATTATCAATAACTTTTTTATAATTATCAATATAACGCAGTCTGTTTCCTGTCATTTTTGTAGGCATTATACATGGCATATCTTTATTGGTATAAATTTTTTTATAGTCACCGTGGATAAATAGTTTGTGAAATTCTAACCCCGTGAAAACATTGTTATTTTCTTTTAGTTCATAATCAATAATATATGCAAATACATTCTCGCAATTTTTTTGAAAAGCTGAGATTACATTTTCTTTTATTGTTTTTCTTTCATGTTCTGGTAATTTGTTATTTAAAGCATCTATAATGTCCTGTAAAAATTCTAAAAGAGATGTTTTATTCTGGACATCAGGATAATAACTATATCCTGGAAAGTATTCACGAATTTTCTGGTAATCTTTCCAATTATTTTCTAATATTACAATTTTCTTTTCCATATTATATTGCTTTTATAGGAATTAATACTTTATATGTTTTATTTTCTTCCGATGGAATATGTGTTAATTTCCCTAGCATGTATTTTAATAAAATTTTATTTATTAAAGTATTTCCATGTGCTTTATTTTCATAACCATTTGGTTGAGGTTTATAGAAATTATTTTCTAAAACTAAGTACAACATTCCATTTTCAATAGTCGTTAATAGTTTTATAATTAATTTGTTATTACTATTAAAATGTTTACTATTTGTAGTGATAGCATGTTTTCGTATATTGTACAACAATTCAAAAGTTAATTCGTCTAAAAAACCTTCGGGAAAATTTACAGAATAATTATAATAATAGGAATCTACCATTAAACTATCAAATTCGATATATTCTCTGTATTTAGGGTTTTCATATATACTAATTTGCTCAGGATGTAAAAAAGAAAAAACATTAATATAACTCTCATTAAATTTTTTAACAATTTCCGCTACAGAAATAGATTTTGTCTTTTTCTTATCAGAATTCACAAGAGATAATAATTCAATTTTATTAACTAAATATTGTAATAGCATTTTAAAAATTGGCTCATAAGATGGATTTTTTTTATATTCTTCCAAATTATCATCTTTTGCATCTTCATAAGTTGAAATACCATGATTTAAAATAAATGCGTATTCATTTTTCTCTTCTTGTTTCACCCACGCCCTGAATGTATCATCATTGTACCGATGATCAAAATAAGTTATTAGTTCATTACGCAAAACGTGTGCAAAACGAACTTTGTGAATGGAAAAATGGTCTTCCCTTTGAAGTTGATTTTGATCTTTATTGTCGTAGAATATAAAAACAGCATCGCCAACAGTCGTTTTCTCTTTGTTTTCCTCTTTTTCCACATCTTTATCTTTTTGTTCGGCAACTCGGATAAACAATATTCTTTTTATTTTGTTTTGTTGATTCATATTGTTAAGTTTTATGGTCTCACTACAAATTATTTCTTCGCTATCATTATCTTGCCCTTTCCATTTATTATCTTTATCAAGATAAACCGTGTAGTTTGTCCAATAATAATCATCTCCGTTAAGATAATTTTTACCTTTGAGTAACTGTACAGCAAGAGATTTTTCCCATTCTTCATTGGTTTGGTCAAACTCGAAACAGTCCATTAAACTGTCGTCGTTGCCTGCCCAACCTACGGCAATGTAATCTGGTTCACTATTTAGTGGAAATTTCGATTTGTTCAGCTCGCTATTACCATCTTTCTTAACATCTTGATATTTTAGCAAAAGCAACCCACCATAATTTTCGTTGTTATAACCAACTATTTCAGCCATTTGTTTTACAATATCTCCAGCATCATTTTCTTCTATATCTTTTTTGATATTTGTTGCCAAATTGTTACTTAATTTCCAAATGTCTTTGAGCCGCGTTTTTTCTTCTTTTCCATAACAGTCTGTGAAATCTCTCACACGAATGTCGTCTGTGTTAAATAAACTATTAATACATTTTTCAATCTCTTTACTAGGAAAATCTTCCTCTCTATAAGGAAAATCTTCCTTTAACCTATTCAATGTTTGACGAATAATACCTGTATTTTCCAAAATAAGTAGTTCGAGAAATGAAGTATAGGGTTTGATATTTTTTCCATTTTCATTTAGTAATTCATTCACATTTTTTTCTAATTCTGTTGAGCGTTGTTCGTTTTTGCGAAGCGAGCGAACAATATGTGTCGTACAATAAATTTTAAAATTGTCAAATGCAAATATTATTTCCTTATATTTATCTGTAATTCCATTAAATACAGCAATTTCGTTTATAAGGTTGCACATTGCACGTAGAAAATTTTCATTTAGTAAATATGCCGTTTTTAATATTGATCCATATTTAATCAGCACACGTAGATAAGTGAAGCCTTCAATAATATCGTTTTCTGATTTAAATTCATTTTTTAAAGTGCTTATATTATTCAGTCTTTCAGATACTTTTATTAACTCATCGAGCACCCAACCAAATATGGCAATTTTAACACCGCGATGTCTACGCAAATGTGTGTGTGTTAGCACTTTTATCAGATTCGCCTTAAATTTGATATTTAACTTGTCATCTTTTTTAATTTCAAAGTAATTGGTTTGATTTTGGTTACTTTTAATATATTCTTTTAAAGTATTTACAAAATCATCAAAATTAAGCATTTCCTCACCAATATTATGTTTATCCAAAGCATTAACAATTCTTTGTGCTTCTTTTTCTTCTGGCTTATTTTCATCTGCAAATGCTTTATAAATAAAATGTATCAGCATCATTTTCAGCAAGGTACTGGTTTCATTTTTTCGAGGGTAAGGGAACTTTTGAATTGTCAAATCACTTTTCTTTATTTTTTTGAAATATTGTTTTTCTTTATCAATGGCATATCGTTTAATGCAGTCACAAGAGGCGTTGTATATCAATTCACTCCACATTTCTTCTGCTTTACAGAGCGGGCAGAAAATTTGAGGTTCAAGGTTAACTGGGATATTCAATTGCATAAAAGCAAAAATATTACGTTTGTAATCATCTAAAATATTTTGTACATTTGTATAACAGACATAATCCATTCTATTAATTAAACAAAATATTCCTTTAAATTTCAATTTTTTATCATCTTGCAGATGTTCTGGTTGAGAATTCAAAGCATTAATCACATCCTCGAAAAGCGTAAGAAACGTATTAGAACCTGCCATCAGGTTATCGACAAAAAAGATAGAAAGATTATCGACGTCAATGTCTCGATCGAAAAACTTCTTAAAATTGACAAAATAATCACTACTTTGATCAAATTTAATAATATTTGCACGATCATCAAACGTATAGCGATTAATAAGATGTAAAAATTCGCCATTTTCATTTTTATCAGGTGCAATAAGCAAAATATTTGTTAATTCACCAATTGTTGATTTTTCTAATGTGTTTTCTATAAGTATTTCTTTATCTTTAATTTCTCGAGCCCAATTTTCAATCTGTTTCACGTTTTCCTTAATAATGGGCGAATAATGTGTGTAATAGGTATAATGTTTATGTTTGTGGTCTGATTCGTAATGTGCCCAATCAACCATATTGTGTTGCAAAATCGGATAAATATTGGGGTTTATTCTCTCTATTGAAATATCGTTTCCAGATCCAAAATAGAAATATATTTGATTTTCATATTCATACCAGCATGGCTTGTCGAAAATTAGTGAGGGAGTAACAGATACTTTATCCGTTTTAAATAAGGGCTGTTCTTTTTGTGGGTTATCATCTTTTGGAAAACACAGCATGCAATCTTTAGGTAAATTCCATTGTGATTTAATATAAATGTTAAGTTTGTTTTCCCGTACCGAATACTCCTTTTCTCTATTTTCAGTTAGAATAATTCTATTCTCTTTAACTCCTTTCCAAACTTTTGATTCTCTAAGTACAGGTGTTATATTATTCCAATTCTCAACTAATCTTTCAAAGTTCACATTATCGCTTACAACAACGATAGTGTAAAATGGTTTGACAAAAAGTTTATTTTCCTTATTATTTTGTTCCTGAATATTTTTTAATTTTTGTAACCAATTTTCGACTTCTTGGTTGATAGGTACTCCCGGTTTTTCTAATTCTTGTATTTTCTTCTTTAATTGGTTGGTTAAACTGTTCTCAATTTTCAAACAAGTAGTGAGTGTGGAAGAAATCGGTACAATAACAATGAGCCTATCTTTTGCATTTTTAAAATTATTTTCACGTGTTTTGAGATTTTGAAAATAACGGGAAAAATTCATTTCTTCCTCGTCTTTCATTATCACATATTCCACTTTTAATTTTTTATCAAACCAATTTGCATTATATCGTTTGATGCGAGTTTCAATAAACTCACGGGTTTGACTCACCAAAAGTTCGGAATAATAGCCATAACCTATGAGCGTGTAACAAAACTTTTTTACTCCTTCTGAAGGTACTTCTGTTTTTATTGTTTCAAAAATTTCTTTTGACAATAAAAAAGCAAAATCTGATGCATATCCACTTCGTTGAAATAGTTTTTTCCCATAAATAAAATCTTTAAGGTGCAGTTTAGAACTAATTTTCAGATGAGCATTTTCCCATTTGTAGCCACCCTCATCAATACTATCTTCCAAACGTTTTTCTACTTTTCGCTCAAATTCGGTGATGCCTTTTTTATCTTTTTCAAACAAGTCGATTCGTAGCATATAAGTACCGTTTATAAAAAGCGGATTATCTAGTAAATCAGATTTTAATTGCTCAAATTCCTCTTTTAATACTTTACCTTGTTTTATAAATTCATAATCAAGATTTCGATTATATAATGACAAAAATTCATTAATATTGGTACAATCTTTAATTGTTTTTCCGGCAAATACAAATATTTTATTTTCCGGAGTAATAAGTACAATAACTTTTTTATTATCCCTTCTTGATACGTTTGTTTCAGGTAACATACCAAACACATCTGTTATTGTTTCTTCGTTTATATTCCTAATGACAAGAGATTCACATTTGTCATTGTTATTAAGAAACGTATTGAACGTGCGGATTAAATGTGATTTGTCACCTCTAAAATGAGAAAATAAAGAAATTACTGCAATATAATTTATATCTATTTCTGTTTTCGCAATCTTGTATTGTGTTTCTATATTTTTTTCTGTAAAAATTCCGTGAATGTCATCAAAAGGGAGCTGGGTAAGATCAAACTTATCAAGAGACAACATTTCTTCAAAAACTGCCCTCGAAGTCGAAGATAAACTTCTTTTCCGTTCATTTTTTTCTTTAAGAATCGTTTCCTTATCCATTTTTTCCCTAATCGGTACAACAATATTATAAGCAGTCCCAAATGGACTGTCAGAATCGTTGTAATGAAATAGATTTAGATTGTAAAGAGAAAAGCTTATTGTTTCGTTTACAGAACAGTATTTATTGGTCTTTACTGTAAAAATACCTGAATTCTTGGTAATAAATTCTGTAAAAAGTTTTATACCAAAACTTTGCTCTGTACAATGTTCTTGCCGAGAAAGTATAGGTGGTTTTTGTGGTTGAAAATACAAGTTAAATAGAAATTCTGTTTCCTTTTCCCTACTATTTTGAAAATCTTTTAAACTTCTTTGTAACATCTCTCTATCTGCATTGTTGGTTTCACCCGATATTTTTCGCCATTTATTATCAATATTTCTGCCCGTTGTTTCAATAATTCCTACTATTCCACTATCAATAATAGAAATATCAAAATACATTCTATCCTCGTTGTCGGAAAAGCCAATATTTTGAGTTGACTGAAAATAGTCTTGCCATAAACCTTGTTCAGATGAATTATTTCGTAATTTAATAAGGTTCTTTTGCTTTATAATTTTTGCTGTCAATATTCCCTTTTTTGTACTTGCGTGTTCTATTGTATTTTTAACTAATTCGTAAATTCCATCATAAATGTTTTTTGCTATTTCATTTTGTTCTTCTAAAAAGTTAAGATATTGTGATAAAATATCTTCATTGTCAGTACTAACAAGTGTTTTATTTTGTGATTTTTTATCGTTTTTTGTAATAGATTTGTATATTTCCAAATAGCGTTTACGGATAAAATCATTAGACAGTAGAGCCAATAGTATAAATATTTGATAAACAGGCCGATTGAGAATGTTGTCAATAAAAATCTTAAGTTTTTCCTCATAAAGTGACAGAGTGACTTCTTTTTCATGTATCAACATATAGAACTTATACAAACATTGCAAATTATCTAGTAATTTATAAAAGTGCAATTTTGCGTATGGCTCTTTTAATTGATTTACTGGTAAATTATTAATTGATTTCTTCAAAATTTTATAAGTTTCTTTTCCATCAACTAAATTATAGTTAACAAAAGGTTCACAAAATAAATCTTTAAATGACTTTCCAAAATAAAACTCAAAATTACTACTATCTATGGAGATAAGCGGGAGATTTTTCTCGGAAACTACATATTTATCAACCGATTCAGTATTGGAGACACTAAACCAAAATAAAGGGTTAGTATCATTACTATAGGAAGCAACAGTAAAAAAATCCAAATCATTTTGCGATAACAAACCGGAATGTGCCAAATGTGTAAATTCATAAGTTCTGCTATTATTCTTATCTCCCAAAATAACAAATTGGCTTCCAATACCTTGATTAAAAAGGTACAATGTAGATATAAAAACAGGTGAAAACCGCTCAAAATCTTGTGGTAAAATAATGTACACCGTATAAGATAAATAGCCCTGTTTTTGCATCCAATTATAGACATGTAAAAACAATGTATTTTCAGCATCTCCAATCAGATTAGTTTTTATCTCAATTAAAATTTCATTCTGTTTGAGAAGCGACACATCAATGTCTTCCTCATTTTTGAAGAAAACAATTTCCGAACTCACACGCTGTGCAACGCTTTGTCTTAGTTCATAAAGAGAATTGTAGCTTTTCATGTAAACCTTATTTTTAAATGCAAAAATAATAATACTTTACCAAATTACCAATAATGACACAATTTAGCGTCAATTATTCACGTAATATAATTTTATCTACTACTATTTCGCCTTTTACTTTTTATTTCTTATTTTTTTGATTGTTGTATTTGATGAATGTACTCAGTTAACTGATTACATCGTGTCTTCAATGAATTGTAATTATCCATTTGCTTGATATTCATTACCAACAACCAAAATATAGCTACGAACAGGATAAAAATTACAACCGATGTCCGCAAAAACTCGAATCCGAAAAATGCAATTTTCTTCGGCGGTTGATAGGAAATGTTTTGAGGTACAAACACAGTTTCTATTTTTTTATTGACGCCATTTATCGTTTCAGATAGAATTTTTGTTTGATTTTCAGTCTGTTGCTTGATTCTCAATTCAATGTAATTAGCAATAGTTGTTACTTTGTCTTTTACAATAGCAGCAATCTCCTCTTTGGAAACAGATTGATTAATTTGCTG
>Ga0123354_10010905_pt1 | contig 14021 bp, 7 predicted proteins | sample TergutLab28metaG_2_FD_97872 | JGI IMG/M metagenome (GOLD analysis project Ga0123354, IMG submission 97872) | Labiotermes labralis P4 segment gut microbial communities from Petit-Saut dam, French Guiana - Lab288 P4 | ecosystem: Host-associated > Arthropoda: Insects > Digestive system > Gut ... | reverse complement strand
CCACGTTGGAACCTTACGTAACTACCTAAGCTCAACCGATCAATACCTTCCACACGACTCGCACAAACCAGTCCCGATCAGGCCACGTTGGAGCGAAGTAACTGTACCAGTATGTGAGTACTTAATTAACTAATTCCATCCATTGCATCTTCCTATTACGCTTTTAAATATTCATATTTATTATCCAAAGAGTTTTTAACTTATAAACTGCCACGACATTGTATACCCAGACTTTTGTAATTATGTCAATGTACCGCCACTCATTGCTATCTGCAGTTAACAAACCAACACACACTGTTAGTTCATTCCAGTTAGTCCTTCTATTTTACAGTATGACCTGTACCGGAGGTTGCGGTTACAGTTTTTAGTACTCTTGATGATGGGTGCCGTGACACCCGAAACATGTAGATTGACTTTGCAGTGAATAAATATCTGCATACTGTTGCATCTGGTTGGAATTTTATTAACACTTAATTGTGATGCACGGAACCATGAGTTTGAAAAAAAAATCGTAGATATTAGTCTGAAATTAGTTCATCGAAATTAATCTACGCATAATCTTAGCAATTGACCAACTTACTGCACAAATTCTTCTTTTATAATAAGTTTATTATATTCCTCTACATGTTTCGATCACTGTTGTGCTCATCATCAGGAGGTCAAATTGTATTATACAGCATCTGGTATCGTCACACTCATTAGGTGGCCGTCCGGTGCACAGGTTGGGCCCCGGACGCCTTAATAATACAATTTGACCTCCTGATAATGAGCACAACATTGCTCGAAACATGTAGAAGAATATAATAAACTTATTATAAAAAATTAATTTATGCATTAAGTTGGTCAATTGTTAAGATTATACTGAGATGGACGGTCAGCAAATCATAAAAAAAAAAAATAATCTACACATGTCACGTTTGGTAATGTAATTTCTTTACTCCCTTTCCCAAACGCTCGAACTTCATCACATCTCAGATATTATCTGTCATTAGATCATGACTCTGATCAGTAATAATACTAGAAAACTGAAAGTGGACGTTTAGTCATGGCGTCAGCCGGATAGTTGGTGGAACATGATGCACATACGTGTAGGAGAAGTCCGAAGCACGTATACAGCTTCGGTACGGAAGTTACGGAAGAGGCCTAGTGGGTTACGTAGTCTTAGGCCGGAACATAACGCTAAGTTGGACTTCAAAGAAATTGGCGTTCAGGATACGGACTGGGTTAATATAGCTCAGGACCTTTCTGAACGCGGTATTGGACCTTCGAGTTACTTAAAACTTTTCAAATGTCTTGTCGAACTAAGCGACTACCAGCTTCTCAACATGATGCTGAATGTAACTATTCGATACTTTGTGTCTTAGCGCTACTGTATTTGCATATGTTATGTGGTCTTAAATGTGACATAACCTGGTTTAATAACAAAACTAAGATATCTCAGTTTTCACTGACGATGAGCAAGTGTTTGCCCAAGACGGGACAATTCAGTTGAGTTTGGTAGCTTGTTTCGAGAGGCACTGTTGCTCTGGTCTCTGTCAAACTCGCTGTTATGATCTGTTAATTTAGTAACCGGGTCTTTACTTTCAGGTCGTTAAAGTTCTTTGGCATATACGAATAAGACACAGATAAATATGTCCCTGTGTTGATTGACATATGCTTCCTGCTGCCAAAAGACTATCATTGTATACAAAGGAAATATTTTTTGCCTTTTACTTTACAGTTGATTTACATGTGCAGAGAGCTAAAGTTTTGAATTCTGTAATACCCGTTGATCACGTTTTACAATTTGCCCAATATATATGTCAAGTAGAAGCAAATATTATTCTGGTCCTGGATGTATTTGAGCCTAGAATCAGCCAAAGAAATTATTCCCATTATGTGTCACTCTTTAGAGGTAATTAGCTAAGGCTATAGTAAGCAAAGTTTTTAGAACGAAGAACAATTTGAAAACCTCAAAACTTTAGGCGAAACGTAAACCAAGAGATAAAATTAAAACTCGTCTTATCAAAATTTGTGCTTGAAGTTTTAAGAGACAATAATTGTCAGCATGGAGCTAATTAAAATATTAATACATTTTTATGAAAGAGTTTTTATTTTGAAGAATGAGAAAAAAGTCAGTAAAAAGTTAGACATCCCGTGCACAAGATGTTATGTTTAGGCAGTAATGAGCAAAGTTATTTTGTACGAAGAACAATTTTAAAACCTGAAACCTAGCGCGAACCGTAAACCAAGTGATAATGAAAACCCCATATTGCAATGAAATTTTAGTTTAAGTTCTAAAGCGACAACGTTTATTAGCATGAAGCAAATTAAAGTATTAATACATTTTTATGAAGAAAGTTTATTTTGAAGAGGGAATAAAGTCAGTAAAATGTTTGCCAGTGTCTTTGTCTTCAAATTCTCAGTATCTGTGTGTAAGAATAATTGGCAGCTCGGAGATCGGTGTCCATGCTTTCATGAATGAGAATATTTCTATAATTACTCTTCATTAATTTGAATTTGGAAATAACGTGGAACAATTACCTGTTCTTTCTAGAAGGCTTCTTATTTAATATTTGTAGTTACTACGCATTGAAGACTTACCGTCATGTAAAGTTCTTAAATGGCAAATAATGTAACAGGCGGAATTGTGAGGTTTCATGTTATCGCAGCGGGTGGTTGACGATTCCATTCTTCTGGTACATGGGGCTGCGTCAGTGGGTAATCAGCGGGAAAATTATTTTAGGACATATCGACCCTCAAGATAAGGACGATGCGTTGCCTCGAGACATCAGGATGTAATTTTACTTTGTAGCAGCTTGATATCCCAGAAAACAAAATTCTCATATCAGGTATCAAATTAAAGTCTGTCATCTCCATTTGAAATTTGGCCTGAGCAGTTTGAACATTAATTTGGAACTACACTAAAGTTTTGTTCATTGCAACCGCAAAATTTCAAGTTAAAACGCATCAAAATGAGAAGAACTCGTTGAAACACGTGTTCTGAGTACGCCATATTTGTTCACTCTAACACAACGCGTGTTTATTTGATCAATTAAATTGCTTTAACATGCGTACTACATGTTTCGGCCTGTATTTAGGCCATCCTAAACCATGTCAACACAGAAACATATGTATAAGGTACAAGAACATATTTGTATAAGTTCTTATACGTATGTTCATGTACTGACACACCTGAGGATGGCCTAAGTACAGGTAGAAACATGTAGCCTACTTGTGAGGGCAATTTGATTGATTAAATAAACTTGTGATTTGTTAGACTGTACATATAGTTTGTTCAGTTTTAAACACAACCGGATGGCTTCCATAAAGTGAGAGAAAACTGCAGTACAAGTCAACATTATCGGATTGAAGTAACGGAAATTGAAATTTCAGGAAATTTGGCCAAATAAAGTGCCTGCTCCAAGACATCGAAAATTTTAGGTTAACTCATATTTTATATTGTTTGTATAGCCCAAGTTATTTTTATAAACTTCTTTTGGGAATTTGTTATCCAGACCAACAAATGCAAACACACACACACACACACACACACACATATATATATATATATATATATAAGCTGTGCATTTGTTGGACTGGATAGTAAACTATTCAAGGTGCACGATACGCACATAAAAAAAAATATTTTGAGAATGTTTGTTCACACTCAAAATTTGTCTGTTCTCTGTAGAACAGACTGAGTGCCGCAGCGGAAAGCCTCGGTGTACCGTGACTAGTGCTAGACCTCACTGATTATCGCCGCAATAAATCACATATAACCTTGTAAAAAGAACATTGTTTATGTGCAGTGGAGTCCAGCGTCAGCAGTTGATTAGTCTCTCAGCTGGACACCATGCCATTGGACTTTGTCTCAGCCAGTTTAATCTGATCCACACAATCAGAAGCGCCATCTCTAAGATTAGCCCTATTGTTGACTCCAGCACAGTGTCAGTGCACAACAATACGCAGGACAGAGTTCATGTTTTCCCCACACCTTCTAGCTACGGCACACTAATCAAATAGTCGTTTTCTCCCTTGAGCGTGATTAAAATTTATTTGCCTGTGTTTCCTTGTCTTATCAATAATGCTATTTTATATTTTGCAAGACCGATGTATCCCCCCTCCTTCTCAAAGTATGAACGGATTGCCTAATTTAATGGGGAAGGGATCTGAGTTGCACTGGAATTAATGTACATGACCGTAAAGTCAACAAATAACTTTCCATTCTTTCTTTCGAAAACGAAATTTATTTTGCAATATCCCGCTATTATGATTGGTTTTTGTGATGGAGATGGCGACGGATGGGCAGATCCTAAGTATGGTTACGAGAATTATATGTATAAGCACCCAGAAATTTAAAGAAACTGTAACATACTAACCTTACAACAGACTTCACAGCGTCCAGTTAATGGAAAGAGTGATCAGGACGAAGTAGCGTTTTTCACGTCAATCCGTGGGTCCTGTTCGTCAAAAACAAGTAAATTAGTAATTTGTCAGTAATTTTTACGTTGTAAAATAAAGGTAATATTTTCCCTGTGCACGCCGTGCATGCAGACGGGGGGAGTGGAGGTAGACTTTTAATTGTACTGGTTCTAACCCTCGGCACTAGACAGAAGTGAATGGTCAGTTTCACGCCCCGTCAGTTTTAGCCCCAAGAAAATGTACCCGAATATCCATTGAATACGAAGTTTGATGGGCTTCGGAGCCCGCGTGGACTGTATGGAGAAGAGATAATTTTGCGGTGCTTGCTGAAATTTGCCGTTCAGGTGACCGCGCATCGTGATAAATTCTTATAATAAAACCAACTAGATGCGCTAATTTCTCAAATTTATTTTTTTAATAAAACTCTACATGTTTCGGACAGTTCCTCTGTCCATCAAAAAGAGTTTTTCACTGTACACACAGCAATGGTATATGTCATACAGCTTGCGAGCAGGATCAGAACGTTCCGTCCAGATCCTGCTCGCAAGCTGTCAGCAAACCTGTATGACATATACCATTGTTGTGTGTACATTGAAAAACTCCTGATGATGGGCAGAGGAAATGTCCGAAACATGTAGAATTTTATTCCAAAAATAAATTTGAGAAATTAGTGCGTCTAGTTGCGGGTGATAAAATCTAGAAGAATGAGATGAGCTGGGCATGTGGTGCGTATGGGTGAGTAGAGGGGGGCGTATAGGGTCTTGGTGGGGAAACCGGAGGGAAAGAGACCACTGAGGAGGCCTAGGCGTAGATGGGTGGATAATATTAGGATGGATCTCCAGGATGTGGGATGTAGGTGTATTGACTGGACTGGGCTGGCCCAGGTTAGGGACGGTTGGCGGACGCTTGTGAGTGCGGTAATGAACCTTCGGGTTCCGTGAAAATCGGGGAATTTCCTGACTAGCTGCAAACCAGTTAGCTTCTCAAGAAGGACTCTGCACCATGGAGTAAGTAAGTAAGTAAGTAAATGCATCTGGTTGGTTTTATTATAAGAATTGCTTGCAGAAATTCGCATCACGAATCGTCGGACCCGCAGTCCCATATACTCTTCGCTGTACCGACTTAGTTTCCAGACTCTTAAAGTGTAAATGTAAAAATTAAAATAAAGTTTACAAGTTTTCGCACATTTCGCCCTATATATTCGTCCTTAATTTTTACCCCAAGCATTACATCTTTTATCCTATTCAGTATATTCTTATGGTAGTTCAAATGTTCTTACTTCAGCTCGTCAGGTTTCCAGAGCATTTTTAAAGGGCGTTGATAACATTTCCCATGATTTGTTCTCCCCTGCTTCGTCCTATTATCCCTTCAGATGTTACACTAACGCTGTGCCACTTTGCACATTCCTTTTAGTTCTTTCTGGGTTTCTGTCAACACTCGTTAAAGGCATGTTCTTCCTAACTACCTATCAACCCTGAAAGACCTTATTTGCCTATTCCTTCCACAAACTCTCTAATCCTCTTACTTGTCCCTCCGATAAACACATCCCTATTTGACTCTCCCTGTTTTCTCATGCAATTTGCAGCAACTCAATAGGTACTGTGCTTACTGCGAATCCGCCAGTTGCCTTGTTTCTAAAGTTTTATCTTTTATGGAAACTGACAGATTGTTATTGTATTTGCACGGGCGAGCCACTTGATAGTAGTCTGATTTAGACGACAGCAGTCCACATCCTCACGCCCAATCCTTTAACACAATATTTGTTACTTGTATAGACCACGTTTTGCAAAGTTTTCTGTTATCTTTAGGTTTGTGCACCAAAATATTTATGATTTTTTTAATGTCGTGTTTACTACACCCCTGTCTGATTTATCTGAATAGGAATTTGTAAAGAAATTATTTCAGCCTGAAACTCTTACGTCAGAAATACATGCCAGGATAAACAGGATGGGGCTTTAGTATTCCAAGTTCTGTATTATCCACCAGGTTACCAACCAAAATCTCGTGATTTTTCTTTATCTCCTTTGCCTTTGCTACATACTCGTACATCATACTCCATGCAGTTTGCTCTGACCTGCATTTCTGACTAATTATTTGGGACTTTATTAAGAGATTTGGCATATTATTGGTTGGGGGAGTGTGTAAAATTGGTGAAGGTAAAGTGATCTCGTTACAGGCCCGGTGTGGCCCAGAGGGTGGGTAGAGGTATAGCTCTACTCTTCCATGACCGCGGCACTAGAAGGGGGTGAGTGGTCAGCAGTACGCCCCGGCCGCACTTTATCCCCCGGAAAGACCCGGTGCCCATTTCACAGGAAGCTGGGTGGGACCCAGGGCCGGTCTGGACGGGCGGAAAATCTCATCCCCACCGGGACTCGATCCCGGACCGTCCAGCCCGTAGTCAATCGCTATATCGACTGTGTGGGGGTGGTGGGGAGTGAGTCGGGAGGAAAATAACAAACAAAATTGGTTAATATTTCATAAAACGTTTGGTTGGTAAACGTTAAAAAAACACGGGAAGAAATAAAGGGACGAATGAGATGAAGGCAAGGAATAAGGGTAGAGACCAATGGGGGTACGCAAGAAATTAGGTATTTACCCTGAACTCTAATCTGCTCATGCTTAACCTTTTGGCGCCGGAATTATTTTGTTACTTTTAGCACACCCTGTATATAAAATGTGAATAATACAGGAACCAAACATGTTAGAATTATGAAACAAACTGCATTTTGAAGAGAAAAAACGGAGAGTATATACCGTGTTTAAAATATTCAGCACCTATATTTGTTGAATAAATATAAAAAATGCAACTTTAGAGTTTAGCGGTGCGGTACAACCACTATAGTTGAAATTAGGCGTCAAAAGGTTAAAGTCATAGCTAGATAGTCGAATATATTGAGATACTTTTATTTTGCATCCCAGTCTATGAAAAGAATGCGGAGATTTGTAATGAAATAAAAATACAGATTAGCCTAAGGCACTCGATTATGTTTGTAGTTGATACATTATTAAGCAACAAATAATTCCTTACTTATAAAAGCCACCATTTACTCTATACGATTGTCTGCAGCGTTAACCTGTAGGGGCCCTAAAAGATTAACACTGCCCGAAAATACGCGGCCTGTATTTTTTAATGGTGTTTAAAACTCCATATGCTGCTGCTCATACTACATTTTAGGTATAAACACAACATTATAGCTTGTACGGCTATTTACTTGGACTTTTAAAAGCAGTTAATAATAATAAATTTTGATAGCAAATGAATTTTTAACGGTAATTACACTAGCATTAAAGTGAATGCATGCAGAAGTTAGGAGCACGTTAAATACGGGGAATGGCTGCTAACACTCGAGCAAGAATATTTTAACTTCGCGTTTGCTACCAAAATACGCAAAGATTAAAACGCACAGAGCTGTATCTGTGACTTTTGTTGTATGTGAATGGGAAAATTGGTCTCTTTCGTTAAAGGGAACGCCTAATCTGTGAGTGTTCAACAGAGGGGCACTACGGACGATACTTGAGCGTAAGACGGAGTGCATAATGAAGAACTTTTGGCTTGAAATACTTACCAAACATCATTAGTATCATCACATAAGATTGATAAAATATGCTGGACACGTAGAATGAACGGGAGAAATGATAAATGCATGAAAGGTTTTGATGGACAAACCTGAAGGAAACAGACCAATTAGAAGATCTAAGCGTAGGTAGGAGGATAATATTGAATTGCATCTCAAAGAAACAGGATGGGAAGGCGTTGATCTGATTCACGTAGCTGAGCATTGGGATGAGTGACTAGCTTTTGTGAAGCAGTAACAAAGATTCTTGTATAAATTGCAGGCAACATTTCTTTTTTAATCTTTCACCGTGCATATTGTATCAATATACATTCACTTAAAACACCAACACATTCACTTTGTATTTAAAATATTATAAAACCTCACTTGGTTAAAAACATTTAAAAAAATCAATCATAGGTCTCCAACATGTTTCGGTTGTTACTTCCAACCATCATCAGTGAGCCACAAAGTTCTGCTAAAGTTACTTATGTTTTCTATATTTATGGTGGAAATGGTATGGTGACAGCATGTCGTTTCATGTACCCGATGTTTCTGGATATGTTATACCCGGTCCTCCCCTTGTCTATCAGTATCTGCAAGTGAAACAAACAGGGAACAACAACAAAGAATAGTGAACTTAACTAATATAAAGCTAACACAAGAGCAACAAGAAATACTTTCACTAGGCCCCAAATATGCCATAGAAAAAATAGCACTTGCAGATACTGATAGACAAGGGGAGGACCTGGTATAACATATCCAGAAACATCGGGTACATGAAAAGACATGCTGTCACCATACCATTTCCACCATAAATATGGAACACATTAGTAACTTTAGTAGAACTTTGTGGCTCCCTGATGATGGTTGGAAGTAACAACCGAAACATGTTGGAGACCTATGATTGATTTTTTAAAATGTTTTTAACCAAGTGAGGTTTTATAATATTTTAAATACAAAGTGAATGTGTTGGTGTTTTAAGTGAATGCAGGCAACATATTTACCAGCGGAGAGACTGTTAGCATCTCAATAAAGACTCAGCTCCATGGAATTAGTTGTTAAAATGTCGTTACTATCTGTGAAATAAGCCTTATATTAAGTAACGAAAACCATCAAGTTTCTTCTTGTTACGTTCGTATAAACAACATAAATAACAAAATTTTATTACACATTTGACATAAAAATGTCCTCTCAAAATCCATCATCGGTGAATAAATTATATTTCAGGTACAACAACATGCGTATCGTCCACGGCCCTTTGTGGATATATGCTGTAGCCCTGGAATTCGACTGTCATGAATGAGGCTTTCCTACTTCACCATAATCCTTCTAACGAACTAAACCACTGCATAAAAATATTACAGACCTAATTTTTTAAGCTTTATTCATTGTACAGTAGCTTCTGTGCATGAGGCTGTACAACTTACTTCCTTGATACAGGATCGGTAAACAAATGAAAATAGTTAGGCAGTATTTTTCTTAAGGCCTGTAAACTCTTTTGCGTCACGGACTGAGCAAATCTTGGCTCCATTTACTGAATCAAGATGTTCCGCCATCAAGCTGTAGGTGTTGGGATTGTAATATGGAGAGGGAGTAAATGGGAAGGAGCGAAATGGAAATGCCAGCAACTTCGGGGAAAATGGAAAACGCTGCAAGTGATATCGTCTTACAACAGAAGGTGTCATTCTGTCGCTCGGATGGACTGACACGCAGAACCCTGGGCGGTATGTTGACGGGTGTTCTGTGTACGCGGCTGACGAAATGATCTCCTAATAAGACGGGTCTTTACCTGTGTGTCTAAGTGAAGACTCACCTTCAAAACTCCTGATTTACACAAAATTTTACCTCAACAACTTGTTGGGGCAAATTTATTTGGGGGCTGATTGTGGTCCAAAATAGAAGCAAATTTGCAAAAAGCTGTGTTTGTTTTTATTTTTCTCAAAAGCGTCTCTTCATACAGCATTTAAGTTCATGGGTAAAGATATAAACCCCATTAATATCTTGAGGTGTTTTCTAAAGATGTAAAACTCATTAACCCTTTGGCCCTGGAGCTGGACATTTGTTTAGTGCACCATTTATGCACAAGATAAATATTTTATGAACCAAGAAGTGCAATATTAGGAAATACACGACATTTTGTGGAGGAATAAATGAAGATGGCGAAAGTCTAAAAAAAACAAATAATATATTTGTTGACTAAATATATAAAAAGAGTGTTCTGGGGATTAGCAGGACGTCTGTCCTATATATAGGATGCATGGTGCCTAAAGGTAAATATCTTGAGGTGTTTTCTAAAACATTTCTCGAAATAGATGGTGTTACTAAATTGTGGGCGGTCTATTTAATGATGTTGTTTCTGAGGTTATCAGGTTGTATAGAACAACACGAGAATGCCGAATTGGAAGGAAGAAACTGTGGCCCAGGCTACGTAAGATATGTACATATGCCTAGAGGAACTGAGTAAAACTAGGAGAGCGTAGGCCAGATTGTTTCATGCCGAGATTCGAAGCGCGCACTTCCGAACATTATACTAGGCCGGGGGAGTCCAGTCTTTTTTGACACAGGGTCACGGCCATTGTAGTCCGTGTGCCGTGTGTGCCGTACATGTTAAAGCCACATTACACGGTACACATGACGGCCTAATTTGTTCTACAGTCTTTACGGAATACACGTAATTTAAAAAAAAAGTGATCCGCCCGTTGCAGTTCATCGTGTAGACGTTGACCTCTACATCACGCAGCTCGATCTTTAAGGACATACACGGGAGTGTAGTATCTGACTTGCGTACTGTGGTATTAAAGAGAACTAATAATTTTGCAGACCTGAGTTACATTGTTAATTACAGCACATGAATATTCAGGCACCAGCCGAGAACGCTCTTGGAAAATATTTGCAGCCTAGTGTATTACACCTAACCAAGCTTTCTTACTGCTCTTTCTGTGAGCTTATCTTCTCGTGCAGACCGTAGAAAGCGCAGAGGATTAAAAATTGTTTTCACTCCAAAATTATACATTGTGGTCTAATTACAAAATATTTCTAGCCGCAAGATTAGTAACGCAGTTAGCCCTCGATCCCTACATTAATGTAGTTAGCACACACAATCCGGTCCTTGCAGTAATATAGTCAGCACCAAAAATTTGGTCCTTACAGTAATGTAGTTAGCACGTACAATCAGGTCCTAACGGTAATGTAGTTAGCACGTACAATCAGGTCCCTACACTAATGTAGTTAGCAAGAACAATCAGGTCCTTACAACAATTAAGACTTTGTATTTAAAAATCTGTGTTAGGTAACATTTATAAAGCAACTGTATTTATGTTACAATTTAATACAAGGAGTTTTCACTTCTGCTTAGAATTTTATACAACCCAGTGCAGAATAAGGCAGATGTGTTGTTTTGCATGATTTTTTTTAGTTTCCTACATCACCTGTCCCTGTGTAAATTCAAAGCTGAACATTGTAAAATACTACACAGTTTAATATTTCGTCATTCTAGGTTGTAATAATTGAGGAACAAAAATTATAATTAAATATTTTATGTGGTCTCAAATTTGACATTAAAAGCACCTGTAAAGTCGATAGGCTATATTAAACTGTACGTATTAAAACTATGTCTTTTTTTATGTGGTTGGCTTCTGTGTTTTGAGCAGTGATTGTACTTTTACACGATTGATACTATTAGTCCATTGGTAGAATTAATTAAAGAAGAACATTGACATATGGTTGTATTTCTTTGCCATGATAGGAACACTGTGATTTACATAAGAGTGACAGTTCACGGTCCTGATAAAACTGCCAGCCTACAGAAAATTTACAAATTAGTGTAAATATTCGATTGAGGGAAATCTCGTGTAGGACTGATTGATTCCATGTTAAAGAAATCCTATCTGATATCTACAAGCGACATTTATAAGCTAGGAAAACTGAAGGGTGTGGGTCTTTCTAACCTTTGTCACAGTGAAGATGGAGAGAGACATGGAAATCGTATTTGACTGTAATATTAGCCTTCGCTGTCTGTCGGTTCGTCTTCACGACGTTTAAAATGTTTCGTGTTCTGAAGTTAAGGCATACGGCAGACATGATTAGAAATGCAAAGGTTTCGCGGAGACAATGAAATGGTGCACGTCGCCATGTCGGTATGATATTCAGGCGCCGTATCGTAACGTACTGCTCTATTTACTTTCTTCTTGTTCATTCAGTGTTTACTTTTCTCTGATTTAAATCTTACTTCCTCTCTACAGCAAATAGAATATTAACACTGAGTATGATTCCCTCTTCAAAGGAAACACTGATCCTCAGATTCTAATAAGTCTCTTAATTAACTATGACTTTTAAAATTTTTCACATAAGGGACAAGAGCCAGACAAAATTGACGTACTTTGAATCTTAGCAAAGTTAAGAAAAGATTAAATTGAATTTTCAAGGGGAAGTTCATTTTACTTTCATTAGAGAAAAGGCAATTAACTGGCAGGATTTTTCATGAGGACACAAGCTGATTGACCTTAAACCATTCTTTATGTTGAGTGATTGCTGTTGAATTACTGTAAAAATCTCTAACTAACAATCTTACAACATCCTCGCTTTAATGCCGTGCAATTTTATATTTTGTGTCGGAGTAACGTATTAATTAGCTGTGATTAGTCTCGCTTAAACTAATTTTTAAACTTCGGTCTGTTATTTTTAATTGCAGTAATTTTTATTAACTTCGTAATAAGTAAAACAAAGCTGCTCACGTGGTTATAAAACAGGAAGACTGAAAGAGGAAGAAGGAGGTATTAGGACAGAAGGATAGAAAGAAGAAAGTCAACATAAATAACAGGGGAATTATAGAAAGAGGAAGAATTCAGAGAGAGAGGAAGGGGAGATGAAGGGATGTGAACGGATAAGGGAAAAGAGTGTTTGAGTGAAAAACTAGAATAGAGGTAGAGAAAGATAGCAAAGAAAGGACAAGGAAAGAGGATGTAGTGACTAAGAGAGAAGGTGCGATGACAAAAAGCAAACAGGAAGAAATAACTTCAAAACAATAAGGAACAGTAAACATGTAGTGGTGGCAATATGGAAATATAACGTAACAAGGTATACCGTCAAGCTTTACTTTTATCATAATAAGACAACAAAAATTGTACATTTAGGGCGCATACACGCTGAAATCAAATCCATTGCAAGTGTTCTGTAGTCAATGATATGAATTATTTTATCAGTTATTTAATCAGTAGAGTCGGTAACTTTTTTTCGTTTTTATTCTGCAGAAAGACATCATTGCGTCAGGTGGTTTGTACTTACTGTGAAAGAGGCAATTTATTTTGCTGACACAATAAAAACATCGCAGTGTAGGTCCTCTGTATATTGTTTTAAGAAATTCCAAAGCACTTCTCCCGACTTGAAAACAGCGCATATTTCCTGGGTGGTTTAAAGCCTGGAGAAGGACTTCATGTTTTGTTGACCGTGCATCGTGATATATCCGTATAACATGAACCAGCAAGATCCAATATTTTCTGTTAATTTATTTCCATAGTAAGCCCCTGCATGTTTCGAGCAGGCTTGCTACTCATCATCAGGAGGATCAGCTCTGTATAAACAGCAGTTGGTATAGTCAACATAACTCATGACTACGTATACCAACTGCTGTTTATACACAGTTGATCCTCCTGATGATCAGTAGCAAGCCTGCTCGAAACATGTAGGAGCAAACTATTGAAACAAATTAATAGAAAATAGTTCATCTTGTTGGTTCATGTTACCTGCAGAAAGACTTAAGAGTTTTAGACAGAGTTCCAGTGAACAGTCCTTTAAGTATATATATATATATATATATACAGGGTGTCCCAGGAGGAATGTGCCAGACTTCGGGAGGGTGTTCCTTATGTTAAAAGTATACCGATATAACCCAAAACACCCATGTCCAAAGTTGAACGGTTACGGAGATAATGGCCAGAGAAGTTTGAAACTTTGACAGATGTTACACACTTATTGATTACCAAATACATATTAAAACTGACAGGAATATGTGGTTTCTGTAATGTTAATATCTGTACTTAACATCAAACTAACTTGTGAGTG
>Ga0123354_10010904_pt1 | contig 14022 bp, 6 predicted proteins | sample TergutLab28metaG_2_FD_97872 | JGI IMG/M metagenome (GOLD analysis project Ga0123354, IMG submission 97872) | Labiotermes labralis P4 segment gut microbial communities from Petit-Saut dam, French Guiana - Lab288 P4 | ecosystem: Host-associated > Arthropoda: Insects > Digestive system > Gut ... | reverse complement strand
TTCACAATAAGTTTTATTTCATGCCTCTACATGTTTCGAGCACATGTGCTCGAAACATGTAGAGGCATGAAATAAAACTTATTGTGAAACAAATTTTGTGCATCAAGTTGGTTAAATACTTAGGTAAATATACTAAGATGTACGGTCAGCAAAACGTCAAAATTTGTACATATATACCGAAATACATGGCCTCACATCGCAGCGAAAGTTATTCTTGTAGTTTACCGCGATTAGAACCCAATATGTCATATTTTTTTAATGTCCAAAAATGAAAAATGAATTAAAATTAAAGAAAAAGCTCTCCTTATGCATGCCATAAAGGCGTATGGGGAAGTGGACGTATAGTTCTACTCATTCATTACTTGAACCCTGCATGAAGGCGACTGGACCACCAACAAACCTCGACCGCTTTGCGCTGCACAAAACCGCCTCAGGGTATCTCTGAATAGGAGACTGAATTGGTCTCGGAGGGGTCTGAAGGTGTCGAATGGGAGAAAACTTTCGTGCAGTAATTAATGTTTGTCAGATAAAATAAGATCTGAACTTGTGACTGATTAAACTCTAAGCATTTAGAGTTAGTTCGGGTTTGAAGTTAGTACCTTATTTCAGCCACGTGCAACAGACAGACCGCGGACCACAAGGGGACTCTCAGCTAGCAGAAGAAAGTGCAAGAATATTGAGGGGGTTATGCGGGTCTGCCGATAGCGACAGGGCTTCAGGTCTCAAAATTGTGCAGTGCATTAGATCGACAAATATGTTACAGGTTATTCTGAAATGTTGCGCACTGAGTTCAAGCAAGTCTCAATAATTATCCTAAGGGTCTGAAATTTCAGGCACCGTCCGTATCATTATACATAAAATCTTTAACTGTCTGAAGCACATTGGTCACAACGCGTACCGTTGTAACAACAGTTTCAACACACAGCATAATTTTGTGTTCACATTCTTCTCAAAATTAGCAGCGATTATTTTTATATAAACCTTAACTGATTGGCCTTTGTAATGGAGCTGTAGAATGCAAGATTTCAGGTTCTTATGGCGGTGATGCTGAAGATTTAAGCATTTGGGAATTTGAAACCATTTAGTTGGGTAAATAAGAGCTTTTATTATACCGCTTGACCCAGAAGAGTTAACACTATAATATTTCGAAACGTCGGTAACTATTCATAGTAGAAACGGCTTTATAAATCAGAATACTTAAAACTTTAGCTTTAGAGTGTTTTGTGTGTGCTATGTACTGCATTTTAGCAGACAAATTGTAAAAGTTTTCAGGTTTCCAAATGCTAAAGCGGTACACTCTTCGACTTAGCTATATATGATGTATTCTGTGCTGAGTGCAGTAGGCATACCTGCTGCCATATCGCGTTAAACTTTACCACGACTGTATTTCAGAACTCTGGGAACCGCAGCACCGGACTCTTCTTTGGTTAACATAATGAACTGCATTTTTAATCTTCATGTGGGTAGAATAAATGAAGAGTTAGAAACCGCATGTTGAAGGGTGGGGGTTGAGGGGGTCTGTCATGTAACTACCAGTCTTTTTAATTATAAACATCCTATTCAGAGCGTGGAAATTTTCACTAAAATTAATAAAATTTTTCGTGAATATATATTTAATAAAATTATCACGTGTTCGAGCAATGTGCTTTGCTACTTTTAAAACACACATTTGAACGCCACAAGCATTTTTGTTATCTTCTCTCTTTCGGTGTACAGAAATTGTGCTGTAGGATGAACTAAACGTTTTTATGGACAGCAGGCGTATACGTTTACAGATTTGTTCAGAAATCCTCAATAGAAGAGACAACTTAGCAAACCTAGGCGCAGATGGGGTGGTCATGTTTAAAATAAATCATGGGGAGATGGCAGTTGAGGATGTGGATCCAACTGGCTCAGGGTAAGCCTCAGTGGGGGGGGGGGAGGTGTTGTGAATATGGAAATTAAACTTTGGGTTTCTGATTAACAGAACCCTTTTATATTCTCACTACGTTATTTGCCTGATGGAGTAAGATTGCTTGAGGAAAATATTTATGAAAAATAATTCTTGTTTGAAAGACGTTAAGATAGGCCCTTCATAACGAGGCTTCTGTTCAAGTTTTACTTTAAGCGAAGGCAAATCTTTATGTCAGTTATGTACGTGCATATATATATATATAACATATATTATATATATGCATATAGTTGCGTCTTAACACCAAACGGAGCTGTTCTTAGGTGGCGAGAATAACTTAGTGATATCCCTCGGCCAAGGACTGCAAGACCGGCGGATCAGGATTTGATTTCTGGCAGGCAGAGTTCTTTCTATATTTCTGGTCGTCAATTAAGCTCTGGGTCACGGCCAATCCTTCTGTCAAAAGATATCCAGGAGGCTACACAGAACTTCAAATAAAACAGCCCCTTAGCTTAATTTTCCTTTATAGCCTACAAATTCTTCGTAATGTTTTGAAATAAGTTGTTATATTAAGGTAGGCCTATTACCATTTACTTTAGCATAATCTTTAACATTCTCCTTGTCCTTGCGTGAAAATGGAATTTCTTATAATAACACCAACTAGATGCACTAATTTCTCAAATTTACTTTTGGAATAAACTCTACATGTTTCGGACAGTTCCTGTGTACATCATCAGGGGTTTTTCACTGTACATAGAGCAACGGTAGACCTATATGTCACACAGGTTTGCTGACAGCTCGCAAGCTGTCAGCAAACCTGTGTGACACATACCATTGCTGTGTGTAGAGTGAAAAACTCCTGATGATGGACAAAAGAACCGTCCGAAACATGTAGAATTTTATTCGAAAATTAAATTTGAGAAATTAGTTGGTTTTATTATAAGAATTTATCACGATGCACGGTCACCTGAACGTCAAAAAGGAATTTATTTTTCTTATATTTACTGCCAACGAACTTTGCCAAAATATGTCACTACACTACGAGCTTCGATGCGTTGATAGTTAATAAATAAATAAATAAATAAATACAGTTACTAAAACTAGTGGAATTCACAATGTGAAATTTTAAAGAAAAACGTCATCATCGATTTAGCAGTATTTTACTACCAGACACGAGTATTTTATGTAAATGTATTGACAGGGGACGTTCAGAATTACTGCTCAAAGACCCCGTCACGTTAGACAACACGAGTTGGGGCGATGAAAAATGCATGCAACTTCCTGCTGGTACACATTTTATTATACACCGCTACACTACACTACACTACACTACACTGCATCGCGCTGCACTACACTGCCCTGCGCCGCGCATCATGTGAGTCACCATCAGGCAATAGAACACAAGGAAAATAATATTCGTACACAGAATTCTAATTGCCGACATCTTAACACACCACTAACAGAACGTGTGTGCTTGTGTGTTTATATACACACACGCACGCACGCACACGCACACACACACACATATATATATATATATATATATATGTATATAAGGAGAAGAAAGGCAGTCATTCATAACTGAAGGTTGACAGTTGTATTTAATGCCAAGCAGTACTACATGTTTCGGCCTACGCGTTCATCATCAGGTACGCGTTCTTTATGTAAACGTAAAAGAAAATCATGTATAAGACATTACATAATACTTTCAAAGTTCGGTTGTAAATTGACGACCTTTTGCCTCACACACACACACACACGCACCCCAAAACAGAACTTGTAATCAGTGAACTGTTGTGGGCCCTAATTTCTCATAATGTTAATTTACTTTGCAGTGTTAATATTTTTTATCACAGAGTAGCACTGTTTACTGAACCACCTGGCGATGGCCAACGGCAGCTGTAACGTGTAGTCTGGCGTACGAAACTTCTTGTGCCGTTAGGTTCTGTTTTTAATGAACACGATCACGCAACCTTCATTTCCTCCATTAGTTCCAGACTGGCTCTGGAGTCCACCCAGCCTTTTCCTATTCCTGTCCCCGCGGGTAAAACGGCCGCAACGTGAAGCTGACCTATCAACCTAATGCCATGATTAAGAATAAGTGGTACTATACCACCACACCCACATATGTCTTGGCTTGTAAAGGGACAGTTTTAGTCTCACCATTCGTTTCTCAAAGACTCCTTTCCCTACTGCTCAGTTAATTAAATTTCTATTAACAGGACTTGGCGAAGTCTTGGTTATTTAGAACGCAACAAGTAATATTTTTCCACCTTGTGTGCCACAAATACCGTAGAAAATTCTGAGTCATTAAACATTTCAACATTACGTCTATGGTATTTGGTCTAGTGGCTTTCATATTTGGTAAAAACATGAACAAGAGGGATTTTTGAAAGAATAGCCACTTTTAAACAAATTTCTTAAGTTTCGCGCCTTGAAGTTTCATAGGCTATAAAATATTAAAGCATTAATTGAATTTCAAACAAACAAACTATATGCCTGTACGTGTTTCTTTTTTTGCCGTGTGGATTATTTGGTTTTCGTGATTTATCCAATAAAATTAATGTCATTATTTAAAGATATTACGCAACCAGTTTAGCCTGAGAGAAACATTTGATCCGGAGTAACAAGAAATAGTCATAATCACAACTCTAATTATAATCCTTTTGTTTAATGACGCTCTATTTTCTTGCCGTGTAAAGAATATTAAGTGCACTTACCGTTGTAGAGGACAGTGACTCTGCTGTTGGCACCATTACCATATTCTGATGTGGCAGCAGTGGCGGTAGCGTGCAGTGGCGGAGGTGGTGGCGGGCTGGGGGCGGTAGCGCCCGCAGTGGGGCTGGACGGACCCCAGCACGGGGAAGGATTCCCTGGAGGTGGCAGAACACTAGCCGCTGGCGACTCGCCCACCACGTCTATTTCCTCCTCCTCGTCCTCTTCATCCTCCGCTGGAGGTTGGGGAGGCCTGTCATCTCCGCCGCGGTCCGCCCAAGGGTAGGCCTTCCACTTCTTGGCCATGAGGCACCTTGGCATTTTACTGACGTGTCTGTCTCCCTCTTTATCACGCCACACGTCTTCGTCGTCGTCTCTTTGACTTCAGTAGCACTTTGCTGTTCCCCACAGCGACTGTCGAATGGACGTGGTGGTGGTGATGATGATGATGGTAGAACCAGAGCGCTGTTAAATGTCGTGATTGAAATGCTGAAGGGTCTTCTGATGCCGTCATCCGGAGAATAGAGAGGCGATGTTGAGGGTGTCTTCAAATCTGCTTCTTCTCGCAGTGGTTGATGGTAATGAGTAGTCTCCGCTGGGGCCAGGAGGTGGCTTTTTGTAGCGGAGAGAGAACACAGAGGATCATGCCAGTGAAGCACGTGCACCCTCACCGGCAGTGTAGTGGGGACAGGAAGAAGAACCGACACCGAAAATACCCCCCCGAACAAACCCAGCAAAACTAAAACCAAACCAACCCCTAGCCTGCTGCTTTTGGATCGCCTCAAACCCTAACATCGCCTTTTATATTTCCCCGTGGCAGTGGTGGTGGCAAAAAAACAGACAAGAATAGGGTTTGGAAGAGGAGGGGTTGCATTCGAACCCTTATGTTTGCCTCATCCCTCTGCACAACCCCTACTTCCCAATCCCACCCCTCTCACGCTCACATGCGCGCGTCTAACATCGATTCCAGAGTGCAGTGTTGTAATTCCGGTGGTGGGGGGTGAGGTGTGGGAGAGGGAAAGTAGGGAAGGGAGGGGAGTAGAACCTCCCGAAAAATGAAGAGCGCCCAGTTCGAACAGTGGCTCCACCCACCTACCCCGCTCTTGTTCCCCGGCCCCACTTGGACTGTCTACCACCCCCAGCTGGAGCGCCTCCCAGAGTCTTGAGTTGATCCCGCACCTTGGTCACACCTCACAGCGCCACGTGGTGTCTGAGTGCCGTCACAACATGCACACACCCTGACCGGCTGTGGTGAAGATCTTGCTGTCATCTGGGGTGTGACGTCACGTAGTCTGGTGGAAATTTGCATTATGTTTTAAAAGAACCTGCTGCCTCCGTCTTCGTGAGAGATGTAGCACGTTCCTCCGAAACGTCGACGTGTTTCTGCCAGATTTCATGCTCTCCCATCCCACAAGACAGTGAAATAAAGTGAAATGTCAACTTGATGCAACTAGGTAATTTTATTGATGTATTCTTAGCTCGACATATTTCGGGTACTTACGCCCATCATCAGGAGCATTAAATGTTGAGTTGCAGCATATGGTATTCTGCACCGAGTTTTTGGATGGGTGGTGGTCTTGAGAGCCATCGCACTGCACCATCCGCACCGTACACACGACCTACGCAGCGGCTCTCAAGACCACCACCCATCCAAAAACTAGGTGCAGAAAACCATACGCTGCAACTCAACATCTAATGCTCCTGATGATATGCGTATGTACCCGAAACATGTCGAGCTAAGAATATGTCAATAAAATTAACTGGTTGCATCAAGTTGGCATTCCACATTATTTCTTGAGGAAGATGCACGGTCAAATAACCCTCAAGTTTCCACAAGACAGTATTTGTGATCTTTAGAGTGACTGCGAGCCTCACGTTAACTATTAACAATTTCCTGCCTTTGTTTAGACAGTGAAATCAAATCGAAGGTGAAATATGTGCCTGGTTAGGTGTTACGTCAGTTAACTTTGGGGGAGGGGGGGAATCAATCACAAAACGTTCAAGATTAAACTTTTAAAGCAAAGTGGTTACTTTACGTACCGTCAGGTTTAAAATTTAAAAACAAATCTACATTGTGCTCGCGTTGCGTTTATGTAAGAATCCCAGAAGAACCATCTTATACAGCATTACCAGGTTGATTTTGTATAACCGAGGTCGAGGGTGTTTACTGCGCGGTAGGCACTGCGTCTACGTTTCTTCTTTAAAGATGGAGACGTTACATTTTCAGTTCCAAATAGTGCAATAATAATATCTTGTACATATATAATCATCTACATGTTTCGGCTTGGGTTAACCATCTTCAGAGAGATACCGACAGCAATTAATGTGTATAAACACATAATACACTCTTGTCGAATGTGTAACACAATGATAACACCTTGCAGAATGATACAAGGAATTTAAGCATATAAAATTGCTTACTGTATTGCTTATATCATAGTTAAAAATCTAGATTTAGAATTATTAAATTTGGCATATGTATTGATACCTTGCCTCATATCTGTCAGAGATATCTACGGAGTGGAAAACGTGATCTTGAGGTGCATCATCCCCGTTGTGTTGGTTCAATAACATAGAATTTTGTGTATTACATGTACAGTCGAACACAACTATATTTTACAGTAGTACAGTAAGAATACAACTACATGTTTCGGCCCTATATGTGGGCCATCTTCAGGTTGAGATTCAACTTACAGATCAGCTATACAAGATATGAGATCTCGTCCCCCCCCCCTCCAATCACCAGATAAACACCCCACACATCTTGTATAGCTGATCTGTAAGATGAATCTCAACCTGAAAATGGCCCACATATAGGACCGAAACATGTAGTTGTATTCTTACTGTACTACTGTAAAATATAGTTGTGTTCGACTGTACGTGTAATACACAAAATTCGTTGTTATGGAAAACATGAGTCTAGTGACATGAATGAGGAGCAGGACCTTTCCTTTCATCAGCATGTCCATATCAGATATGAGGTCCACCAAGTACTCTCCAGTAGACGTTAAATAAGCATAAGAACTCTGGGACGTTAACACTTACCTCCACTTTTCTCTATCCTTTTATGGCGAGAAGCGTTGTGTCACAGTTATATTTAATTTTACCGTACCTGAGTCTTGTGTATTGCGCTTCCCTTCGCAGCAAGGGCGGGGAATTTAGCCAACAGCGTCCGTACTCCATAGCAGTATTACAGCCGCACAGTCCCCGTCAATTTTCCATGAAAACCTTCAGCGCGAGTCTCGCAAACCTTAGGGCCCTCGTATCTCAGTCACGTGATCGCAGTTAGTACGTAAGCAGATGAATGTGGGCGTCCCGCACCTCTCCGATTATGGAAACATATGGATCTACGCGCACACGATTTAGCGCACTCTCCCAACTTGTAGCATCAGCCTAGCCTCGCTAACGTTACCTGCGACTGAAGCTGGATACTTTGTGGAATTAATCCTGCTATGTTTCACCTAGTCCCTCCCCCCATATCCACTGGATTCCAAAGTTTTTTTAAAGATTAAAGTTACCAAAATATGAAGCTGAATTACTATCTTACTTACTTACTAGTAACCCATGTTAAAGAATAAGTAGGGCTACTGAACCTGACTCTACATTCATTCCCATTTGTGGCGGTTCTTAGATATATGGGCGCATAAGTGGGGCGTATAAATTGTAGGGAGCCTTGTGTGTGACACTGCTGGCGATAGAGACTTTTAATTATCTACTTTTCCTACCAATCAACATGGCACCTATGTTACATACTCAGGTACCTCTCTCATCGAGGTTCACAGCTGAGTGAACATTTTTGCGTGTATACGAAGAAGTTGTGTGTAATTTTTTCACCAAAAACACTGAAGGATTCTTTAGAATTAGTATGCATATTTAAGTAATTGCTTTAGAATGATGAGGTAAATCGGTTCTTAATTGGGTGGGCTTTTCTCAGGCATAATTAAGCTTTGTTCAGTTTTAGAGCAATAATCCAAATCTCATATCCTTACTAAAAAAATCAAACACAGTCGCAGAGAAGTTAATAAGCGTCTTATAAGACGGAATGTCGAGAATCGAATCGGCCTGAAGTGATGCAGTTAAAATCCAGCCCTCTCACATGAACAGTACAGTCACTACATTTCCTTTCAGTGACTTCATCCGCTTAAAGGTTAGCAGCAAATGTACAGCTGCAGCATTAAAAAACTATTCATTTTACCACACAGACTATTCATGTGCATCCTATTATTGTCAAGACCAGTACTTGTTGTGTACGTATACACAACTCTTCAGTTTGTGAGTGTAATGGAGACGAGCCGTGTTCTCTAATACGTACGAACTGGAGGTTTAAAATAATTCTATCACTTTTTACTTTAATAATTTAAAACATTATTCCATTTTTAGGCCTCATAACTTAAAAATTTAATAGTTTAAGAATATTTAGCCACTACAAAAGTAAGCTCAAGTACATTTAAATAATGTAAATAAATTCTGTAAAGAATATTGTGAACATATAGCGTCTGAATACAACTTTATTTATACAAATGAAAACTATAAGCAGCTACATGTTTCGGCTAGCTAGGTAGCCATCATCAGGCTGTATGTAGAAAAAATAAAAAGGAAATATTTACAGCTGCAATTACTGATTTGGTATCTCAGATTTACAGTGGCAGTGTTTCATGGTGTGTGTGTGTGTGTGTGTGTCTATATATATATATATATATATATATACATACATACATGTAAAAATGTACGCAGCTTCGGAAATAATAAGGTATAAAAGTTAAACCAACTGTTTCACGGTGGTTGTTTGTAGCTACTTCAAAATAAAAGTAGTACCTCAAATCAATGACAGGTGGGGTAGCGTAGGTTACTTTGGAAAAAATCCGTAAGATTGAATCATGTAAGTGTGCGATCTGACACCAAAGACATACATATAATAATAACATACTTTATTTTGTAATGTATATCAAGCCTGATTATGCTTCCCTTGGCGCCGAAACGCGTAGTTTGTTAACAATATTGTTATACAATTAATATAATTGTGTTTGATCTTAATAATATTAATTTTTAATAACTGGTGGTTTAGTTAAAAAATTGTCGGTTTTGAAAGAGTTAACCTCTAAAAATAACGCCTTTATATGACTGTAGATATTTTATACGTCTAAAAGTTTCTCCATTTATAAAGTGGGTGTCGAGAAAGTTATTTAATTCTGTCTCTCCGCATGAAGATTTAAGTTTTGGAAGTATGTCCAGACATGCAAAACTTGATCTGGTGTCACAAAATCTAATGGTATCAAAATGAGAAAATATATTACCACTACATTAGTGCACACTTTCTTACAATCTGTCATCTTCCTCCTGTCGACATTACCATTTCCTATCCATTCCTTTAGATCAGCGGAATGTCATCTGATATTAAGCGCCTATCGTGTTCCATACTTCAGTTCATTAGTCCTTGTCGGACTGCATCAAACCATTTTTAGCTGCTGATATTTTCTCTGTCCCTTTTAAAGTTGGAATATTCAAACTTAAATGTGAGTCTAGGGGCTAAACGTAACAAACGTAGAGTTATGTGCTTTGTTGTATACAGAAAACTTAAAAGATAGTTTTGATTGTTTTTATTAGTGAAAAACAATCTTCATGAGTGCAAATAGAGGAGTGAACAAAGTCTTTGTAACATTACTGCATGTTCCATGCTGTAGTGTTGCTAGGGTCATTGGTGTACATGAACGATTTGATGTTCGTGTGACCGTGCATCATAGATACAATAATATAAAGAGCCAACTAGATGCAAAATAACAAATTTTATTGATAGTTACAACCAGCTCAACGTGTTTCGAGCCATAATTTCGCCCATCCTCAGGAACACTAAACTGTGTTTATACCACAAGCTGTAAACACAGTTTAGTGCTCCTGAGGATGGGCTAAATTATGGCCCGAAACATGTTGAGCTGATTGTAACTATCAATAAAATTTGTTATTGTTGCGTCTAGTTGGCTGTTTATATTATTGTACATGAACAATTTTGTGACCTAGCAAGTATGACAGAACTGATTTCGAAATTTGGTTAAAACCTTATGGGAAGAAATTTATTTTGAGGCAGATATGTCAATAGGAAAACAACAATACATTGTTTCTGAAACAGACGTACGAAATCGATTGATTCAGGCGGAGCAGACTCTTTATGTCAGGTGAAAAGTTGCATGATCAATAGGTCTAAGCTCTAATCACTTCCTGTGGCTGTAGTTGGCCATAACTGTTATAATAGACCTGTATTCCATGACCGTTTTCTTCCTAGTCCCTTCAGGGCCTATCTGAAAGTGAAGTCAACTGGTGTTGGGGGAGACACGCTTTTTCGAAACTTCAAAACAAACTCATAATCCGGCACACTTTCGTAACCAGACTATCATTTGAGTAACGCCCCCCAATAAAACCTGAAAACTTAAATTCGGAGTTTTTTTGGGGGGGGGGGCTTGGAGGGGGAGGTGGAGGTGGAAGTATAGACCATCGTATTCTTAATTTCAGCACTAAGGGGGGCAAGCAGTAAGCTTGTGATTCGCCCTAGCTAACTAACTGAGGTTTTTCTGTGCTTTTTCCTCAGTTTTAAGGCAAATGCCAGGGTAAAATTCGAAAGACGGGGCACTCTTCCAAATTAGTTGTTATTTGTGTTGTTCTGTTGTTATTTGTGTTGTTCCTTGTATTGTCTGTGTGTAAATATGTACTGTAATACTGCCACCGGGTGACAACCCAATTGCAGTTAACAAATGTATCATATCATATCATATCATATATCATATCATATCATATCATATAAAGACCCTTGATTGGGCCAGGTGTTTGTGTGGACACACACGGCGGAGTTAGAAATTAATTTCCTTGCCGCGAGTCAACGCTTGTCCCTTAGGCCGCAGTATGTCACTACTTCATCTGAGCTACGTTTCTTTCTACATATTTTTAGTCAGTACGTACTGCCTTCTGCCTTGCGCGTGTACATAAACATGCGGATTTAATAGTTACAGTGTTTTCAGCAAAGCTTCCTTAATTGTATAAATACCACCCTCAGCATAAAACACTGAGGTGTTGGAAGTCAACAGTTGGCAACACACTTATGGTATTTTACTCATTTATTACAGCATCAAGATATCTTGTTGTCTGTCAGATGAAGGTAGCTATGTAACGTTGATAAGGACGCTATGTTACCATGCATTTGACATTCAGAGGGCCTTACATCGTGATACCTTTTCATAATAAAACCGATGAGATCAGGAGTTTTGCACTGTACACACAGCTTGCTCGCAAGCTGTGTGTACAGTGCAAAACTCCTGATGATGGACAACGAAACCGTCCGAAACATGTAGAGCTTTATTCCAAAAATAAATTTGAGAAATTAGTGCATCTCGTCGGTTTTATTATAAGAATATATCACGATGCATGTTCATCTGGATGTCAAATTCAGAATCCGATATGAATACTTGTAGGTTGCCTGTAATGGGGTCGCCATGCTAATGGCACTTTATCGATATTAAAAGAGTAGAGAAGGTGTGCCACAACATTTTGTATTTAAATACATTTTCTGCAGCCGCTTTTCTTGATATTTTCAGTATGTCTTCGATTTTAATATTAATTTATTTTAGGTAAAAAGGCATCTCTTTTTTGCATAGCTGACCAGAGCTCGTTTTTAATCTCATTACTGTTTACCGCATCGCTGAAGTAGCTGCCCTTGAAACATAAAAGCGATTTTAAGAAAATGTAATACTATAGCATGAACTTAATGTGAAGTAGGAATTGTATTTGATCGATATGAATCAAAATTATACCTGCTTGATAAGCTGAAATGTTGACGTTTAATATTAAATTTAATCAAAATCAAGCTTGTGGTATGGAAGAATAAACAGTCTAGAAACTGACAAAAAGAAGGCTGCATGGTCCAGTTTTGGGTACTGTTTATGCCAAAAAAATTCATACAGAATATCTTAATGGATTCCACTCCTTTGCAGCCTTCGAAGTGGTAATAAGTGCAAGACAGAAGTTCGAACGTGTAACAAATAAGTGTCATTACCTTCAGATGCTGCAGAGTTTTTTAATAGGTACGCTATGTGAGCCTCACCCCCTTCTAGTACCGTGGTCAAGAAAGAGTAGAGCTATACCTCTACTCTCCCTATGGGCCGTTCGGCCTGTACAGAGCCTCAGTTCCTGTACAAGGGTGCACTTTATCTTTCTACCCTTACATTATGTGAGAAATTCGGGTATGTGATACAACTGCATCAGTACCATTTCACATAAGGCACCAACTTCGCTGTTGAGAAAGTCATTTCGAATCTAAAATTTTCCCAATTTAAATCCGGGCCCAGCGACCGGCTATTCAATATTCGTAGCATCCCACATTCCCCTCATTTGAGCTCCGAGCAGGCACATTAAATTAGTGCGCTACACCTTCCTGCCACATCTTCTCCAGTTAATTCTTCATCAGTTATCCCACCACTGGATGCTTCGTAATATGAGCTTCTAACAGCTTTGTGAATAAACTGCAGAACATAAATACATATACTGCTGTACGAGCTACAGCTTCTGGCGTCTAGAACAGCTGTAGGGGGCTGGTCACTGTTTGAGGTTAGGCAAGTAATTTGTGTGAGGAGGATGATGATGTCATGAATATGACTGCAGTAGCTATGAACCATTCTTTGTGCTCAGTAGTGCCAATCTCCTGTCGACAGGGAAATGTCTGCCTGTTTAACGCGGGTCGGAAACCAGTAGGTTGCGATCAATTTGTGAGGGTAGGTATTAAAACCCTTCTTGTTTAACAGTACTGAAGGAATTTTAGGCTTACAAGGCTTCAATGACGCAAATATTTTGTCCTCATTTGCCACCGTCGAAGCTCTTATGTCATAGGGAAACGGAGAAAGCCCGGTAATATCAACGCCAGAATAAGAAGCGAGCTTTTCTTTGACGTGCCACTAAATGCTGTTTCTCTACCCTACATTAATTTGAAACATTTATGTAGTGGGTAATCGGGCTGGAACCAACGTAGAAGCACATAGGTTATGTTGTTTGACACACATAACGTCAGAGATTCACATGCTGCGTTGTTGAAAGTTTATTGTAATCATCATTCCGTTTTAAGCAGGGGGAATATAATTTTTTGATGCATAATTTTAACGCCATATTCTGAATTGACAATTTGAGAACATAAAATTGACTTTGCTGACGTCATAAAGTTATAAGTGTAGATACGTGTTAAAGGTGTGTTTGATTGTGACCGCCGAAGAACAAAGGACACTTGTACCAGTAATTCGGCTGGACATATATGTGAAAATTTGATGTTCATGTGACCGTACATCGTGATAAATTCTTATAATAAAACCAACTAGATGCACTAATTTCTCAAATTTATTTTTGGAATAAAACTCTACATGTTTCGGACAGTTTCTCTGTCCATC
>Ga0123354_10010903_pt1 | contig 14023 bp, 4 predicted proteins | sample TergutLab28metaG_2_FD_97872 | JGI IMG/M metagenome (GOLD analysis project Ga0123354, IMG submission 97872) | Labiotermes labralis P4 segment gut microbial communities from Petit-Saut dam, French Guiana - Lab288 P4 | ecosystem: Host-associated > Arthropoda: Insects > Digestive system > Gut ... | reverse complement strand
TGGCACCGTGTCGTTTGGTATGTAGTTATGGCACCGTGTCGTTTGGTGTGTAGTTATGGCACCGTACCGTTTGTTATGTAGTTATGACACCGTCTCGTTCAGTATGTAGTTATGGCACCGTGCCGTTTGGTATGTAGTTATGGCACCGTGTCGTTTGGTGTGTAGTTACGGCACCGTGCCGTTTGGTATGTAGTTACGGCACCGTGCCGTTTGGTATGTAGTTATGGCACCGTGCCGTTTGGTATGTAGTTATCAACATTCCGAGATAAACTGCTACTCCCTTTATCAGATATGAAGGAAGCAGCTTTTTCCTAAAATTTTGTAAGCACTGGTCACAGTATGTGACGTCATAAACCGGAAGATTCCAGTCTCACTGGTCGCTATCGTGAGTAGCCCAGATATCATACAGAAGAAGAATATTACCAAGTAAATATTATAGATTACTATCGTACATACAAAGAATATTTGGCAACAAATATCACGGATAAATTCCGTATGGATAAATAATATTCGACCGACAAAAATACAAATAAATTTAGTACAGACAAATAATATTAAAAAAATAAATATCACAAATAAATAATATACAGACAAGTAACTATAGGCAAACAAATTTCACAGACAGATATCATACGGACAAATAATATAAGACATACAGCTATCACAGATAAATATTGCAGAGAAAAATAATATTAGACAAACAGATAAATATCTTTAGTCTACAAATATAAAAAAATATCAAAATAAGTACCTTGCCAAAAAATCACAAGGAAATTGCCTACAGATAAATAATATTCAACAAGCTAGTATCACAGAAAAATATCGTACACACGATATTAAACAAACAAATATAGCAGATAAATATAATACAGACAAATAATATTGGAGAAACAAATATCACCGATAAACATCGTACTGAAAATCAATATACGGAAAAGTGACAGTTCATCGTAACAAAGAGAAACAAATTTGTGCTTTAAAACTGCGAATATTTTCACACTTTGGCGTCATTTATATAATGTAGTATTATTAACAGCATCTCATTTTTTGGCGTGATGCAATTTACAGTTACAAAGGATTTTAATTACTAGTTTACACTACGCTATTCTAAGTTTCTGTTACATGTCACTGTAAGAACTTCATAGGTATTTGTCCGCTGTGTAATAATCTAGAATCAGAATAATACCAGTTGCCACGTTGTGTGAAAAATAAACATTATGTACTTTCCATAAACCAACACTTTTGAATTATTTTATCCATATAAATAAATTCAAATTTAAGTGCTAAATTCAAGATTTCTTTTTTACTTCAACTGTTGGCAGTACTTTAGTGGTACTGTTAGTGTTATCATTTAACCGCAGGAGCTTGCAAAATATGACGATCACGACACATTCAGTTGCGTGTTTCACGATCTTCTGTCAATTACTATCTGCTGTACTTCAATCAGGACAAGAAACAAGCAGCTTATTAAGAGAATTCTAAAGGCAGGGCCTTTAAAACACGTACTGAATGTTTTGTGTATTTTAATTTGCTGGAACACTTGGTCACACATATTAAAAATATAATTTTATTCTAACCCAATTTCTAACAACCCAAGTTATTCCACTTTCTTACTATTTGTTGTCTATACGTAGCAGCTTGATATAACTCTTACTCTTTTCCAACTTACTAAAACTTCTGCTATTTCATATTCACTATACTCTTACAAGTCAAGAACCAAACCTATGTCCATCACTGTCCGTCACTGTCCATCACTACTGCTGATCAAATCGGAACGCCCAATCTAATGTCACTACTGCCTGTCGATCTCATGTCACTGCTCACATTTTTGTTACTCACCGTCAGAAATTAAAATTGAGGGTCTGGAATGTGTCGTAATTGTCTGATTTTCATATTGCGTTCCGTGAAGAGTGTTTGTCTGGTTCAAAAGTCTATATGAGGGCACCCCAAAACCCACACAGCAAAATATTCACACGCATTTTCAAGATTTATCAAATCTATAGATTTCAATAAACTGCAATAATATATGTAATGGCTCTCAATTGTACATACCGGGATACACAAAATACAATGCTTAATTTCGATAAGTTTATATAAGCATGTTTTAGTGATAGATTACTAGAACTAAAGACACTAACTCAAGCAAACTGGGAAGACAAAATAATTTCGAACACAAACATTGTAACTACATTATTTAATAAGTATCAATATCTATGTAGAGCAGGCAATTGTTAGATAAATCAATTATTAAGTTTACAAGTGCTTTTCTCTAAACAATTATGTACTTTAATATAAGAAAGCCAAAACATATAGTATTACTGTGTAATGAAGCATGTTGTTAATACAAACTGTAAAAAAAAACCACACACACACGCAATATATATATATATATATCATTGTGATTTCAAGCCTGCTTTACCATATTTAACAATGAAGGTAGCCTAAGAGTTCAAACAAAGATTTAATTTGGGCTTTAAATTCTTAAATTTCCTATGCTTTATGTGTTTTATAGCATCGATGCTAATATTTTAAAATTCTTCATACACAGTTTACCACTAAATTTTCTTCGCCTTCCCAAGACATATTTTTGGGGCATAAAATATAAATGTACTATATATCATATTATGATAAATATCACGCGGATAGAAACTAGAGACTAGCCTAGTCAAGTATTCTCGACTTGTAACTAAAAAATTCTTAGGTCAATTTTGGTGACATAAGGCACCAAAAAGACTACGGCACAAGTGATTAGCACCCATGGAGGCAGCCCAAGCAGGGCGGCCAAGGGTGCACACCTTTTTATCCCCTTTCAAACCAAGGACCATCTGATACACAATGTGACATTTCAAGCAACACTTGCCACTAGAATGTAATGAATTATAATACTTAGTAAACTTATAAGTTTAATTATAGTGTTTATAAAATATTCACTGCAAGCGTATTATCGACACAGTTTGTAGGGTGACTTACCAGAATGCACTTTATTAATTATTTTTAAAATATGTGTAGTGAAATAAAAAAGAGACCGGTCATTACTATAACAAACATAACATCACTATGTTTAGGTTTATATGCATTTTTAATACGCAAACTGCATAGTTTCTTTGCTATTGTAATTGGCGGCCTGCAGATAGTTTCACGTTTCAGTTAGGAACACGAAAGAAAGGAAACTGTCCTACGTTTATCATTAAGCTTAGGATTAGGCCTATATGAAATTTTCAATAAGTAGAATTCATATAATCGTAAGCCTAAACATTACTTTCAGTTTCACTTACACATTACGTGTAATGCACATTCGTGTAAATAATTCACCGCTGAAATTCATCAAGAAGTACCAATAATGAATGCGCTTTTTTGTACATTCACATAACCTACATCGTCCGTATTTTTTTCATTGCATTTTCGCAAGCCTGTAATATTACATTTTTCTGTTCCAACATCAAAGTCACAATTCATCATATGCTACTGTATTCTTCAACCAGGCCATCCCAACATCGTCAGTAAGAAGTTATTCGTCTCTGTAATTCAGTGCATTGCTACTTGTGACTCTTCTGCAAAGAAAGAAACATGGCCACTTCTATCGACTAAGTCTGCTCTTACCTCCTCTCTCCACTTTTACTTGAGGTTGGCCTGTATTGTTGGTGTGAGAACAAAGCTGACAGTTGCATGTCAGCAGCAGCCATGCACCTCTGCACTGCCTTGTGCAAATTTTGGTACTGACGCCTGAGCAGCTTTCAGCTCTAAATTCATTCAATTATAACCGTCGCTGAGACTCAACGTTGATCGCGCTTTGCAAAGCAGCAGGATTGCTCCAGCGTTTCATGGAAGGCTCATCTTTGTCTGCAGTCACCAATAGATCATACATCCACAAAAAGATTTTGGGGGTGCACACACTGTGCCACACCCCACAATGGTGCTTTCACTAAACTGGTATCGCAGCTGCAGTACTACAGTGGTGTTTGACCCCACCCAAAAGCTACGCCCTTGTTCATCTCTGCAGTGCATAATGATGCGTGCACGATGCACGTGGGGTGAAACTGGTTACAGCATCACAGCAGCCATCAAAAATTTTGTCTAAATTGGATTGTTCTGCAGGACCACAGTTCAGCTGAATACTGTGAACTGGAGAACAACTTCAGCTAAGCAATACCTTCGAACAAAACTGAAGTATTTCTCAGGTAAATTCTAATACAAAATGAAGTAACTAGTGAAAGATGCATGATATATCCAAAAATATAATTACTGCATTCCGACTAACTTATGGTACAAATGCTTGCCAAGAGAAAAACCAATATACAAATAAAGCACGCTAAATTAAGTCAAAAATTAAAGTAATCGAGTAATATTTTATGCAGTACGAAAAATATGATAGAGATAAAAATAATCTCGTAATTTTGTCGTAAAAGCAACTGTAACGTACCAGCAAGCAACACGTTACAGCAACAGATAATTGTAGGTTACAAGACTGAAGGTTCTTACAGTGGCAACTTTTGTGATGACGCAGTTTGGTGCACTAGAAATTGACAGACTGTCAGGAACACTTGCTATGCCCATCTAAAAGGCAGAAGAACAAACTTCTTCTCCTCTGAAGGTAGAGGCAGAAAATTCCTACAAAACGCCTTAAATTTCTACAGAACTGCATGTCGTCGTCTTCGTCACTGTGCAGAAAATAATCTTATTAATTGGAGCTTTCGAAAGTGGTAGAAAAAATTCGCTGAGCACGAGATTACGACAGGGTTAAGATTATGGAATTTGAGTTCGTCTTCGTTTTATATTCTAAATGAAAATTATTGCTATTAAAGTGCTCCTTATTTTGGCGAAAAAAATTAAAATGATTTACAAATTTTTTAATATAAGCTATATTACAGCTGGCCAGTTTTATGTTTATTTTACTTGCAAATATAAAATTATGAGTGGAACGAGTTATACAACAGGGTGCTTCAAAGTCTTGCTGCTTAATTATGCATTTCATTGAAAATGATCTGACGTACTAACCCTTAGAAGATTAAAATTAATTCGCATTAGGCAGAGAGATTTTACTGCTTCTTCACAGACAACATGGTGTCTTACTATTAGACAGATCGGCCGTTGAATGTTCTATAAGGAAATAATGGTTGTTAAACTATGTCACACCAAACACATGATTACACACAGTCAGCAAAATGTGAATCATTTATTGTTACACCTGGCGGTGCGTACAGTAACAGGTATGACTGAAATGGTGCAGTTACACACACCTCGCACGCTCGGGGTAAAAGAACGGTTTTCGGGATTAGGAAAGGAATTATAAAAACGATAGGTTACTTATAAACTAAGATGCCGCTCACAAGTGAAGAAATCGCTAACCAAACACAAGACAAAGCTTTGCAGACAGTCGACTTCATCCTTAACCTTTGTTGAAGAAGCTTTAACTACAGAGAATTTGTGCCTACGAAAGACAGCCTTTCATCAGAAGGTAATAAACTCAATGCATTCACAGATTTTATAAAACCAAAAGATTTTGTTTCATGTTCGGAAGAGCTCTTCATTTAGTCGCTATTATAAGCCACTTGCTTTAAGTCTCAATATTTATATTCTGTTGCACAAAAACTCTTACAATATTATCTAAGCATCTAAGCCTAGGCCTTGCCTTCAAGTTTCCTGATTTGAATTCCGTTACCAGTTCTCATCTTACCCTGCGTTCTACACGCTCCGTTTACCTGATGCTGCTTGATCTTGTCACCCTAATATACTTGCGTGATGAGGATAAATTGCTATAAAAATTGCAGTCACAAATTACTGCGGAAAATGAATTATTTTGTGTAAACAACAGTCAAAAATTGAACAAGCTCTGAGAAATTATAATTTTGAATTCACAGCATAGAATTTTATTTTAATAAACCCACACTTTAAATACTGCGCCATTTATATTATCTAAACTGTTCGTCAGTAGGTACTGTTACTGACTGCACACAGTTATCTTGCCTCGTGTTTCTTTTGCTTTTCTTCCCTCTTCAAGCGTTCTCGAAATAGTTTAATTGTAAAACATTCTAATATTGACAAGTAAATAATTCCAGGCCATGGAAATGTAAATGCATAAATATTTGTAACAACTGTCCCAACAAACGTCAGTCGTGCATCCAGTTGTGAAAGTTATAAAGTAAAATGAATAAATACATCGTCAATTTCATCTGTTATATATAAGGTTATTTATTGTGTTTTTGCACTACGTGTTTCGGCCTCGTTTGCTCATCATCAGGTATATCTCATACACACACAAAAAAAAATATTGGAGAAAGGAAAATTACAACCATAAAATGTTTAATGTTAGAATAAGATGTTATTCTTCACAACTGAAGTGGGTTTCGTAAAACTCAAGATTCAATCTTATATCTAATGCAGGTACTATAAAGGCATAGAGAAGGTCATATTTTGAAAATCGACGCGCTAGTCGCTATCCATGAACATTCTAACGACAGACAGCAGTACACACGGAATCGTAAGTGTAAAACTGTTTCGTCCTCAGTTCTTCAGATCTGATTTACTAGCAACAAGGTGTTGAAATTTCAGTGGGATCTTGTCAAAATTAACTTATTCAAAAATTGACTTGGAAGTCTGAGGAAAGACAGCAATATTTAGATAATACTATTAGATACAATTAATTTCACCTGATTGAATAGCAGCACTGATTGGTTCTGTAAACTACAAAATTCTTTAGCGTCATTGGATACTGGAATACCGAGTCAGGCACAACTTTACCTGCTACAGTCTTCTTTCTCCATGTGTACTACTTTTACTTATACTTCTTTACACGGATAAATATAAAGACCTACACACACATATAATGAAACGTGGGCCTACATAACGGCATAATATAACGCCATATTTAATTTTTATGACCTAAAATAATCAACAATTATTTACATAATTTTAAATTTAATTTCCAACTTAATTCTCTCAGTCTTACGACAAATCCTGTTGCATGCACACATTACAAAATTCACTCAACAAACCAACACATTTCGGCAAAACTGCGCCTTCTTCAGGCGGAGTTTACATAAATTAAAAGTTTCAGCCTATTTGTTTCACATTATAAAGGGCCACAACACAATTAAATTTAAAGTGCCCATGTTATTACAGGTAAAGTGAAAACCTACAACTTTTATAGTGCAAACAATGACGACCGACAACGAGCACTTTAACCAACGTTATATACTTACCAACATTTATCCAAATGCCAACTTCAGGAGTATAAATGTGGTCCACGTTGTGATATTTTTATAATTTTAAAACAAAAACACACTTTAACATAATTTGTAAAGTGCAACATGACGCAAAAATATTTAATCTCAAAGTTCCTTGGTGGTAAATATGAATTCTCCTACCTTGTGTTCCGGATCGTGGATCCAAGTTGCCACTGTCTTTGTTGACAAACCTGCACTTCGACATGGAGAAGTTTTCAATGATTTTCGCCTTACAGAAAGTATAAGCTAAAGGTATTTCAAAGAACAAGTTTGCAGAGATAACAGGCTAGTAAATGTCTATATAACAATGTGTTTCTATAATTTATAATCTCCCTTATTCAAAACTCAGCTCAGCTTCTCCATAAACTGAAAGGCTGGAAGACCCAATAATTATCAGCTGTTTTGGTGAAGATCCAAATCTTCCGTTGCATCGACTTGTCTTGGATCTTTAGCTGATACCTATAGGTCCTGAAGCACTCATGGCGGTGACGAAGAGTTTATTTTCTGAAGGGATGTGACGCCGTGAATTCTGGTTAGGAATCTTCATTTTATCTCAGGGTGCAAACACGTTCTACCAGAGCTTTTGCAACCCAATCTAACCTAACACAACCTAACAAACTGCTGTTCTAAAAATACAAGAATTTTGCGACCAAAACATGTAGCTGATTTTTTAAAAACCTGCACTTTCAGTTCGTCGTAAACACAACTGCGATGTCTCACTTTACAAAACACATTTGTTTTGTCACATTCAAATCGCTATAAGTTAGCCCACAACGTAACCTCTAAGACGCAAATTAGTTTTCACTACGTCATATCACGGAATCCGTGATTTCAGTTTAGCCTGTCAGTTATTCTGTCCTACTTGCAGGTTCTTATTGTTAACATAGGTCAAAGGGCTTTGTACTCGTAGTATGACGAATTCTAAGAAGTAAAATTTTCTAATAGACTTACAAGGGTAGATAATTTCTGTAATTCTTAAAATAATGAAAAATTAATCAAATGGGAAAAAAACCTTTTATGTTAATTGCCTTTTATTAAATCCTTTCTTTTGCGCCGAATTGCGATACCTCAGTTGGTGAAGGAAGTTGGTCTACCAGCCACAGTGCATTTTCCGTCACGTGCGGACAGTTTCGCTGCCGACAGCCACGCAAATTTAATAAGTTCCACAGCTTTTGTCCCGGTTGATAAACCGATCGGAACGTAAGACCAGTCACTCAGTTCCACACAGTGACAAGGATGAAAATTCTGGATCTTTACTTCCACTTCATACATCGCTGTGACGTTATAAGTTGTCAGTAGTGAAAATTATTCTGTAGCTCTTAGGCTTTGTTCAGCAGGCCTGCGTTCAACTGTTCGACTGAGTCTACTTACTCTACGTATAATATGTTGAAACAATGATAAAAAGAACTAATAGCCTACATTATGTGTATATCCTGCTGTTAAGTCCACTGATCTTTGTGCATCACTGATTATTACAGCTATTACTGTTGCTTGTTAAGTTTTCTCAAGATTTCCCGGACTAACCTCCTTCATTTTATGTTCTATTGCTTCACAAAAATAGCCAAACCTTTCTTAAGCCTACCAATACCTTAACTGGTGTAACAGATAAAACTTATGGGTAATAAAACAATATTATGGGAGTTTCGAAAGAAAATTTATCATAAAACGAAAATCATAGAAATGAGTCTTTGTAAAACACGCTAAAGCCAAAGATTTATTAAACAGTTTTTCCTATTGCTTACGTTTATTCAGTTAATTATTAACAGTTAATATTATTTTGCATAAATGAAAATACAAACATTCCCAAACTTATCTATGATTTCAGTGTCAAATTTTACTGTTTCTTCTCTGGACTTGGGATATGTAAATGGCGAATTATGGTACAAAAATGCTGTTAACTCTTTAAATGGCTCTAAATAACAAGGATACCACCTCAGTGAGGTTAAACATTGACGACTGCATCTTCACAGTAGAATCTTCATCGGAAAAACTGACAAAAATAATGCGTAAACAAAATACGTACTGAGAGGACGCCTGGAAAACAAAAGGCAAAACGTTATATATATATATATTTTAAAAACAAATTAATTTACCAAAATCTACAGTCATCAACTAAAATACTTTCTTTTTATGCTTTATGCATAACAACAATTTTATACAAAATTAGAAGAAATTTTTAAACAGTTGCTTTATGAAATTCAAGTGACCATTTCAGTTCTAAAAAGGTTCGTGCATTACGGCAGGTACACCATAAAGACCAACGTCATTGTTTCTACTTGTAGATCTACATGCTGTTTGTAGCACTGCAACACAGCTAAACTACTGAGTTTATAAACAGTGAAAAGACAAGAAAGGAAAAAAATACAAAGAAATGCTATCCATTAAAACAAGACATTAAGCTGGATATTCTCTACACGATTGTCACAATAGTGAATACATTATGATATTGCACTGGGGATTGGCGTTTGTCTGAGGTACATTTTTATACACGAGAGATTTCAAAGGTTACATCCAATTCCGTTATCACTTAATATTTTTCTTAAATGATGAATTCTGGAAGGACATGAGCGTTGCACCTCAGATAAATGACAAATTCCAAAGGAATATTTTGATGTATAATAAGACAATGACTTATAAATATCCATAGCGGTGCACAATGAAGAAGCTTGCAGTTAGAAAAGTTATATTCTGAAAAATGTTTAATCAACTGATGGAAATAGCAAACGAGAAATGCTACAGTATAAATTAAAATAAACGTCTCCCGCCGCCATGCTTAGATTTTTTAAAACAAAATCTGAAAACCTACCTCAAATGTATATGTATATATACATATATACATTTACACAAATCACAAAATTTTTACTAAAATCTTAGTAGTAAAATAATTTAAAATTGGCTTGTTGTTTCAAAGTTGAAATAAAAGCCTCCACTGAATTTCCTTCCAATAGCAGTACACTTCCTGTGTCTGTGATGTTCATTTAGCTAAACAACATACACAAAACTCGTTTACGATAAAAACTTAAAAATCAAATTACGGCTTCCTTGGTGTCGTAGCAAGAAATTGTGTATTTGAAAGAATTCATCTGGTTGCTAAACTCCCAGACGGTAAAACAGCAAGCAAACCCCGCTGACAATATTATACTACATCAAAATAGCGATTTTTTCGCCTAATAGCCAGAATTAAAGAATTACAACAACAACCGGCAAATCAACAAGTAATATCAGTCATAAATGATTCCGAAAATGTAATTTCTTATAAATATTTATTAGATAATTGTTTCTTCTTAGCTGAGAGTCAAAGACATCGCTGCATAGATCGTTATGGTGACGAATGTACTGTATCAACTTTGCTTATCCCTACATTTCATAAAACCCGTTTGATTTTGTGGGCTGGCATGAAGCACCGTCACTGAAAGGGAAGTATTGCACTGTTTTACGAGGTGCTCCAAATGTTTTGTAAATATATCTAAAAAAAAATCGGAAGTAACTTCTACCATCTGTGACACACAGTGCTCTGTTCTGATACCTCAGACTTTCGAGCAGTTCTCCAGCAGTACAGAGTTCACAGAACATATCTAACAATTTTCGGCAAAAATGTAAAGATATTGTAATCTTAAAGTAACAAAGAGTCTCAGATTATAGAACAGTCAAGATACCGTGCAGATACACGTGCATTCCGAATACATTTTCACACTGACAATTTCGACCCTGAAAATGAAGGAAGAACGTAACGCTGTAACATATAAGGCACAGCCCACTTAGACCAAGTGCCACTGCAGAATAATATTAAAAATAACTTATTATATCCCAGATCACGGTGAAAACTTAAAGCCATAACAAATATTGTCTTAAGGTGAGACATTCCGACGCAACGTGTAAGTAAACAGAAGAAAAAACACGCAATATGTTTTGGGTGTGTGTTACTTTCTAGTAATGTTTTTGCACATGTGCTTGATGATGTGTTACGAATAAGCAGAAACGTGACGTACTCTAGGCAATAAAAGTGCTTTTCTTCCAAAATGGAGTTGTGATTGACGACACTTATTCTATTGTTTAATCAGTTTTGCCTTTAAATTCCGTGTCATGGGAAAAAATAAATAAATCCTACTAGATTTCTTGTAAAGCAGGGGAGCCTAACAGACGAAACTGTGTGTAGAGCTACAGTACGAGACACAGAAATGTTGTGAATTGCCAAATACATCCCAGCATCCCTCAGCAACCTCGTGTTCCTGTTGATAAACCGCGGTGTCGCCCACAACTAACCTGCAACATTCTCTCACCTGTCCCACACCAAACGTCATCTAAGTACAGAGTGTTTCTCTTTTTTCCCTCTCCAGGTCACCAAGGCCTGGCACATAAAGAATCAGTTAGTGAACTTTCCATAAAGTCGTATTAAGCACAGCGATTTTCAGAAGTTTATGATATACAGAAGACAAAATAAAATATCCATTTCACCACCTTGTTTTGGAGAAACCGATTAAGTGGTTCTGTTTCACTTGTCGTTTTCCAAAAGCAAGTAGTTTTGAGTTTCGTCTTTACAAGAGGGAAGGACTGTGCATTCTTGCTATTTGCTTAAGTCTCTTGCTTGAGACTACAAGTGTGCGCCGCAGTACGACCTTTCGGTCAACGACGGATCGCATATACGACGGCTGTCACATAAGATTTTAATATTATAATATGTTATTATAATACAATTGCTTACAGTATTCAGTACAGTAACATGCTGTACGGGTTTGTAGCCTAGGAGCAATAGGCTGTATCATATAGCCTAGGTGTGTAGTAGGCTATACTGTACTGTCTGGGTTTGTGTAAGTACACGTTCGCACAACGACGCATTTCTCAGAATGAATCCCCGCTGTTAAGTGTCGCATATATGTATTCCCATCTAAGAGAGAACAGTTAAAAGGAATAGAGAAAAGTGTCCTCTGAGAAATGATATAATCCTTCCTCTTCACAAACAGACAATGATGAAACCAAACAATTTGTGTTGATACAGACAAAAAAATATAGAAAATATCAGTAGGAAAGTCTAAAATGGAAACTGAAACTTGAATATAGCTGTTGCATGTAAAATGCTGTAATAATATGAAAATCCATTGTAAAGGAACAGTTTTGTGAAACTGAGTAGATTCGTCTAGTTTAAGACGTATTAGAGAAGCGGCCCATCTTGAACAGAAAAAATTTCTGGACTGGTTGAGCGAAGAGACATTCCTACTGCTTAGTTACTTGCCACTGATCGCGGTCTGTCATACAGGCCTCAAAAGGTACACCGTCATTATGAATATTCCTCAAAACCAAATACTTCATGGTTAATTCCTAGGCGCTAACATTTCAAAAAAAAAAAAAAAGAAGAAGAAGAATATTACTTATAAATTATCACAAAATTCCGCAATTAGATCCTCAGCTCAATCGGAACCACCAACTGTCCCACACAGCACCTTCAGACCTGTATGTGTACCACAGTTACTGTTGTATTATCAGTATGTGTTCCACAGTTACTGTTGTGTTATCAGTATGTGTACCACAGTTACTGTTATGTTATCAGTATGTGTATCACAGTTACTGTTGTGTTATCAGTATGTGTATCACAGTTACTGTTATGTTATCAGTATGTGCATCACAGCTGCTGTTGTATTATCAGTAAGTGCATCACAGTTGCTGTTGTGTTACCAGTACGTGCATCAGAGTTGCTGTTGTATTACCAGTATGTGTACCACAGTTACTGTTGTATTATCAGTATGTGTATCACAGTTACTGTTGTATTATCAGTATGTGCATCACAGTTGCTGTTCTATTATAAGTATGTGCATCACAGTTACTGTTGTGTTATCAGTATGTGCATCACAGTTGCTTTTGTATTATCAGTATATGCATCACAGTTGCTGTAGTATTACCAGTATGTGTATCACAGTTACTATTGTGTTAGCAGTATGTGCATCACAGTTGCTGTTGTATTATCAGTATGTGTATCACAGTTGCTGTTGTATTATCAGTATGTGTATTACAGTTACTGTTGTGATGTCAGTATGTGCATCACAGTTGCTGTTGTATTATCAGTATGTGCATCAAAGTTGCTGTTGTATTACCAGTATGCGTATCACAGTTACTATTGTGTTAGCAGTATGTGCATCACAGTTGCTGTTGTATTATCAGTATGTGTATCACAGTTACTGTTGTATTATCAGTATGTGCATCAGAGTTGCTGTTGTATTATCAGTATGTGCATCACAGTTGCTGTTGTATTATCAGTATGTGTATCACAGTAAGTGTTGTGTTATCAGTATGTGCATCAAAGTTGCTGTTGTATTATCAGTATGTGCATCACAGTTGCTGTTGTATTATCAGTATGTGTATCACAGTTACTGTTGTATTATCAGTACGTGCATCACAGTTGCTGTTGTACTACCAGTATGTGTATCATAGTTACTGTTGTGTTATCAGTATGTGTACCACAGTTACTATTGTGTTATCAGTATGTGTACCACAGTTACTCTTGTGTTTTCAGTATGTGTATCACAGTTACTGTTGTGTTATCAGTATGTGTATCACAGTTACTGTTGTGTTATCAGTATGTGTACCACAGTTACTGTTGTATTATCAATATGTGTATCACAGTTACTGTTTTGTTATCAGAATGTGCATCACAGTTGCTGTTGTATTATCAGTATGTGTACCACAGTTACTGTTGTGTTATCAATATATGTACCACAGTTACTCTTGTGTTATCAGTATGTGTATCACAGTTACTGCTGTATTATCAGTATGTGTATCACAGTTACTGTTGTATTATCAGTATGTGC
>Ga0123354_10010901_pt1 | contig 14024 bp, 16 predicted proteins | sample TergutLab28metaG_2_FD_97872 | JGI IMG/M metagenome (GOLD analysis project Ga0123354, IMG submission 97872) | Labiotermes labralis P4 segment gut microbial communities from Petit-Saut dam, French Guiana - Lab288 P4 | ecosystem: Host-associated > Arthropoda: Insects > Digestive system > Gut ... | reverse complement strand
GTAGATGTTCTCGTTCTTATTTAAACAAAAATCTGTATATTAGTTAGGATTGTTTTTTTTTTTTGTCTTGATGGTGGAGGGGGGGGGGGGGGGGGGAATCAAACTGTCAAATACAACTGTTGTGTTTTGACAGTTATATTTATTCACTCTTACATAATCACAAAACTAGATGAGTAAAATTAAGATATGATAAGTGTTCGTGAAGAAATTTTCCTATACGTCAGGTGTAAATGCCAACAGTTAAACACTGAAACATTTAGTTTCGTATGGCTGCTCCTTCAGCAAGTTGAGGCCTATTAAATTCTGTACTTAATAAGAACTTTCACAAAATTCCCACCTTTTGGGCAAAATCAGTCACAAACACACCCCACTGTAGAGCAGCACAATGTGCCGCAATTAACATCACACACATGCAAGACAGGAAAGAACTGGACAGGTGCAATTGGGTGGTAGTCTGATCAGAGTAACTTGCTTCAACAAAAAGGAGCAGCAAGTAGCAACTGTCATGTTTTACCTTGATGACTGCTGTTTAAAAATTTAAAGAAAATATCATGGGGAAGGCAATCTGAGTACAAATCAAAACAAGGCTGACATGCATTTTACCAACCACAAGCATCTATTTAGGGTTGACAGAATTTTAAAGCTAGTAAGTTTTTAGATCCAAAGTCTACCTTATTTCTTTCATACAGAATTAGAAATCAGAGACACATAACCTTACTGGCTTGCAATGCACTACTGCAATGGTGCAAACATGTAGTCCAGCTGGTCAAAGGTTGCATTTTTAATACTAATACTTCAAGTTAAACTGGCTGCCAGCCTCCCCTACAAAGGATTTAAAATCTCCCATTCGTGGATGACAACATTAATAAAATCAACAGCTGGCATTGTAGTACTGAGAATAGAATGACTTAAAACAGGTTATCATGAATTTAACCAACACATGGCCTTGCAAGATTAATGTTATCAGAGCAATGATGCTTAGGATTCAAGTCTTCTAGATTGCATGTGTCATCTGGTAAATTACCAGTTGTCACAACAGATCATCCTGAAGACTTTAAAACTTCTATGCACATATCAAATCAAATCAAACTGAGAACTTCTACATGCATCTTATAGGGTAGAAATCCAGTATGAGCCATATCTTTCATTACTGATCACTATATTCTGCTGTAACTAATATGGAAGTGATAAGATTCTGGATGTCCTATAGACACCAACAAATTTACTTCTTTAAAAAAAGTGCTGCTCATCTTCTCCCTGCAAGTAAATTCATTCAAGGAAACCCTGTTTTACCATGAATGCCCTGATAATTCATCCCTCCCTTCAGATGCAACTCACTCTCCTGGTGGCCCCTCTGTGCTGCCACACAATCAGCCATGTCAGAACATACCCCCTCAACAACGATGAAAACAGCAACTTTACCAGCCATCATTGTACCACAGGATCAAGAAACTGAGTCTGTCAGTGTTGGGAATGTAGCCTCCAGTGCCCATAATGGAACAGAATAGAATATGTGGGTTTGAGCCCTTCCGGGCCCAATGCACCTTGGCTCATGTCCATACTTTAGTTAGAAACCAGCTTGGCCATAAAAACTGATGGCTATCCTATGAACCCTACTGCATCACCTTCCACTTACATACTTTTCCTGTAATTTCCTAAGTCTGACAAGCAGAGAAATTTCTGGTTTCAAATACATTCCCCCAAGGCAACAAAAATTAAATGATACATAACATTACACATGTGAATACCATTCCCATTCCATTCCACTTCACATTTCAGTATTCTAATAACAGTGAATCCCTTCAGACTGCTAATGTTCAAAATAATGCCACATTTACCTGAATATAATACAACTTGGTACTATATTCATATTAGCCAGCTGTTTAATGTCACTTGGTGTTTGCATGCTTAATACTCTGGAATTAAACAGTCACCAGTGTTAACTAGTCACAGCCAACACTTTCATCTCCAGAAGGTGAATCCTATCATAATTGTACTCCCAAAGGATATCTTCTGTTGCATTCATACTGTTTGGCACATAACACTCTTTTAACCCCCTGCAATGGATTCTGGTGAAACTTCATTCTAAACACTATTAATTCTTGTATTATATTCACATAAACACAGCATTCAGTTCCTTGACATTTATCTGCGACATTTTATTACTATGACTTATCAAACCACGGCCAAGTATATTATTATTCCATCAATTACGATTATTTAATACAGCTCACAAATTAGAACACAAGCTTACAAAACCCAGAAGCAAGAAAAACTCATGCTACACATACCCATACATATTCGTAAATGTCATTTGACGCAAGTCTCTGTACTGCAAGAGAAAAAGGATGACAGTATGAAGCAATACAAAGAAAGAAATGCCCTTAGAGCTTGCTACTGGAAAAGGGAGTTGTCTCATACCTTTGAGAAACGCAGTTAATTACCTGCAACAACACTCCTGTGAGAAAAGTAACATACAATGAATGTTATAATAACATTATTTTATCATTTACTGTTATTAAGATGCTACAACACCACAGATAATGAGATGCAAACTATTCCTGCAATGTAGCACTACTGCCTTCCAAGAAGCAGTCAAGTTACTAGCAGACTGGTTAGTTAATTTGCTTCATAGTTTCAGATCTCTGAAGAATTACATATATTACATGAATAATGTTTCATTAACTGGGTTGAACAGTTTTTGGACAACCATGTTGCTAGATATTAAAAATCCTGCATCACAAGTGTATTATATGTGCCACACCCAATTACATTAAACAATTTTAATTTTTCCTGCTGAATAATATTTGGTGCCTTTTATAAAGCCTGAGACAATCATCTCATTTCTGACAACAAAAGTTCTGTGGAACTCTGGGTGCTTATGCACTGACCAAACATAATTCTGAATTTTCATAAACTGAATCATGTTAATTCCTCATGTACATTACCTGGAGTTCTTTCATGCTGAAAGCAACTGTCATTGAGCAGCTGCATTCAGTCTCCCCTGGTAAGAGTAGAAATGTCTTGGTGAAACCTATTATCACATTCATAGCCCACCTCATGAAGGTTTTTTTTTTTTGGAAGATACACATGAAAGCAATTGAGGATGTACATTAACATTTAATGCATGGACATGTTGTCGCACTAAATACACATCCTTTTTGTCCGTCCCAAAGTGGGCAATTTAAACTGAACGGTGCTTTGGCCAAAGTAGAAACTTGGGGTTTAAATGGCTGTTGGCTAAAGGATAATACAGTCCTTGCACCTAAAGCATACGCATTTGAGCTACCTGCTGCTAAATGAGTCAATGAACTGATCTTTTTCAGACTCACTGCTGTTCAGTTGGCGAGGTTTAACCCTTTGGCGCCGGAATTAACCCCCCCCCCCCAATTTAATGGCCGTTCGGCCATTTAAAGGGCTCACTGCACGACATGCATATATATATATATATATATATATGTCGTTCGGCACCAAAAGTTAAGGGACTGTACAAGAGTACAACAACTTAATTTAGGATGGCGCCAGTAACTTGAGGATCAGAATTTCACACACAATTAATTTAAGATGTTTTCTACCATGAAACACTGTACCATCTGCATTTCTGCACTAATACATATCACACAGATGTCGCCAGTACCGCTGACATTTGATTAGTAGATCACAATCCCCATATATTACCTCATCTACCAATACTAGTATGTGTAAACTCTTATAATAAAACCACCTAGATGCACTAATTTCTCAAATTTATTTTTGGAATAAAACTCTACATGTTTTGAACAGTTCCTCTGTCCATCATTAGGAGTTTTTCACTGTACACACAGCAAACCTGTATGACATATACCATTTCTGAGTGAACATTGAAAAACTCCTGATGATGGTCAGAGGAACTGTCCGAAACATGCAGAGTTTTATTCCAAAAATAAATGTGAGAAATTAGTGCATCTAGGTGGTTTTATTATAAGAATTTATCATGATGCACGATCCCCTGAACGTCAAATTAGAATGTGTAAGTTTGCTGTGTTCACCTCATTTGATAATTTTAGGTTCATAAAAACTCTTAAGACTGCTTATGTGCTGGCTAGTAAAACCAAGCTTCAACATCACACAGAATATTTTCTTGTCTCCTTACAACATCGAAAATCAGGCCAGCTTGCCAAACGGTAACACTGAAGTATTGTGGTAGCAAGGGTTCGTGTCAAACCTTCAGACTGGTAAATGCCAATTAGCACCGATTAATACTACTGATCAACTAATATCATGGGCTGTGATGAGTGTCAGAAAACGACATCCTGACACACTGATGGCAAGTCTTACTTGTTCACCCTCACAGACATTCCACATTTACTGCAATACCTGTAACTTAGCAAAGTCCTGCCACATGTGGCTGAGCAGTCTACAAACTCATACAATTCCCTTCAAACTGACGAGTCCATGACAGCAAATACAGAAACTATATCAGTTTTGTCATGCAGACAACCCTCCAATGTGTTACTAACACTTTTGTAAAATTTTAACACTCATCTGGGACCTAAGCACTTATGCCATTACTGAGGTGAGTGTACTATTGTAGCATATTCAATAAAATATTATGGTTGTCCACAGTTTACAATAACCAAACTAAATGCTCCCCAAGCTATCTTCTTGGTTGCTTCTAGAACTTCATCAAAATTCCTGTCATTCATTTAAACTCTGTTACAGGAGAATCAATGTCCTTTCCTTTATCTCTGCATCCCTACTCCAGGCAAGCTTCCACATCAGTTACTGACAAGCTGCATTTTGGTTTATGCACTGCACAGAATTCATCATCAAGGTTTCTGATCTGACATGGAGGTATGGCTGTTTTCTGTGGATCTAAAAGTAGTCATTTGCAACGTTCTGCCCAGGAAGAAACTGGCTATGAAGAGGTCAGTTTGTCACAGCAGAGCAAATATTTCTAGTGCAACCATTCCAAATAAGCAGCAACAAACTCTCATAACCAAGAAAAATTCCAAGTAGAAGAACCACTGCCACAACTGTTCCAACAGTAGTTATTACCATATGAAACTGAGGACCCATTTCATACACCACACATACCACCAAACCTATCCTGCAGGAATGCTCAAATGACTAGTGATTTTGCCTTGATCTAAGCTTGGATGGTCGAATCCACATAAGCAAGTAACAGTATTTGTAATATTAAGACTGAGACAAGGCCAGGCAGTTATACAGGAAGGTGGAACATTTGGGCCGTGTCATGTTACACACAGTTCATTCAACAACATACCCTAAACCTGCACTTCCAGTTCTCACCAGATTTGTAGGATTAATCAGGAAAGAACCATGTGAATTTAATTAGAAATTACTTCAAATTTATATGTTACAATGAAGCAATAATTCAGTAAAATGTTTAACATGTATTCAAACAAATGTGGCAGAATTCTTTTGAAAAGTTTAAGTTTGCACATCCCAAATCCCAACCTTCCTTAATTTCCAAAGAAGTCACTTACCAGCTGGAGGCAGCAGACTTGAGTTTGCGGACCTCCTTCGTAGCCCAGGTAGCTAGCGTCTTTGTTTTTGACACACGAGAACGTCTTCCCTGGGTCAACAAATCATGTATTGGCTCCACATCCAGTATGGGCAGCACCTTCCCACCAAATGCGGTACACAAATCACTAAAACAGCAGGACACACATTCTAAGGGTGTACACAAACAAAACAGTGTCATAATAAAAACAACTTAAAGCAGGGGGTCCCACAAAGACAGCTCGACTTCAAATATCAGCCTGAATTTGAAAATAATACATACTGAGTATGAAGCGTGTGGGATAACACAACCTACAGAAAAGAGGTGTGGATTGTCAAATGACTGCTGAATACAATAATAATAATAATATGTTTCTACACAGGACCTCTTACAACACAGTCAATACCTCCACGCTCTGCCACTCTGCTGTATCAACAACTTAAATACCTCTACAAATTAAAATATTAAGCCCCAACTTAATGAACTGCAAACCATTAGGCATGTGGAACTTGGGACAGCTGCAACGGCTGTCAGCATGGAAGGTGGACAGGCAGGTGAGAACACTGGAAGGTGTTAGGGAATAATTCATGGCTTCAGTGGGCAGGTCTTATCTATATATCGCACACATGAAAGTAGCATAAAAGTTTCTTGCTCAACCTCTGCATCAAGTGGGTGTGAGGTTGAGTGGCCAGCTTCATACCCAGGTCACTTCATCCACAGGGAAAAAGTCCTTGGTGCCCACTGAATAGGAAGGTGAGTGAGGACCGCAGCTAGTCTGGATGAATGCACATACATATCACTGGTAACCTTTACCTGAAGTCTCTGAAGTACACTGTCCTATAGCATAAAAGTACAGATAGCACAGTCCCCTGGCATGCCATGAAGGCACATGGGGGAGTGTAGGCATAGCTAACTCGTTCCTAATCTCAGCATCAGATGGAGGTGTGCGAGTTTTGAAACATAATTCACACTATTTTGAATTTTCATGGGGGGGAGGATAATTCCCCATATACTTAGAAATATTTCATTCCAATATAAAAAAAATATATATATATTTTTTTCCTGCAAATTCTAAATGAATGGCAACACACAATGTTGGCAGAAATATATTTTAATAACCTTTCGGTATTTGCCTTCGCACCCAGTACAGACCTATACAACAGGATAAATTCTCCTTAGAAGGAAGAGATGGTGTATTGTGCACAAACCACACAGCTGAAATTTGGCACATGAATGGTCCCTTCTTATCAGCTGTACCCCTAGTTCTTACACCCCTTTCTTATGTTTCACATTTCTGCTAGGAATGCATGCCCATATGTACAACGGTTTGTGCAAAGATATTACCAGGAAACAATTAAAGTCAAATTCTGCACTCCTGGCTAAATACCTTATAAAGCTGTTGCTTGTAAAGCACACACCAGTTTGATTTCACAGCAGTTTTAGTAAAGTACTGTATTTAATGACAAACTGTACAAAATTTGCATATGAAACAATTTAAAATAAATCCACACTCTCTTCTGAAAACACTATACATTTTTGGTTTTATATTTTTCAATTCTCCATATTCAGAGCATTTTTAGCAATGAACCATATCTTTGGGGTGAAATGTTCTGTCTGTAGGACAAGGGACCTTTCCAATGCCCCCAACTGCTAAAGGGTTAAACAACAGTCATTCTGCCACAGAGTTTATTGTATAATCTTATAACCTTCCCAATGCTGGATTAGTTAAGTACCTGTTCACAAGACACTGCAATGTAACAAAGAAATAATGGCATGGAAATTCTGGTTTTCTGAAAGGGTATGCTGTGTCAGAGGGTGAATGGTCGCATCCCAGACCAGAATCCTCAATTACACCACTGTGAAAATCTAAAATATCACAAATAATTGCATGAAATAAAGTGACTTCAATTCTCAAACAGGCATGCTGGTGAACAGCGTGTCAAAATGAACCACTCTTTAAAGAAATATGCTTTACACTTCCACATTTCCATTTGTGTGACATGTGAGACCTATCCAGTTTTCCTTCACAATAAAAAGGTAAAACAATCTCATTACAGGCCAGGACAGGCCCTGAGGGTTCCAGGAGGTTGAAGCTCCCAGATTTCAAGACAACTGGCACATGATGGAGGTAGGGTGGCCAGTCCTATGCACTGGCCCCCTTTCCCCCCCCCCCCCCCAAGGAAATATACCTGGTACTCATTTCTGTTAGAGGTTGGGATTATGTCAAAGAAAAATTCCAATGACCACATCGGGAATCGAACCCGTGACCTCCTAGCTTGTAGCGTAGTGCCTTAACCAAATGCGCCACCGCATTCCCCATTCCTTTACAATTCCTTCGTCTTTTCAATTACGTGGCTGTTTGCTGAAAGCTGCATTGCAGACAGTAGTGGTTTCAAAGAATTCATAACGTACTTGCTGCGGGCACATGTGACCCACACTGCACAACTTTACTTTTTTCCTAGTTTATCTAGTATGTCTGGGGTGGATGAAATATAACCTATGAGCCAGGAGCAGCCCTTGAAAATTTTTTCATGCTGTTATTCACGATGGTAGAAAATTAAAACACAGCATTTTCATACCATGTACCATAAAGACCAGTCAAAGGCTCAAAAATTCAAATGTGGAGAAGAGACACAGACTTCACAAAGACCTCATACTACTGGTGTTTCTTCTGAGAGATACAAGCTAAAAGGAACAATCATTAACGACATATTCAGCACAAAATACAACACATTTAACACTTATATCACTGTTAACTCACCCTACAAGGCCAGCAGAAGCTGCCACATTCCCATCTGAGTGATCAGTGTCCTGGGCTACAAGTGTGATAAACTGCACAATGAACAAAACATGGGGTTCCAGCAACTGGACATCTGGACTAGGTGCATTTCCATCACCCTTCAAGCCCTGCACAATACCAGTAAATGCCTCCAACACACCCTCACGCAGCTCGTTGAGGTAATCAATCATGTCATAATCAGTCTGTTAACATAACCATACATGTATACATAAAACAACTACATTACAAAAACAGTGCTTGGTTTATGTGTGGTCTGAAGAGTGTACAACCGATACCTTCCAATCCACAGGGCCACACTACTCAAAGACAATGATGTGAACATCTCAATCACATATAATTATAATACGGAAAAGTTATACTGTTCCATCTACCTTCCTTATTCCCCTACCCATACGTACTGCTGTACACAGGTTTCCTTAACTCAGTATCTACCAAACCTATCTGTTGGAGCTGATTTTTTAGTCTCGGTGAAGAAAAATGTATACTCTGTGTTAAATGGGAAAGCAACTGATGCATACTTTCTGTCCTTCAACTCTGGCTCAATTAAACTGTAACACAGCAGGGGTTGTGATGTCTTCAATAAGAGTTCACTGCTTTAAAAACCCTGCAGAGCAGTAATATTTAAAATCCTCCAACATCATGGTAGTAAGATTTTAAAAATCTTACATTCAAGATGATAAGGGCAAGTGGATAAGTAATGCCATTATATTTATACATGAAACTGGATTCATGGAGCTATTCATGTACATCATGATGTCCCCAGAGTGCCTCTACTATGGCAGTAATCTGTAGGCTATATTTTACACTAATGAATTCATGCATTAACCATCAATTATTGCAAAGGCCATTCTTATGTACACAAAAAGCTTGACTGTTGTTCCATGCACCCTGTACAACTGAAACCAATTACATATCTGTGCAGTTATGTTCTTACCCTATCTACTTGAGCCTGTGAAGCTTGTGCCAACATCTGCAAAACAACATCCAAATATTTCTTGAATTCTGGACCAATACTCAGTGCAATGTCTCCAAAAACAGAGAGAATCTGAGGTTTCACTGACCGATGAACTGTGCTATCCTGATAAACAAAGATACAAAATTATATTTATCACAGAAAATACTGTGTTATAAGCTCCACAAAATTTGAGGGGACAATTTGTCACAAAATTAAATGGTATAGGTACGCTTGGAAGCTTTTTCAGAAAACAATTTCCAATACAAATTAGAAATATTTACAAAAAAAATATTTATGGTAAATATGAATTCCATTGCACAATACAAGCTGAGTCACAGTGAGTTACATTGAAAACACTTACACGAAGATTTTCAAGAAGCAACATCACTATCTCGTCACAATATGGAAGAACTTTATTCTTCAAAGCCCGACAGATATCTCCTGTCAAACCTACAGCTGCTGCACACACCTGGAGAACAAATTGTAATCATAACAACAACAACAAATGGCTTATTTAACGACAATGTCAGCAGAAAAAGGTGACACACAGTGTCAAACCTTCCTGTCACATACGGATATTAAAAGGTTTAAATGCACATTATACCTGATATTCAGCATGGTTCTTAAGACCAAGGCAAAGAAACGGTTTGAATGCTTCCATGTATTTAAGGAACCCATCTCCCAGCACCTCCACTAGTGTGGACACTGCCATCAATGCATCCTCCTGGACACCACCTGCCTTGCATGAATTTGAATTGAACATTTGAAGAAGAGCAGTCATAATGGCATCTGAGATTTGTGGGGCATCCTCTGGGGTCACCTTCCTCAATACACTCTGCAACACCAACCCAGTATGCTAAGCACCATACAAATATCACAAGCAACGGGTTATGGGAGGTATTTTCAGTAGTGGAGCCGTGCAAATGGCATGTTATGTTTTCAAAGGCATATAATTTTTTAATCAAGAACATTCTCCAACAGCAGAGTCAAGTGACACTACAATGAGGTGAAACATGTCTGCACATAAACACAATTAAAACCACAGGATAATGTCTAATTCTTCTAGTGAAGAGCACAATAGTGAGAATGATGGTTGGCAGGGAGAACCTACAGCTAACACTGGTTCTGAATCACTGCGGAGACACAGCACTATCCACAATTGTGAGATGATGAAACTTGAGATTCACACAAAACTGACCAGAGCTGGAACCTCCTAAACAAGAACCCAGCAGCTTACTCAGCAATTACAAGGTCAAAATTAATGCATTATATGCATACATAACCAGTCATCACACTATAAAGACACACCATATTTACCAGAACATAAGACATTTTTCTCCTGAAGAATCAGAAGGGGGGTGGTGGTGGTTTTGTCCATCATGCACAAACTTCTGTTTAGGTATTTTCCAGAAAATTTAATATTGTGAAGGAAGAGCCATTTTATATTTGGGTAAATATAGTAACGTAGGACAACAGAGATGCCAGAGAAACAAAGGTAAAGCTCATCACAAAATTACTTCTCACACTTGGTAAACATGAACTATCTTCTTTTGTGCTTTTTTCAAAAAAGAACCATGTGTACTGACCAGATAGTAGTCTGTACAAAACTAGTGTAATTAACAGATAAACAGCTGCAATCACCATGAACTGAGCCCTATCATACACCACTAAACTGGTCGCTTCATTGATTCCTCTATCCCAATTCCTCATCCTGGAGGAACATACATTTAGTTTTACTAGAAATGTCTTACCTGTAATGTGGCACACAGGAGGCTTTGAAGGTCATTGTACTGTGCTCGGTCACTGTGACTCTGAATGTGGTTTTCCATTTGCAGCACTTGTTGCAGTCGCTCCAGGATAACCATTGTGGTTTTTTGCACAGTCACATAGCAGTCCCGAGGGGAGTTCTTTACCATTTCCATCAATGCTTCATATGCAGCCGATCGCAGGTTAGCCTATGGTTGAGTCAACAGAAACATTAGCCAGAATTTTCTTTGTCCCTCTTAGCACCAGTCTCTACCACATTACAAGCCACTCTATTATAGCAGTTGCAATGCACATATGCCTTACCTCAACTTTCTTTGTCCTCACAGTAAACCAAATTCTTTAATAATTTCTATCATACAGTTTCTGCTACCAGTTTTCTGAATGCCTCTTTTTGTCATTACCAACTGATGCAAACTTACAAAGATTAATTCCTTCTTTACAACTCCAAGAAGCAGACACCATTTTGAGAATCCAGCAGCCAAGCAACTAGTCATAAATTCTCAGCATTTCATGAAATACGAAGTGTCATTACCATGTTAACAAGAACCCAACATTTGTTCATACTTTTGAGCCAAATGGACCCATTACACAATTTCCCACCCCTTTCTTCACTATCAATTTTAATAGTACACTTTCATAACTGCCCCAATCACTTTCTGTTGAGCTTTCCAAACAAATCTTTGTCTACAGCTGTCTTGTCTCCAATACACGCTACATGCATCAACTATAAACCTCATTAACAGCTGGCAGGAAGTACAAATTACAAAGCTCATTATGCAAATCTCTTCAGCTTCTTGTTGCTTCCTTCCCCTTTCATCCCAATATTCCACTCTGCACCTATTCTCAAAAAACTCAACCAATGTTGTATCCTTAACAAGAATGACGAAGTTTTACGTCCATTGAAAAACAAGCAAAATTAGAGTTTTGAGTACAGTAATCCTTACATTTATTTAAGGATTTATTACCTATATACATTACAATTTTTTCCACCACTCTTGTACTGAGACATGAACACATACAATGAAACCTTGATCCATCATTTCTGAGAGGGAGTGCGGGAGCAAACATTAAATGTATCAGAGAGAGAGAGAGAATTACATTTCGCATTTGGGCATACAAAAATAACAAACATAAAAATGTATGTTTAACACCTATGTGACAATTACTTTTCACCCAAAAAAATATGTGAATGACAACTGTTCATTTCAAAATTTTACATTTCAGAAGAAACAGCACCCATTTCAACTTCAGAGAGTTCTGTTCACGATGCCTGCCAACCCTGTGTGTAAGAGAATGACTTAACAATTTCACAAGCGGCATGGCCTTTGGCAAAATTCATCACTGCTTCAAGGTCACATTTATCTCTCTCTTCTATCCACTGTTGCTGTCACCCTCATGATCATCACATGTCATACATGGCAAGTGCATTGTCTATGGAAGCTGAATTGACACAGGCATTCTTCCTCAACATTTAGACCTATCCAGTCCTAATGGAAGACATCACATTTTCTGGTGGAAAACACACTAAAATAATGTTCCATAGATATGAAGTATCTTGTGGCTGAGTGACACAGCTGCCTGAGAACAAAATTCTTCTACCCTGCATGCCAGTTCATGATTCCAGTACCCTTAAGAACAACATGAAAACCTCACTTTATGATTTTGTGTAGTATATCATGTTCTTAAAACAAGGTTTCAATGATTTTCCAACTACCATTGACACAAATAACAGGAATAAAAACACTACACTAACAATACGGGCACCAGGTTTGCCACCTTCCCTATCACCCCACCTACTCAACCATCTTTCACACTTGGCTGACAGGTGGCAACTTGGTTAAAAGTAATTACTGGTACAGTCAAGTTACAGCTACTGTACATTCCAGAAACAAATAGGTACTTTTGCAACACTTTTCTCAGAACTAATCATTCCGGGAATGTTGAGGGTTGGTCAAAGATTTCTGATGATGAACCTGGGAAAACAAGCTGAAGAGCAATGCATCCAACACAATTATAGACTGTATGGGCAATTTTTGCAACCAGAAGAAATGAACACATGCGGGGAAATGACACAAATGTGAATGATGGAAACAGCCTTCCCTGTACTTCATTTTCTGTGTCTTAATTACAGTCCTATCTCCCCACAATCATATAACAGACCTTCAGTGCATTTCTTTATGGTATTTATGTGTTAACCCAATGAACAAATTCAACAAGTTAGTGATAAAACACATTGCTTCAGACAATTCTTGAGCGGGAAGTCTGGCAAACAATGCCTTCATTAGATTTAGAGGAAAGCAAATTCAGACATAAAAGCACCCTAAGCCATGAGTATAACATGCTCTAAGCATACCACCCCAATCAAATCCCTTCTCTGTCATTTTCCTTCCAATACCAAAGGCATACCTGTGCTCCATCAGGCCTGTCTGTCGTTTCCAACAGCTTCTGCACGATAAACTCGAAGTACTGTGACAAGCAGTATGTTTCTGGCTGTGCCTGATCCTCATTTCCTGCTGCCTGGTCATAGCTTGCCTCTGCCAAGCCAGTAAAGGCCCAGCATACATTTGCTGCTACTCTGGGTTCTGACTTCAATCCATTGACCAGACTTTCCAGAAGAGGTTTTAAGTATGTCTCATTAATGGCTGCCTCTGGGATAATCTCACACACACGGCCAAACGTCCATGCTGCCGTATCCCTCACGACAACACTAGTGTCATACATGGATTCTATCAGTGTTGCCATTGCCTGTTCCACTAGTGGTTTTGAAGTACTCGTCTCCAAACCCCCAAGAATCGAGCCTAAAAGAAAAAACATCCAGTTGGTTAACTCTAAAAACAGCATAGATGCCTGTCATCATAATATCCCAGGAACAAAGACAGGATGTTGGGGGGGGGGGGGGGGAAACAACAAAAAAATTTTTAAGGCTTTGGGGGGGGGGATTTTGGAAATGGCCCCTTTGAAAGGAATGGGACCCTTTCTCAGGGCCAACATTTTGG
>Ga0123354_10010900_pt1 | contig 14024 bp, 7 predicted proteins | sample TergutLab28metaG_2_FD_97872 | JGI IMG/M metagenome (GOLD analysis project Ga0123354, IMG submission 97872) | Labiotermes labralis P4 segment gut microbial communities from Petit-Saut dam, French Guiana - Lab288 P4 | ecosystem: Host-associated > Arthropoda: Insects > Digestive system > Gut ... | reverse complement strand
GCGCCCAATGGATAGGCCCGTACACTATAACAGAGATTGATAAAGTTAATGCTACCATAACCAGAGGTCGTAAAGTAACCAAGGTCCACGTTAACCGCTTGAAGCCCTTTTACTGAATAAGAAGTGAGAATAGTAAGCACCGCTTTTTTTGGTTTTGTTAGGGACTATATCTGAACTCGTCGTCCTAGTTACCTGGATAATGCTTAGAGTAACTGTGGGTAGTTCCGGTTATGAGATGACATTTTAACGCGAATTCGTTGGTGGTTATTTTGGGGATTTAAGTTGCGCCACCTTGTAGATTACTGCGTGGAAAAGAGTAGTGTATATCCCTTTACAGATTATGACAACTCAAACTTCACCAGCCTCCTTGCATTTACTATTATGATATAGGGATTACATTGCCAAGGCGATTGACGCCTTGCAGGTCACCCAACGAATCCTTGATATTCTGGAGGACAACACTGCAGAAGCACAAAAGGAAACCTATCACCGCAAGTTCCATTGCCTACCTAATCACTGGATTCCTGAAGAAGAGCAGTTCTCCATTTCCCCCTGATACCGCCCTTCCTATCCGTTGGGTAAAGATAATACTCACCTGCTACACTAGCCTAGTGATATCCACGTACATCTAACCAGAGCATTTGGATTGCGTGATATGGATACCATCGACGCACAATAGAGCATTCAGAGTTTTAAGAATGATTTTATACATGTACTTGTAAATCAAGAAAACTTCCTGCATGAAGATGGAGGCCACTCTATATTGTGTTCATTTTGTATTTAAGTTGTGTTCCGACGAGCTAAAAAAATATATTTGTATCTTAGTTTGTCTGATTCCCCAGCCATTGTAGGTGTAAAATGGCTTCTCACTAACGGGGGAGGTGTTGTGTAGTTGACACACTGATTTTGTTGTTGTGGTTTTCTTTTTACCATTCTTACATGTACTGTATGTTAAGCATAAGCTAAATTTACTCAAGTTTAGTTCTCGCCTGCCTTTGTTAAGACCAGGCATGGGAGCAATACAATTTCCTTCCATTGCATTTTTGTTTATAACTGGACTCGCTAAGTGTATCGCGCGAGCAGTGTGTGGAGCAACACATGTAACAATAGTTGCTTTGTTCTGCAGGAGCAGTCTGCTGCGTAGCTCGAACTGTGTCTGAGCAGCACAGTACGAAGCTGGACAGTCAGTGAGTGCGAACAGTAATGAAGAGTCCCCTGGCGAAAATTGTCACTTATACATTTTAGTTGTAAATGCAATTACTCTATAATCTTGCACAATAAAACTCCAATATATTCTACTTGGGGATTATTGACAGTGTGTGCGACCTGACCGACTCCCCGTCTTAACCAGAGTTACGAGCTCCGTCCTTCCTGGGAACAACATCTAAGATACGTTCCTCATCGGGTCCGCAACAGATACAACAGCGGAGGTAAAGTGCTGCCAGGGCGTGCTGCTGACCACTCACCCCCTTCTAGTGCCGCGGTCATGGAAGAGTAGAGCTATAGTTCTACCCACCCTCTGGGCCACACCGGGCCTATAACGGGATCACTTATTTTTTTTTAAATAAGTAAAAACTTTCATAATAAAACTAAGGAGACAAGGCGCATCAGAGGAATAAGCAAGTTTTGGAAGATAATATTAAAAAGTATTTTTTATTGTCCAATCAACTACACATACAGCACGCACGAAGCAGTAGTGGAAAGAAACTGACAAGTGAAAACCGAAGTACTCCTAGATAAACGATACTCGCTGCCACTTTGACCAAAATAAAACCCGCACCCCTCGAACACAGTTCAGCGAATAACCAAAGAACAAAGACACGACGTTAAAAATGTGAAAGAGGTAAGAGATGACAAATTACAGACCTCGACAGGGACTTAGGGCTCCAAGATTTTGAAGCTCCCAGAATTTGTAGATTTTCGGCACATGAATGTGGCAAGGATATCAGCCCTAGGCACCGACGGCGTTTACCTCCCTAAAGATATTCCTGGTACCTATCCCTGTTAGAGGCTGAGACGACACCAGGGCCGTAGTGCAGTCGGAAGGATTAAGACAAAACAAAATCCCAATAACCCCGTCGGGAATCAAACCCGCCACCTTCCGGCTTGTAGCGAAGTGCCTCAACTATCTGAGCCACAGGGTGCCCCCACCTTAAGTTGTATGGCGTAAATATATGGATTGGCTTTATTTGTTTCGGGAGAGAATCAAATCATTTAAACTTAGAATTTCGTTGATGAACACTCGGGTTCCGCAAAACGCAGAAAATGTATTGATTATCTTGTTGAATGTAAAACTCTCAATAACAACGCTTCTTCGCAATTTTCAATTCACTTCAAATTAGAGTCTTCCTCGAAAATATAGTAAAAAAGTATGTGTTCTACAGAGAATTTGGGGAACAAAATATGCCATAAATAGCAGACACATTCGACACTTTTGTCCAGTTATGTTCCACTGTGGTAATGAATACAGTATCAGCTTCTGCTTTACCTCTCTTAGTATAACTTCAAATGTCTATAAGGAATTTATCTGAGCATTTAACGAACTTGATGCACAATATTTGTTTCGCAATAAGTTTTATTTCATGCCTCTACATGTTTCGAACACAAGTGCTCATCATCAGGAGGTCAAAATTGCATTACACAGCCTCTGGTATAACCACACCTATAGGTGTGATGATACCAGAGGCTGTGTAATGAAATCGTGACCTCCTGATGATGAGCACATGTGTTCGAAACATATAGAGGCATGAAATAAAACTTATTGCGAAACAAATTTTGTGCATCAATTTCGTTATTAAATACTGAGATAAATATACTGAGATGCACGATCAACAAAACGTCAAAAGTCTATAACGAAGTGAAATTTTCAAACTAAACGCCTAGTGACTAAAATCACGTTAGCATGCACGACTTCACGCAGTGTTACTTTTCGCTTCTAAAAATATGATCCCATAAAACTAGTGCCTGCCCTCCAAAATACTTTAGGAAATACTCTAGAATTCTCGCAGCCCAAACAAAAGACAACTGGATGAAGCCGGGTGAATGGAATGGCCATGCCGTGGGTCCACATGTTCTCCATATTCCTTGAAAATTTCTTCAATATCCTGAACTGCTTTAGCCTACATGTGGAGGCATTTTTTCACGTTGTATTCAAATTCGCCATCTGTTTGCAAACGTTGCTCCCTCTAGAACAAGAGCTCTTTATTTTGTATAAAACTCCTGTACCAAAAGGTCTGTTCAAACGTAGCTCAATAACTCAATAACATGTAGACCACGTAGGCATTTTCCTAAAATTCTGTACCACACGTTTACAGAAAACCTCTGTTGAAAATTACTTTGTACCACTCCTTGTGGATTTTGCTGCTGCCGACGTTGGTAACACGTCGTGCTGTTAATGCCATCACGTGTAAAGTGAGCCTGGTCCGTGGACAGAATGTCAGACGCAATTTGTAGCTGTGTTGGTTGCAGCAATTCACAAAACTGCACACGGCTGTGTGGGGAGGGGGGATCTCCCCGTAAAAGGTTTTGTACTCTTTGGGGGTGATGCGGGTAAGAGCCGACACCGTGCAAAATCCTCCACACATGTGCTGGTGCATTACCAGCGCTCATTGGAATTCTACGTACATCTGTACGTGTCCTTCACTGCATTGCGACCAGAATATTGTCTCGTCCAGGCCTTGCTCTTCTCCACGTTTCGAATTCACTCTTGGGAAGGAATCAGTGTTCTCGAAATTCTGTATATATTCGTGACCCGTTTCGATATGGAATTCAACGGCTGGCAGGTCGTCAGTCGTGTGTTATTGCGGCAGCACGGATACTCCCATCGCACAAATAAGAAATGCATTTTAATTTTTAAGCCTCATTGAACCCCTGAACAACCCGTGTACATAGAAACGCAATTACACGAGGCGAACGCACAGGAAGAGAATAATTACCACTGTAAAACCTCAGCACATTACATCTCAAGACGATCAATGTTACAGCTCTCTGACATCATAAAGGTGTCTGATTAACCTAACTTTTGTGGAAGATATTTCATGCCAAATAACTGCCAGAATTAATTCCCGAATTTCGGCCAATTAAACGTGGTAGGTGCGTATTTATATAAATGATCATACATACACAGGGATGTGCGTCAGCACACGCATGCGCATATAAATACACACGTAAGTAAAAGGTAAATACAGGGTGGCGCGGAGCCGACTGACACATTTCAAATTTGAATATTGCGCCGGCACGACAGATTACCGTCGTTGGTGGGAAGGGGAACGGTAGAGGAGAGGACGCCATTTCATATGGTCGGTCGCAATGGAGCGTTGGAAAGTGCAACAACGTGTTACCTGTATTCGTAGTTTCGGCGACATCGCTTGGCCTGCTCGGTCGCCCGACCTTACTGTACCAGATTTTTTCCTGGGGGGGGGGGTTCCTGAAAGACCGTGTGTTCCGGAGGCGTATCATGACTATTCAAGAATTCAAACAAGCCATTGTTGACGAAGTTGCGGCTATTGATGAGGACCTACGGAGGCGCTTGTACGGCAACCTTCAGACACGCTTGCAACAATGCATTGAAGTAAACGGAGGCCATCTGCCTGATGTTCAGAAAATAAGCTTGTAATTTGTGGGTAATAAATAGCATACTTGGACGTATTTATAGACAGTTTATTTTTCCCTGTTTCCATATATTATCTATGACCATATGAAATGTGTCAGCCCGCTCCGCGCCACCCTGTATGTGTGTCCACGCAATGACAATGTAAACGGGGAGTATACTTTATTTCTTCAGGTTCTGAATCTTGACCTCAGATGGGGGCAAGTGGTCACTATCGTGTCGCCGCCGCATTGTCCCTTTGAAAGACCCTAATATCTATAGAATAGGAAGCTCAAAACCCGCCACAGATTTGGCGCAGGAATTTATGTTTTGAAATTCAGTGAAATTGATACCGGCGTTCTTTCCAAGATCACAGCGGCAGGAGTCTTACCTCCATCTAGTGCCAAGATTACGAATGAGTGGAGCTACATCTGTACTCCCCCATACGCCTTCATGGCATGAACAGGGAACATATTATACACGTATTTTTTATATACTGACCTGTATATATATTGACATAAGGAATGGTGTATGAGACAGAAGAAGAAAATTTGCTTTTGGAATATAAGTAAGAAAAAGAAGAATTTGAAAATAGTGGAAGTGACAGTGACAGCGACGGATATCCAGCTAATGTCAGTGACAGCAAAACAGCCCAGAGAGGTCCTACACGTTTGGCTGTTCGTCTGATTATGTGGTTGACGGGACGGCTCACTCGTTCTCTGCTTCAGACAGGAACCTAACAGTAGACAACTGGAGTATTAACTTTCCTTGGTCCTCTCATAAACTGCAAACACAAAAGTTGTTTTCTGTTGGCACAGTAAGGAAAGCAAAATAGACTTTCCTAAAGACTTTCCTGAAGACGATTGAACTGAGTAAGTCCGTGAACACCATCCAGAAAATACAACAAAATGTTTGCCGTCTCCCTTGAGAACTCCAAGATAGTAAGACTGCCAAAAACAACGTTGGGAAAATCCACACTATTCTTAGTGACCTTGTCAATAAGGTAGACGCATGTCTCACCCAAGTTATAAGGACTTAAAACACTTCTGTCACAAATGTGGTAAATCAGTTTGTTTGGAAGACGTTCTTAACTGTGAACAAGGTTTCAAGAATGGAGAAGACTCTGAGTGTAGACATTGTAAGTGCAGCAACGAAATGAGCTGTACCTGAGAAAGTTTAAATTAACTTTGTTTGAGCTATACGTTTAGCATTTTAATAATCTAGTCTGCAATTTTTTTTGCTGTTTTTTTTTAATTTGTGGCATACGTTTTCAAAAAAAAAAAAACAGAATTACTAAATTAATTTAAAAATCCCAAATGTTGGGTTTTAGTTGCTTTTAGTTATTCATGATTGCCAATAATTAATAAAGTCTGCATTTAGGATTAACGAAATATGTATTTTCCATTTCTTATCCAAGATTTCCCTTCGGCATTGCGGTAATGAATGGTAGGGTCTAGGTGGAGAAACGAACTGTGTGCAGCATAAAGGTACGAAAAAAAAGATGCCTTACTTCTTCTGAAGGGTCCTTTACACTATGATTTTAAAACATGATATGATTATTCCCTTCTGTCGCTCTGTTTATTCAAGAAATATTACCATCTTCAACCGAATACGTGGGTGCAAGGGAAAACTGTATTTTTGTGTTAGTGTATCCTTCAGTTATTTAACGTAATTTCTGCAAGTGTACATGCATTAGGCTGCTAATGCCTGATAGACAATCTTTTGCAATTAATCATTCACCTGTCACGTTACTTTCGGCGTTACGCAGGCCGAGACAGACGAGAATACAAAAGAAAAATGATCATTTTACCATATTATATCGACTTGTGCAGTTCAAACAGCGGATTTCAGTAACTTAACTGCAAGGCTAGGTGAGTCTTACTTCACAACTTTCCTGTATCAATATACGTAACGACATTTCCAACTTTTATCCGCTAATGTAACAAACAAAGTTAGAAAGAACAACGTTAAACAAACCGAGGACTGTTAACTTAAAAAAAATAAGCGTTTTGAATATAAAAAGGAACTTCTGCCTTTTAAAGTTTTCAAAAGATGTTTTCTGCGTCCAGAGGCGACGATATTCTGCACGGTTGCACAACAAACATGCAGAGTATCTTTACATAGCAGCGTTACTTCTTTCATTTACTGCAGTGCATATAAAATGGGCCACAGAACAGCACAAAAACATCCGGCAGTAGGATATTGACAGCCAGCACGTCTCCAAGTGTTGCCCTGCGCTAAGACAGCGATGGTATTCGCCATTCCAGTTTCTTTTGAAACGCTGTACTTGAATTCTGTGAGTAAATGTTCAGTTTGCTTGACGTCACAATGAAGGGTGTCTTGTGGGCCGACGGCTTAAAATATAATAAATTGTAATTTTACCTGCTGAATTGTGGGTAGGAGCAGGTGGCGGGATTTTGTGAGCAGGGTGATGAAACTTCGGTGACATAAAGAGGGGCGGCTTTTTCGACTATCTTACAAATATCAGATTCTTAAGGATTCGGATCCACAGGGCTGGTCTCTTAGTTATTTAGTTAGTTGGTTAGTTGTTTGATTGGTTGGTTGTCTGGTTGGTTAGTTTGTTGTTTGTTTGGTTCGTTGGTTGGGTTGTTGTTTGTTTGTTTAGTTGGTTGATTATTTGGTTGGTTGGTTGGGTGGTTTGTTTGTTTGTTGTTTGGTTGTTTTTTTAGTTTGTTGGTTTTTTAGTTCGTTGGTTGGGTGGTTGTGTGGTTGGTTGGTGGTTTGGGTGGTTGGTTGGTGGTTTGGGTGGTTCGTTACTTGGTTGTTTGGTTGGTTGGTTATTTATTTAGTTGGTTGGCTGGTTGGTTGGTTGGTTGGTTGGTTGGTTGGTTGGTTGGTTAAGTACAGGCGAATAACGTGTTGACACAAATTAAGCGAAGTCAACACACTGAACACTGGATGTGGAGAAGAGAATTTCGGGACGTGGAAGGAAGGAAAATGGTGAAGCTGAAGAAATTAACATATTAAACAGTTTCATGTTTCGTATTCCTTATCACACGTTACGATAACCAGATGAAGGTGAGTGTGATGGACAGAATATGTGGCACAGATTGGACAGAAATATTCATATAGAGTTTCGAGAGTAAATCCTCAGAGAAAGCTACTATTTGGAAGACTTTAACTTACGTTGGATGGTGAAAATGAAATTGCATTTCAGGGTGTCGGATGAAAGGAGTGCGCTGCGGGTATCTGGCTTATAACAAGGACATGATTGGGGCTCTTATAAGCAACATATTAAATTTTGATTTCCAAAAAATGCGCAGAAATTCTTGAACATCTAAGCAACTAACTGCTCAAGGCAGACTGACGCATGGTTATACGATACCAGGTTTACGATGAAGGTAGGACAGCAGTAAACTAACGGCACTATTCCTTTGAGATCCGGGCTCTTCTGGGATTTTACGTAGCATAGACTGGAAGTTATCAACGGACATTTGGGGAAAACCTATCGGTACCATCTTGAAAAATGGGCCGATATGTTTTCCCAACCTTCGATAAATAACCACCATTGTACGCTGCGTAACAACCCAGAAGAGCGACGATCTCATTTACACAGCAGCGGAAGCCCTGAAAGCAAGCATATGACAGCCGTCTTGACCTGATATCTAACTATCCTATATTTAAACTCCACATAACAGTCATTACACATCCTGCCTCACGAGTACCGGATCTCCTTTTACGGGATTAAAGCGACTGGGCATAAACATGAACGCTCTTTTTTATACTGCCAAGATTGAAACTGCCGGCGACTGCACCTCTGCTTTCCATATTTCTTCATCGCGAGATGTTTAGTTAAATACAAGGATATTCAGTTTTAACATTTCGGCAATACGCTTATCATCCCGTCTCTTACAGTTAGATGTCCCGTCTCGTCCTATCGGCTTCTCTGACTGAGATGTGTCCAATGTCTGCAGTAATCATTAAACCGAAACACACGTCGAACTATCTGAAAATTACCCGCAAGTGATTAAATCTTATTCAGTACCATTGTTTTCTCCAGCAACTCCCAGAACTTAAGGGAATGACGCCGAACGGCTGTAATATTTTTATTGATAAATCATTACTCTTCTTCCCTTGTCAGCTTGACATCCCTACCGGCATATGCAACTGTAGAACAGGTATAGAAAGAGTAACAGAAGATATTATTAAAGTTGGTAAAAACTGATCGAGAGAAAGACAAGGTCTTTATGAGATCTCTAGTGGGTGACGTAAGTTTGTGGCTTTTGAACAGACCAGCTATCGATCGTTTGTGGGGAACTGCTGAATAGAACCCAGTATAGCATTTGTGCTTTATCTCATCTGAAGTACTTAGGGAAATGGGTGCACAAAACCCCCCAGCATACTTATTGATTAGGAAGCCCTCACGTTGCGGTTTAATATCGTAAGTGCAGAAAGCGTCATTTCCCCATTAAACCCAAGATCGAAATAAAATATAAATAATGAGGCGCTGACGTAATAAACAGCAAGCGAATCGCAGCGTAAAGTGAAAAGTGGTAAATTTATTCAAATTTCAAACGGAGACTCGTCCACACAAATAGAGTCCTATAGTCCCATAACCCTAATCTCTTTCTGAAAATGTGAATGGGTAGGAAGCATTTGTGGAATGATACTGACAGCGGAATGCCAGCGTAATGGGGCACAATATCATTTCAATGTCATTTTGTCCACCACAAATCCCACACGGAATGAGTTGGGTATGAACCCGCGAGTCCGCGGTGAAAGGTCAATGAACAAAAGCAAGAGCCATCGCACAGGATACTCGTGTCAAATTTATCGTGTGTCCGCTTAAACTTCTTCACCCACAGAGCAACACACAACACGGGACGATTTTAACTTGTTATTAAACTGCAGTAATTCTGAAGTAGAGCTTTCTCCTGTCCGAATTTAAATAACATTTTATGGTGCTCTTGTAACATAAAAGACACAGGTACAAAAATCAGAAATAAAAGCTAAGAGTAAGTTGCGAAGTCCAGCTTACATCTACTGGCTCCAACTGTTGTAATCCGCGTCAAGTACAAACACTGTCAAAAACATTAAAGACAAAGTTCTTATGCGCGTTACAAAACTCTCATCAAAATGAATGAATATGATGTTATAATATATGGCGTTATGAGTGTGCCACATGTGCTATATGTGCTACAAATGCTACATGTGCTACATGTGCTACAAGTGCTACATGTGCTAGATGTGCTATATGTGCTGTATGTGCTACATGTCCTATATGTGTTACACGTGCTACAAGTGCTACATGTGCTATATGTGCTACATGTGCTACATGTGCTGTATGTGCTACATGTGCTATATGTGCTACATGTGCTATAGGTGCTATATGTACTATATGTGCTACATGAGCTATATGTGCTACATGTGCTATATGTGCTATATGACCCTCTGCATTAATTCTACTTTATTTAACATCTCAATGACATTTTACATAATTGTCTCCATTCTTCAATTGCTGTTTCTACCTTAATCCAAAAAGATACCCTCATCAATCCTAAAATTTTTCAGATAATCTCAAAAACAAGGAGAAAGTTTACAGGCTAAGCGTATTCACTTAGTTGCGTGCTTTTCTGAGCTTACTCCGTACACGGTACGTACTTGTGAACCAGCTGTACAACTATCATTTTCCGGATAAGACTCATGGAATTGTCTAGTAGCTGTTATAAGACAGTCAAGATTTGGTTTCCTGGACGTTCAGAATGCACATATCAAGTCTAACTGGCAAGTGGCCCTGAAGGGGGCTGGCAGACTTGCCTATCAAATTGTGACTCTTGACGTTCCATTAAACTATTTTTCCTGGACAAATTAACACCACCATCTACGAAGTGCAGTATTACTTATAGATTAGGATCATAAATGGTCACGCCATCTTCTGTATAGTTCAACGACTCATCTCCTATGTTTGCATGCACACTGGTGAAATAATTTATCAATTCTTTCTTCATCTGCAACTTCCAGGCGAAATGGACATTCCTGTGACGTTTAAGTATTTTATCTGTGACCTTAAATGGCTAGATATGTATGTATGTATGTATGTATGTATGTATGTATGTATGTGTGTGTGTATGTATGTATGTATGTATGTATGTATGTATGTATGTATGTGTGTATGTATGTATGTATGTATGTATGTATGTATGTATGTATGTGTGTATGTATGTATGTATGTATGTGTGTATGTATGTATGTATGTATGTACGTATGTATGTATGTATGTGTGTCTATGTATGTGTGTACGTGTTATGTATGTATGTATGTATTATGTATGTATGTATTTATTATGTATGTATGTATTTATTATGTATGTATGTATGTATTACGTATATATGTATGTATGTATTATGTATATATGTATGTATGTATGTATGCATGCATATATATATATATATATAGATAGTCAGATATCAGACTAATTTTTCCATTGAATTAGGACAATAATTTTAAAATAAATATATGTGAATGACTTCACGATTATTGGTTCATTTAGTTCAATGTTTTAAAGAGTCCGATGCACAGGCAAGTGTTTGAAGTTTTTCGATCCAAATGTTTAAAACTTATACGCGAATTTCTTATCTTAACAACAAGAAATTATGCACTCCGTTGAGTACCCTAACCTTTCTTTAGAATCGCTAATGTCTACAAACCAAAATTCTATATTAATTTTATTCTCATTCATCCTTAATGCTTGTTAAAAGCAGACAAAACTGTTCAGTTTGGGAACAAAAAAAACTTGGATGAAAAGTTTGAAGCTCGGTTAAGAAAATCGTGCATGTTACATTTGATAAGAATTGCCGAGAAATATTTCCCTTTAAAAAAGCACACTGGAGTTCATGCAGGATGGAAACAGAAATTATATTTACGAAAGTAATTTGACGACTACTTATCACTCAAGTCGGAAAAGACACCCAGAGAATTAAATTTCCAACTACTACATGGGCAGTGAAAATCATCAAATTAAGAAGTACCGTCGTATATAGTTCAGTTTTGGGGTTGTAACTTACATTCGATTATGACATGACACGGAATATTAGGTCAGCATATCCGAAAATGGGAGTAACTAGCAATTTATTAGTTTATATTTATTACCTCAATTTTATCTATTCCAACTACCATTCCAATAGGACTAGCATAACATATATTTTGGTGCGGCACTTCCAATTGATCTAACGTGCTGCGTTCCCTTATTCCTTTATAAGTACGTGACGAAATTACTTAGACTCTGAATGTTTCCGTTTAGGAAGCAGAGCGGCAGTTAAATTCTAACATTTCATACCGGTAGCTCCTACCACTTGCACTATCGATTCTGTTCGGTCCCCCACCCCTCTGTCCGCCGCATACAATATTTATTAGAACAAACTTCGATTATACCGAGCCTTAACGCTCACACAAGAATCGGCTTTCCTGTAAGTTCAGCTGAGTGCGTTCTGTCAATTCCGTTACGTGAGGCAGAAACACTGTCCTGTAATTCTCAAGTATGAGAGAAGGAAAGTAAACACTTACACTTTGCGGAACTACGGTGAGGTCTGCTCATGCCACAGCGAATGGTACACCTGCAAGGAAACACACAATACTGATCATGTTCCTCTTTTGAGAATTGTGTCTTTACTAATCGATATAAAGAAGATTTGTCAACTGGGCCCGAATAGAAACTGAAATTAATAAACAGTAACTACAGTAAATAGTAACTACAGTAAACAGTAACTACAATAAACAGTAAATACAGTAAACAGTAACTGCAGTAAACAGTAACTACAGTAAACAGTAATTACAGTACACAGTAACTACAGTAAACAGTAACTACAGTACACATTAATTACAGTAAACAGTAAGTACAGTACACATAACTACAGTAAACAGTAACTACAGTACACAGTAACTACAGTAAACAGTAACTATAGTACACAGTAACTACAGTAAATAATAACTACAGTAAACAGTAACTACAGTACACAGTAACTACAGTTAAAGTAACTGCAGTACAAGTAACTACAGTAAACAGCAACTACAGTAAAAGTAAATACAGCAAACAGTAACTACAGTAAACAGTAACTGCAGTAAACGGTAACTAGAGTAAACAATAACTACAGTAAACAGTAACTATAGTAAACAGTAACTACAGTAAACAATAACTACAGTAAATAATAACTACAGTAAAACTAATTAAATTTACATTGTTTTTTACATTTTTCTATATGGCGTGTTAAGGTACATTTTTACCTGTTTACATTTTGAAGGGATACAGGAAGGGGGAGTGGAGTTATTTGTCTGCGCGTTCTTAAACTTGGCGCTAGTTACTAAATCATTAATTGGTATAGGTCAAGTACAACTACATTATTGTGTACGAGACTACATATTTCAACCCTTTAAACGGTCATCATCAGGCCTTCTAACAGATCGAGTCGACAGATGCTGTCTACACAGCATCTGTTGACTCGATCTGCCAGAAGGTCTGATGATGACCGTTTAAAGGGTCGAAACATGTAGCCTCGTACACAATAATATAGTTGGGCTTGACATATATCAATTAACGTTTTAGTATATTGCTAGCACATCGTGATGTCTTCCATCAAGTTAGTTTTAAGCCCCACGCACTTCTAACCCAGGCAAAATGTACCGACTGAACAGAAGGCTAGGTGGGAGCCAGAGCAAGTTTGGACGCTTTGGTGAGAAGAAATGTGTTTGCCCTCCCGAAAACCAAACTCACAAACCGACTGTCTTGCCGCTAACCCCCCTGTGTCGAACGGGGTCCTGTTTGTGATGTAAGTCTGAGGAAATACAAAGACAGTGTTTCAAGTAGTGCAATATAAAGACAAAACTTCTTCTATACGAATGCATAAACCAGTTGATTTGGGATGCATGTAGGAATTACAGAGACAGATAAAAATAAGGGGTCCATGCAAGGGTCGGGTCGGAGGATCTGGAGGAAAAAAAATATAACTTTGGAGACCTGTACTTATGCAGGAGAATAATATCATAATTCATGTACAAAATTTGAGAGAAAACAACAAATGCACTTGGATTTCTTGAAAGTAGTTGAAAACAAAAGACCAACTTGATGTCACTTGCTTTTTTGTTTCACTTCTTATGCGCTCAACATGTTTCGGACATTAATATATCCATCAGCAGGAGCTTGCGACTATTCTGTTGGATTACCACATTGGTCGCGTGTTCTTGTTTCGATGTGTTTTGGTTTTTCGGTGTGGATTGGGTTGGCTTGGTATCCGTGTTGCAGGCTGAAGCCTGCTACATGGATACCACGCCAACCCAATCCACACCGAAACACCAACAAACATCGAACCAAGAACACACGACCAATGTGGTAATTCAACAGAATAGTCGCAAGCTCCTGATGATGGATATATTAATGTCCGAAACATGTTGAGCGCATAAGAAGTGAAATAAAAATAGCAAG